>Ga0118677_10001406_pt1 | contig 51112 bp, 51 predicted proteins | sample AliMusrvi5mmetaG_FD_86154 | JGI IMG/M metagenome (GOLD analysis project Ga0118677, IMG submission 86154) | reverse complement strand
ACATGGCACTACATTTTCTGATTTCAGCAACCAACCCCTGATTTTATTGACTATTTTTATTTTTCGAGGGCAAATATGCTTGAATTTTAAAGTAACAAAACGATGTTCTGTCAAAAATGGGCTAACATCTCTATCCAACTAACGCAAAAGGGATCCGTCATGTACGCGAAATTTCCATTCTATTCAGTTGCTCAAATGTATGCACTCTCTTTGAACACTCCGGTTGCCATCATGCTTGGAGGAGACAATCTTTATTGGGTCGTCGACCGGAATAATGAGATGCAGTTTGTACAGGCAGGCTGTTCTCTGCTGTCACACGCCGTCTAGGGTCAAGATGGGGAAACCATGCAGCGAGAACTGTCAACGGGCTCATTTCCTTCATGAAGAATCGAACTTCTCCAGTTAAAGGCTTCAAGTTGCGCCGTCAGCAGGTGGTCGAGAGAAACGCCGCATTCTCCCAACAAAATCATTACCGCATCAAAATCAGTCTGTTCAAGTCGTTCCGCCAGCAGCAACATCTTGCCAAGCGTCCCCTCCCGTTTCAACAGAGCCGAAGCGACATCATCATTGAGGTTCAGATTGGCAATCAGCTCCTCCATCGGTGTCTCAAACAGAACGTCCAGCAGCGATAAAATGCCTACCATAAAAGCCGCTTCCGCCTGCTCATTTCCGGCAGAACGCCCCGCGACCTTCTTAAACAAGATTTCCATAAGCCGTCCCCGGACGGCAGCCATTTCAAGCAGAGGATTATTCATGCCACGCGAATCGTGTCCGGCAAACAGAGACAGCTGTGTCCAGCGGCGTAAATGGGCCGTTCCCAGCAGAAGAATTGCATGGCGAAGCGTTTTAATCTTTTCCCGCATCCCAAGAGCCACCGAATTTACCAGCCTCAACAGATTATAGGAAAGTCCGGGATTCTCTTTAAAGGTCATTTCAATAGCTTCAAGTGCAGCGCCCGTGGTTAACTGCTGCAACAGCTTCAGCAGTGCCAGGCCAGAAACATCTATCTTCCTGCGATTAAGCACGACCGGTCGTGCAAAGAAATATCCCTGGAACAGGTCAAAGCCCAAATCATTACAGATCAGAAATTGTTCAACCGTTTCCACTTTTTCAGCCAAAAGTTTGACGGGATACTTCCGCAACTGTCTGACCACTTCCGGCAATGCATCCATCCCGGTAAGAAGAATATCTATCTTAATGATATCGACAATAAAATATATTTCGTGATTGACACTATTAAATTCATGGTCGTCAAGTGCAAGTAAAAAACCGAGAGCTTTCAGCTCTCGGCAGCGTTCAAGTACGGTATCATCGAGCTTAATCATTTCAAGCAGTTCAAGCACTGTCTGGCCAATCGGCAGGAGTTCAAGCATTTCCGACAGCAATAATCCGAGGTGGACATTTATAAAACCAAACTTGCCCCCCAGCACTTCATCCATTCCGAACGAGGCAAGAGCATGGGTGATAACATTGGAACTTGCCTGCGAATAACTTTCAAAGACGGCATAACCAATATCAGCCGAGCGGAACAGCAGCTCATACCCGACAATTTCCTGACTACGATCAAGAATCGGCTGGCGGCCTAAAAAAAATTTATCGGATGGCGTTTCCATTACGAGTCCATTGTCTCTTTTATTGCGTCCGTTTCCAACAGGAAATTATCAGGAAATCAATATCAGGAAAATAGTAGCAGAAGTGTGGCAGAGTTCAAGTGTCATAATTTCGACTTCCAGCTTTACATTCATTTATGCGACGTGATAGCTTTGCATAAAATTCGGTCCTGTGACTGACACCGCTCACGTCATGGAGCCCCAGGAGCTCTTTAAATGAAACGTAAAGCAATTGCCCTCCTTTCGGGAGGACTCGACTCAACGCTAGCCGTCAAGATGATGCTTGATCTCGGCATAGAAGTTGAGGCCCTTAACTTCACCTCTCCCTTTTGTACCTGTACCGGAAAAAACTCCGGCTGTAAATCAGAAGCTGTCCGCGTAGCCCAGGAGTATAACATCCCGATCAAGGTTATGCATAAAGGGACGGATTACCTCGAAATCGTCCGTAATCCCGTTCACGGCTATGGAAAAGGAGTCAATCCATGTGTGGACTGCCGTATATATCTCCTCAAAAAAGCCAAAGAGTATATGCATGAGACCGATGCCGACTTTGTGTTTACCGGAGAAGTACTCGGTCAACGGCCGATGAGTCAGCGTCGCGATACACTCCGGGTTATCGAGCGGGAAAGCGGACTTGAAGGGCTGCTGCTCCGTCCCCTTTCCGCCCGCCATTTCGAACCGACAATCCCTGAAAAAGAGGGGTGGGTGGATCGCGACAAACTGTTGGCGATCGAAGGGCGGTCACGTTCGGTGCAGATAAAGATGGCTGATGATCTTGATGTCAGGAACTACCCCTGTCCGGCTGGCGGCTGCCTGCTGACGGAACTGTCATTTGTTCCCAAGATTCGGGACGTATTCGACCATTCGGAAGAACTCAACCTGCGCGACTTCAGATTGCTCAAGACCGGTCGCCATTTCCGTATCAACCCGCAGAGCAAGGCGATCATGGGGCGCAGCGAGGGGGACAACAACCAGCTTGAGAACACCCGGCAACCGGGAGAAGCGGCCATTACATGGCAGGATGGCAACACCCCGGTAGCCATCATCATCGGCAGACAGTCCGATGAACTCTTCAAACTCAGCGCAAAAATTCTGCTCCGCTATACCAAAGCCGAACCTGGCGCCGAATGTCGAATGGAGCTGCGCCTGGACGATTCGAAGCGGGTCTTTTCCGTAATTAACGATATGGGGCCGGATGCCGTTGAAAAATACCTGGTGGCGTAATTCACCCCAGTTTCAGCTCATCCAGCGACAACCGGTAACCGGGGAGGAATTTATCCAGGAAGTAGAGCACCTCCGGCAGGTTGCTTGAGGAGAGCTGTTCAAAATGTTCCGCTTCGGCCCGGCGAAACTCGTGGTTGCCGCTCTTCCCCTCTTCGATACATTTTGTCAAAGCGGCAATCTTGTCGGCAGCCTTTACCACACAGACATACTCTTTCTGTTCATCAAAAAAGAAGAGCGGTTCGTACTCCTTAGCCAGCTCCGCTGGTAGCATTGCCAGCAGTTTTCTGCGGGCCTTATCCTCAAGCTGATGGAATGAGCGCTTGAAATTGGGATTGAAGTGCTTTACCGGTGTCGGCATATCTCCGGTAAAGATCTCGCTGGCATCGTGGAAGATTCCGTACAGAGCCGCACGGGAAGGATCGAGAGTGCCGTTGAAATACGTGTTGCGGATAATTGCCAGCGCATGGGCAATAACGGCGACATCAAGACTGTGCTCCTGGATATTTTCCGGGACAGTATTACGCATCAACCCCCAGCGGCTGATATAACGCATACGGGAAAGAAATGCAAAAAAGTCAAATTGTTCCGGCGTTGCAGCTTTTTTTTTCATGGTTACACTCTTTCGTAAGGTTCAAACAGTCGTTTATATTCGTCCAGCGCAAACCGGTCGGTCATACCGGCAATGTAGTCGCAGACCACCCGCTCCAGACCGAAACGTTCGACTCGTGTCCGGTATTTCGGCGGCAGCAGATTGGGATAACGGAGATAGGTTTCAAACAACCGGGTAATAAATATGTCCGCTTTTACCCGCATCTTGTCAACCTTGTGGTGACGGTACAAGTTCTGGAACAGGAATCGCTTAAGCGCCAGGTTACGGCCGGTTATCTTCTCATTAAAATGAACGATGGCACGGTTGGTGCGGCGCAGGTCATCGAGTGACGTTACGCCAAACTTTTCCAGATTATCCGATGTGGTTGTGCAGATATCGCTGATCAACAATCCGATCAACGCACTGACAGTCTGGTAAACGAGACGTTTATCATCAATTGACGGATATTTCCGGCGCACTCCGGAGCAGACGTCGCGCCAGAGTTCAACCTGTTCCAGCATCTCCAGAGTTATATACCCTGATTTAAGTCCATCATCGATGTCATGATTATTGTAGGCAATCTCATCCGCATAATTAATGATCTGCCCTTCAATCGACGCAACAGTTCCGGGAAGAAATTCCGCCATGACCTCGCTGGCAGCGTCATACGGTGTTGCGTGCTTTATAATCCCCTCGCGCACCTCCCAGGTCAGGTTTAGTCCGTTAAATCCGGGATATCTTTCCTCAAGTTCGTCGACAACACGAAAAGACTGCATGTTATGCTCAAAGCCGCCGTATCCCTGCATCAGTCGATTCAGGACTTCCTCTCCCGTGTGCCCGAAGGGAGTGTGCCCGAGATCATGGGACAAAGCCAGCGCCTCCGTCAATTCTTCATTCAGGTGCAACTTGCGGGCAATGGCCCGGCCGATCTGCGCCACTTCAAGCGAATGGGTCAAGCGGGTACGATAATAATCTCCTTCATGATTTACGAATACTTGCGTTTTATACTCAAGCCGTCTGAAAGCGGCGCAATGAATAATGCGATCCCGGTCACGCTCAAAGGCCGGTCGATTATCACGAAGTTCTTCTGGATGCTTACGCCCACGGGAGGCCTTACTGGTACAGGCATAACCCGCCAGGTCGCTTCGTTCGGTTGAGTCATTCATCTTTGTTCTCCGGCAGTGAACTCGACATGAGGCCACGGCTTTTTTGATCAGTTAAGATTCAGATACGTTTTCTTTGCATGCCGCTTTGTACCGCTCCGTTTTGTTACGGTTACCCCTGCAATGGAAAATATATCCGCCATCCGCATCTTCCAGACACCCTCCTGATACGTCAGTTTGAATTCGCGCGTTATTGATCGCGGTGAGGCGGGAGTGCCTTCGAGTCCGATTTTGACATATACCGTGGTTTCGGTTGACTTTTCATTAATTACTTTGAAATGCTCCATTTTCTGCCAGCAACAGGCGGGGCGGACTGTCGTTTCACCCATTATTTTAACAAACGCTTCGCGAGATGTTTTACCGCGATGCGCCAACTGGTCAAAAAGTTCTTCGTAGCGCGCATCGCGCCAGGTATCAAGCGTATTCGACATTGATTTTTCTAGAGAAGACACGTCTTCTTCCGCACGTCCCGATCCGCCTCCCCCCAGTAACACCAGAAGAACAACAGCTGCGATAATCCATAACCGTATATTCATCACGCTCACCTCCCTGAAAATATGAACATCGTAAAGTAATTGCTATCGGGGTGCAACTTCAAATATAGTAACCGGACAGTCCTCTATTCTGTATTTGATAATGACTGCAATTAAGGTAGTATGTTCTCTATGTGTTGAACAAAGGAGGAACCGTTATGGCATGCCAGGAAGATAAACTTCGCAAAGTCATGGACCTTGGATTTGAAATTTCCCATATCAAGGATATCGATCTTCTGCTTGAGAAGATTTTGCTCGAAGCGCGGGGCTTTACCAACTGCGATGCCGGCTCTATCTATGTTCGGGAGGGAGACCAGCTGATCTTCCGTTATGCACAGAACGATACGATGCAGCGGAAACTTCAGCCGGGAAAGAAGCTTCCCTACTCAACCTTCAGAGTACCGATCAGCAACAGCTCGATTGCCGGATATGTCGCCTCTAACGGCGCTATCCTGAACATTTCCGACGTTTATGATGTCGGTACCAGTTACCCGTTTTCTTTTAACAGGTCATACGACGATATTACCGGATACCGGACCGGATCCATGTTAACTATCCCGCTGAAAAACTTTCGCGGCGATGGTATCGGTGTTCTGCAACTGATCAACGCGATGGACAACCACGGCAACACGATCCCGTTTGCGCACGACGATGAAGAGATTATCTTATATTTTGCCAACAACGCAGCAAATGCCATCGAACGTGCCAAGATGACACGGGAAATCATTCTGCGCATGAACAAGATGGCCGAATTGCGTGATCCCAAGGAAACCGGACCGCACGTCAACCGGGTCGCAACCTATTCGGTCGCGCTTTACGAAGCCTGGGCATTCAAAAACATGATACCGCAACCGGAAATAGATAAAAATCGGGATGTACTGCGCATGTCTGCCATGTTGCACGACGTGGGTAAGGTTGCAATTTCCGACAACATTCTAAAAAAACCGGGGCGCTTCACTCCGGAAGAGTTTCAAGTCATGAAACTGCATACCCTTTTCGGCGCCAACCTGTTTTCCGATATATATTCCGATTTCGATGAATCGGCTGCCATTGTCGCAATCAGCCACCACGAACGGTGGGATGGAAACGGCTATCCGGGGCACATCGATCCGTTGACACAGAAAGCACTACCCGGTTTTGAAAAAGAAGACGGCATGGCCAGGGGAAAACTCGGCAGAGAAATACCTTTTTTTGGAAGGATCGTTGCGCTGGCAGATGTTTATGACGCGCTTTCCTGCAAGCGCTGCTATAAGGAAGCGTGGGATGAAAACGAGGTATTAGACACTATTCGCGGAGAAGCGGGCAAGCAGTTCGATCCTGAACTGGTGGAAATTTTCCTGGATAACATCGACACGTTCCGCCAGATAGAAAAGCTGTATCCGGACCATGCAGAGTAAAAAGGTTGAAGGATGAAGGATGTCATTCTCTTCACCCTTCACCCTTGACACCAGTACTTATAGCGTTCTTCCATCCGCCTCGGTAAACAGCCGTAACTTTTGCATCATGATGTCGAATTTATCCGGCTTCAATGACTGAGCACCGTCGGATGACGCATGTTCCGGATCCGGGTGTACCTCCACGATCAAGCCGTCGGCTCCCGCAGCCACAGCTGCATAACTCATCGGAGCAACATAATGATGATTTCCGGTGCCGTGAGACGGATCAATAACAACGGGCAGATGGGTTTTTCCTTTCAAAACCGGAATCGCCGATAAATCGAGGGTATTGCGGGTAGCCGTCTCGAAGGTACGGATCCCCCGCTCGCACAGGATTACTGACTGGTTACCCTCGCTGATGATGTACTCGGCACTCATCAACAGTTCCTGGATTGTCATCGCCATTCCCCGCTTCAACAGCACCGGTTTGCGCAGTTGACCAACTTTTTTCAACAGGGCAAAATTTTGCGAGTTACGGGCGCCGATCTGCAAAATATCGGCATACTCTGCCACCATCTCGGCGGTTTCCGGATTGATTACCTCTGTCACAAACGGAAGCCCGGTCAAATCACGCGCCTTGGCCAACAATTTCAGACCCTCTTCTTCTAGTCCCTGAAATGAATACGGTGAGGTGCGCGGCTTGAATGCCCCGCCTCGCAGAATATGAGCTCCGGCCTTTTTAACGGCTACCGCGGATGCAATAATCTGCTCTTCACTCTCCACGGAGCAGGGACCTGCCATGATGACAACCTGCGTACCGCCAATAGCAACATCGTCACTGATCCGAATCACACTCGCTTCCTTCTTGACCTCAAGTGAAGCCAGTTTATACGGCTGCAGGATCGGAACAATATTTTCCACCCCGTGCAGAGTCTCCAGCGCCTGTAATGCCGATTTGCCACGTTCGTCACCGATTGCCCCGATCACATCACGCGTCGTTCCATGAATGACATGCGCCATGTATCCCAAATCCTTAATACACCGCAGGACTTCGTCCATGTCTTTCTTTGCTGCCCCTGCCTTCATTACGATAATCATCTCCTGATCCTTTCCCGCAAACAACGAGAGCCGAAGGTTCCCCCCCGGCTCCGGCTGCACTGGTTAACAGGCAGCAAAAAACCGGGGAGACTTTCGTCTGCCCCGGTTTGTGGTTTGTGTAATAGCTTCCTAGCTTACACTTCTACCCGGGCAGACGGCCTGAAATAAAAGCCGAACCAAAAGTAAAAGCTGAAAGCGACGTAGAAGCGGTTTGAATTCATATCTGCCACTAAATCATAGAGCCATCCCGGTTGTCAAGTGGAAATTATGCCGTCAACTCATCGACGACAGCAACCAGTTTCGGTAAATCAGGTTTGGTCAGAATACAATCGGCGCCCAGTCCGATCCATTTACGCTTATTATCTTCTGAAGCCAATGAAGAAAATATCGCAACGGGAAAATCCTTAAGGGAATCTTCCTTGCGAACAAGGGAGGTAAGATGCAAACCATCCATCTGGGGCATTTCAACATCCGTAATCATCATCCGTATGTGATCTTTGAAAGTCCCCCCCTCCTGAACAACTTTCTGCATTGTTTGCTGTATGATATCCCAGGCCTGGGAACCATTTTCAGCCTCAATAACGATGTAACCTGCGGAACGAAGGCCGTTGCAAAGTGTTTTACGTATAAAAACCGAATCGTCGGCGACCAGAACCGTTTTCTGGGCTCGGTCCGGATTTAATTCAACACGCTCCAACAGCATGCTATCAAGTGGCTTGAGGGCGCTTTCGGAACAGAGCTCGGCGACAATTTTCTCAAAGTCGAGCACCAGAATAATCCTGTCGCTCATTTTGACGAGGCCGGTCACCTCATCGCTATGAACAGCTGCCGAGGGCGCTTCAACATTCTTCCACGAGATTCGATAGATCCTGGACACGGAATGAACCAGAACCCCGACCATCAGGTTGTTGAACTCAAGAACCACAACCCGATCAGCCACAAGATCGCCGGTCGACTTATTGAGAACCGTTGCAAGATTAATGATGGTAATGACTTTATCACGCAGCTTGATCATCCCCTCAACGCCCGGCTTGGCATTAACCACACGCGACATCTGCGGCAAGCGGATTATTTCACGGACTTTAGCAACATTTACGCCATAGTAACAGGGGAGCACGTTACCGCTCCAGTCAACTTCATCTATTCTGAATTCGACAATTTCGAGTTCATTGGTGTCGCTTTCAAGAAGAATTTTGCTCTGTTGCATGATAATCACCTTTCGCATCGCACTGTTGAGCCACAATATCACGATTTCATGTAAAATGAACACATACAAAATTAATAATATACCAATTTCCCGATCCAGCAAAGTATATTCGCCTGAACAGTATATTCGCCTAAACTTGACTCTCCAGTGAGCCTGTGTTAGCTTTTCACATGATTAATTGATCGAGGTACGAAATGGTTTTCCCATCATATGACATATTTTCCACACTCGCCGAACAAGGAAACCTGATTCCGGTTTTCCGGGAAATCATGGCCGACATGGATACTCCGGTATCTGCATTCAGGAAACTTGACGACGGCACGTTTTCATATCTTCTCGAAAGTATTGAGGGTGGTGAAAAGTGGGGGCGGTACAGTTTTCTTGGTTCCAGCCCATCACTTATTATCCGCTCCAAAGGCACTATTGTCGAAACCATCGAAAACGGCGTTACGACTACCGTGACTGCTGACGACCCTCTCGCTTGTATCCGTGATCTGCTTGGGCGCTTTTCACCGGTGGAAGTTGAGGGATTGCCACGATTTTTCGGCGGTGCGGTCGGCTATCTGGGATACGACATGGTGCGTCATTTCGAGCACCTCCCGACGGACAAGCCGGCCCTGATTGATGCCTATGATTCCTATTTTCTGATTACCGATACCATCGTAATCTTCGACAACATGCGTCAGAAGATCAAGGTTGTATACAACGCCCACCTGAACGGCAGCATAACGCCGGAACAGGCGTATGATGAGGCGACAAAAAAAATCGATGCCATCGTCCGGAGGTTACGGGCTCCACTGCCGGAAGAAAAACGGGCTTGCTCCGGCAAACAGATTGAGTTCACATCAAACATAACCCGAGAACAATATGAGACTGCCGTAGAAAAGGCCAAAGAGTACGTCCGTGCCGGCGACATCATCCAGGTTGTGCCGTCACAACGTTTCAGCGGTGAACTATCCGCTGATCCGTTTGATATCTACCGTGTCATGCGAACCCTTAATCCGTCCCCATACATGTTCTTTTTGCGCCTGGACGATACGATCATTGCCGGAGCATCGCCGGAGGTAATGGTACGCAAGGAGGGAAGGCTGGTTGAATTACGACCCATTGCCGGCACCCGTCCGCGTGGCGTAACCATGGAAGAGGACGCACGCCTGGCCGTCGAACTGCTGGACGATCCCAAGGAACGCGCCGAACATGTCATGCTCGTTGACCTGGGCAGGAACGATCTGGGGAGGGTCTGTACGACCGGTTCCGTCAACGTTACCGAACTGATGATTATCGAACGCTACTCCCATGTCATGCACATCGTTTCCAATGTGCAGGGGGAACTTGAAGACAACCGGGATGCCTTCGATCTGGTACGGGCGACTTTCCCGGCCGGGACCCTCTCAGGCGCCCCCAAGGTAAGGGCCATGCAGATAATTGACGAACTTGAACCGGTACGCCGCGAGATCTACGGAGGGGCAGTCGGCTATTTTTCCTTTTCAGGTAACATGGACCTGGCTATTACGATCCGAACTCTGGTCATCAAGAACGGCATGGTACATCTACAGGCCGGAGGTGGAGTCGTTGCCGACTCCGATCCCGCTGCCGAGTGGCAGGAGACGGTAAATAAGGCCATGGCGGCGCGTCGGGCGATCGAAATCGCCGAGAAAGGGGTGGAATAAATGCTCCTGATGATCGATAATTACGATTCATTTACCTTCAACATTGTCCAGTATTTCGGACAACTTGGCGAAAATGTACAGGTATATCGAAACGACAAAATTTCTCTGGCTGAGATAGAAGCTCTGCATCCCGAACGTCTTGTCATCTCTCCCGGCCCCTGTTCTCCCGAAGAAGCTGGGATATCGGTTTCCGCCATCAAACATTTTGCCGGGAAGATTCCGATATTAGGTGTCTGCCTTGGACACCAGTCCATCGGATATGCTTTCGGAGGCACGGTTCTTCGCAGCGTTTCCCTGATGCATGGTAAAACGTCGCCAATTCTTCACGATGGCCGTGATCTTTTTGCCGGACTGCCAAACCCTTTCCCGGCTACCCGGTACCATTCATTGGTTGTGGACCGCCCCACCCTCCCCGACTGCCTGGAAGTCACTGCATGGGTTGAAAATGGTGAAATCATGGGATTACGCCACAAGAAATTGCCCATCTGGGGAGTGCAGTTCCATCCTGAATCGATTCTGACCGAGGGTGGCATGGATTTACTTAAGAACTTTCTGACCGTAAGCAACAGATGATTCTTGTGCCTTCCCCTTCAAACAGTCCGGTTTCCCGGCAATTTTTCCGTTGACTTTTCCTGGCAAGAATTGCTAAAGTGACAATTCAATCAGAACAAATTCAGGAGGAAGAAGTATGAAGTGTCAGACCGTACTTGCAGGTACCGAGTGTACCTTTTGGGGAAAACAGGGGTGTATATTTCCTGATGGTTCCTGCCAGACTATTGCCGAAAACTGCGAAGGGTGCGATCGTGTTGTGACCGGCACTATTGGTCAGGTTTGTAGTGCATATCCTGCGCCAGCAAAGAAATGGATCGGCGGAATCTGCAACTTTGCCTCCCATGTTAAAATTGAAATCAAGGTTGACGATGCCAAGGTCAACCCGCTCAAGGCCTCCAAAAAAGCTGCCGGTGCCAAGAAGAAGAAATAGCATTTGGCTTCCGTATTGTCTTGAACAGAGAGGGGGAATTCATATTCCCCCTTTTTTTATGCAAGGAGGTTTATTCCCATGTCCTTTACCACCCTCACCTGTCCGTCCTGCGGTTCGCACGTAAAACAGTATCGTAATCCATTCCCGACGGTAGATATCATTATTGAACTGGACAGCGGCATTATCCTGATCGAACGAAAGAACGAGCCGTTTGGCTGGGCTCTGCCGGGAGGTTTTGTCGACTATGGCGAATCCCTGGAGTCTGCTGCGGTTCGAGAGGCACGAGAAGAAACATCACTTGAGATTTCTGACCTTCGGTTATTGGGATGTTATTCCGACCCGGCCCGCGACAACCGGATGCATACGATTTCAACCGTGTACATTGCATCAGGAAACGGCATTGCACATGCCGCCGATGACGCACTGAATCTGGCTGTCTTCAGACTGAATTCACTTCCTGAACAACTCTGTTTTGATCATGCCCGTATCCTTGCCGATTATGCCGCTTTGATAAACACTCTCTGAGTTTACTGCGCGGAAAAATGCAGCGAGGGAACTGCTGCTATCAAACCGCACTCAAAACAGTAGGTATAATACAACATCAATCCGGCCTGCGCATGTTCATCCAGTTGGTACGAAATATTATCGCGCCAATACGCCAGCAAGCTGTCAGGATTCATCCAGCTCCCCTCTTTTGAAAGGTGCGCGATCTGCTCAAGATGGCCGGGGACCCGTTCCTTGGCCAGAATCAGATCACGGGCAAGATCCTTGAGTTCATCCCCTTCGGCAATTTCGTTGCGACAAAGCCAGAGAGCAAAAACGAACGGGAGACCGGTCCACGAGTACCACAACTCACCCAGATCATACACAATCAACTCAGATTTATTAAAAGAAGTACGTAGCGCAGAATCACCGATGAGCAATAGTGCGGATGACATGTTATCGATACCTGTAACGCCCGGTTCGGCCACTTCAAAACGGCACGAACAACCGAAACGCCGGCTGAGCAGGATTTTAAGCAGATTTACGGAGGTAGCCGATTCGGAACTCAGCAGAACGGTACAGCCATCCAGTTGTTCTACCGGCACCCGGGAAAAGAGCAGCACGCTCGCCACCGCGCCGACACTGGCAATGGAGAGTTCCGGCAAAATCGTGTAGCGTTCCGGATGGTACGCATATTCGATAGATGACGACGGACAGACATCAATTTCACCCGCAAGCAGCATCCTGTTCAACGCAGCAGGTACACCGGAAACAAATTCGTACCCCGAGCAGGGGAATTGCTCCCGCAGCAGATGAAAAAGCGGAGTGCAATTAGCGTACTCTATCTGGCCGATTCTCAGCATCAGCGGGTAGCCGAGTACAGTTTATCGGCATCGCCCTCAACCACCCGGATTCCTTCCCGTTCGAGCAATTCGCCGGTTGCCTGCCAATATGCGGTCAGTGCATTGGCATACACGACTACCGCATTTATCTGATTGCTCCGTGACACGGCCAGATCATTTTCGACATCCAGAACATCCTTGGTCGTTGCCAGACCAACCTCATTTTTACGCATGAACGAGCGCAGCCTCTCTTCCGCAAAAGCGGTTCCCCGATCAGTAACCTCAATTTGTTTGTAACCGGCGGCAATCCCACGAATAGCCGTCCTGACTTCTTTTGTCGAATTTTCTTCCAAGCTGCGCAGTTGCAATGAAGCTTGCTCGGTTTTCAGTCTGCTTTTACGGTAATCGTTTTCGGCCGTACCGTTCCCCAACGGATAACTGAAATTCAGGCCGACACTCCAGACCGGATAATCAAACGCAAGAACCTTGTTTATGTTCCGTTGATACGCGCTGTCCAGTCCGGTCAACTGCGCGGAACCGGTTAAGGAAAGATCGGGGCGAATCTTTTGATTAAAGTATCTTGTTTGCAGTTCATTTAACTCCAGATTACGTTTCTGTTCCCGGATATCCGGTCGATTTAACGCTTTCTGAATTGCTTCGTTCTCGTTTACATCAAGCCGGTCGCGAGGGGGAAGATCTACCGTTTGAAGATCACCAACCGTAGCATCCGTCTGCAGGAGCAGGCGCAGAACGTCCACCTGATTGTTCACCGCCAGCTCGGCATCGTTCAGTTCTTTCTCACGCGTCACGGCGCCGAATTCCGCATTTAATATCTCCATGGCGGGCAGAACTCCTGCTTTGACCCGTAGTTTTGTTTCGGAAAGAATCTTTTGTGCCAGTTCCAGCGAGATTTTTTTTACCTTGAGATCTTCCTGCAAACTGTACAGTTTGAAGTATTCCGTGCGGACCTGCGCAACGGTCGATAACAAACGGGCGTTAAAGTGTTCCAGTGAGGCAAATTTCGAGTACCGGGATACATTTATGGCTATCTCGGTCGCCTCACGCCCGACATTTTTTAAAAGAGGCTGAATGAAGTTAACACCCAATCCTGTCTGCCAACTGCTCGAAGGGATAGCGGTATTGCTGTTGGTGTAGCCATTATTAAAGGAAACAGCGGCAGTACCGCCGGTCCAGAGTTGCTGACTGAGGGACGAATTGAAATTAAATGCCTTGGAATCGACAACCGTTCCGCCACTGTTGACCGAAGCGGTCGTCGTATCAGAAATAGTGGATTGGAGTGTTAGGAGTGGATCATAAATCGCACGGTTCCGGTTAATATCAGCTTCGTATTGGGCGGGATTGTACAGTTCCGCCCGAACGTCCAGATTTTTCTCGACAGCCATGCGTATGGCTTCTTTTACTGTCAGCAAGCGCGGAGCTTCAGAAGAATATGCCGTAACAGGAAGTATCAGCAGCGAAAACAGCAGAAATATCGGCACACGCACGATTGGTTTCCTTTCAGATAAAAACAGGGCGAGATCACCATATGACCCCGCCCTTGTACCATACTTTATGTCACTCATTAATCCCTGTTTTCAACAAAATCGACATAGTCATCAGCTGACAGGAGATTCTTCAGCTCCTCGGGATCATCCAGTGAAATTTCAATCAGCCAGGCTCCATCATACGGATCATCGTTGAGCAGTTCCGGGTTGTCCAGTACTTCGTGATTGACACTCCGTATTGTCCCACTGAACGGCGCATATAATGAAGCAACCGTCTTGTGGGCCTCAACCGAACCGATTGAATCGTCCTGTTCTACTTCATCTCCTTCATCGGGCAGCTCCACACCGCTGACCGTACCCAGTTCTTCCTGGGCAAAATCGGTAATACCGATAACCGCAGAACCGTTTTCAACTCTTACCCAGATATGCTCCTTGGAATATTTCAGTTCATCGGGAAAGTCCATGGCGTCTACTCCAGTACGATTCGTTCTAGGAAAGAGGTATCAATATCGCCTTCAATAAAGTCTTTATGAGCCATAATACGTTTGTGAAAAAAGATTGTCGTCTTGATTCCTTCGATCAGGTATTCGTCAAGCGCACGTGCCATCCGTTTGATTGCTTCCTCGCGAGTGTCGGCATGCACAATCAGCTTTCCGATCAGTGAATCATAATTCGGCACCACGGAATACTGGTCATACACAAACGAATCAACGCGAACGCCCATTCCACCCGGAGGATGATACGCGGTGATTTTTCCGGGACAGGGGGTGAATTTGAACGGATCTTCCGCATTGATACGGCATTCAATGGCATGTCCCCTGATCTTGATGTCTTCCTGCTTGAATCGCAACGGTATCCCGGCGGCTGAGCGGATCTGTTCCCGGACAAGATCCACACCGGTAATCATTTCGGTGACCGGATGCTCAACCTGTATACGGGTATTCATTTCCATAAAGTAAAAATTATTCTGTTTATCCACCAGAAATTCAACAGTACCGGCACTGTTGTAACCAACGGCAGCTGCTGCCCTGACAGCAGCTTCACCCATCGCTTTTCGAATCTCCGGCGTAACGACCGTAGAGGGGGCTTCTTCAATCAGCTTCTGGTGCCGACGCTGAATAGAACAGTCGCGTTCTCCCAGGTGGATAACATTGCCATGTTTATCACCCAGAATCTGGATCTCCACATGGCGCGGTTTTTCGCAGTAACGTTCAATATAAACTTCGGGATTGCCAAACCCGGATTGAGCCTCGGCCCGTGCGGTTGCAAACGCATTCGGAAGCGCAGCCTGGGAATGAACAATTTTCATGCCGCGTCCACCACCACCGGCGGTGGCTTTGATGATAACCGGGAAACCAATCTCCTTTGCAACCTTGACCGCTTCCTCTACCGAATGAACGCCCTCTTTGGTACCAGGAAGGATCGGCACTCCCTGCTTGATGACCGCCTGTCGGGCACTGATCTTGTCGCCCATAATACGCATGCTTTCGGCAGTTGGTCCGATAAACGTAATGCCGCATTTTTCACAGACATCGGCAAATTTCGGGTTTTCCGACAGAAAACCGTAACCGGGATGTATCGCTTCGGCATCGGTCAATTCAGCGGCACTGATTATGGCGTTGATATTGAGATAACTCAAGGCGCTGGGCGCCGGCCCGATACAGACGCTTTCGTCGGCAAGCTTTACATGCAGAGAATGAATGTCAGCCTGGGAATAGACCGCCACCGTCTTGATACCAAGTTCCTTGCACGCCCTGATGACTCTGACGGCAATCTCACCGCGATTGGCAATTAATACTTTATGAAACATGAAGGCGAACCCCGCTCTGAATTTAAATTACAGTTTCTGGATTACAAACAGTACATCACCGTATTCTACCGCCTGAGCGTTATCTTTGCAAATCTTAACAATTTTGCATTTGCACTCAGCCTCGATCTCGTTCATCAATTTCATTGCCTCAACGATACAAAGCACCTGCCCTTTTTCCACGATCTGCCCAACGGCAACATATGAGGATTCATCGGGGCCGGGGGCAGCGTAAAATGTGCCGACAATCGGAGAAGTAACCGTATCGCCGGATTCGGCAGCAGGTGCAGACGGAGCTGCAGGGACCGCAGCGACGGGCGCCACCGGAGCAGACTGATAAGCGGGGGCCGCGTACTGCTGAGCGGAAGGTGCGGCAACCGTTACATATTCAGTCTTTTGTCCTCGCTTGATGATAATCTTTTCGTCGGAGTTGTCCATTTCAAATTCTGTTATGTCTGTTTCGGTGACAAGCTTTATCAACAGCTTTAGATCCTTGATATCCATTTCAGTTCGTCTCCTTTTATCTGTTTGTGATTAGATGTATCTACGTATACCGTCAATAGCCACAGTTACAGCACCAGCAATTGTTTATCCGCGCTGGTAAGAACGTGGCAGCCGTTTCCGGTCACTACCACGGTATCCTCAATCCTGACACCTCCGAAGCCGGGAATATAGATACCCGGTTCAATAGTGACAACCATCCCCTCTTCCAGTACTGCAACACTGCGCGGAGACAGTGTCGGCATCTCGTGAATTTCCAGTCCGAGACCATGCCCCAACCCATGCCCGAAATAGTCACCAAACCCTTTTCCGCGAATGTACGCCCGTGCGACCTCATCCAGATCCTTGCAACTGATGCCACTCCTTGCCGCATCAATAGCCATGTCATGGGCCGTCCTCACAATCGCGTGAATCTCCCGCGCACGGGTTCCAGGTTCACCGCACGCAACAGTGACCGTTTCATCGGAGTGATACCCGTCTTTCAACGCACCAAAATCGATGGTTACCAGCTCTCCCGCCTGAATAATCTTGTCGCTGGCTCTCCCGTGCGGCATGGCCCCCCGCACCCCGGATGCCACGATAAAGTCGAATGCCGTGCCATCGGCTCCGCGACGACGCATCTCAAGTTCAAGCTCCAAGGCAATGTCGGCCTCTCGGACGCCCGGCCGAATGCTCCCCAAAACGGCAGTGAGAGACCGTGACGCAAGCGCTGCAACCAAAGTGAGTTGCTCAACCTCGTCGCGATCTTTACGGATTCGGATCTCATCAAGGCTTGTACCCAACTCTACCAGTTCGATTCCTGGCAATTTTTCAGACATCCGCCGAAAAGCACTGACAGTCGTATGAGCCGCCTCGAAACCAACCCTGTCAAGATGGTACTCCCGCGCTAGCTCGGCTATCGTGTCGATTCGAACAGCGCCGCATTCCCTGACCTCTGCATCATGAACTTCTTCGGAGGCCTGCGCGGTATACCGGGAATCACACAAGAACCATGAACGCTCCGGCGATACCAGCAGAGCACCTTCGGAGCCGCTGAATCCGCACAGGTAACGAATATTCCTGAGATCGGTAAACAAGACCGCAGCAAGCGAATATTCCTCAAAAAACCGTTGCAGATGAATGCGCCTGTTTTTTAGCATAAATGAAACCCTGACTACAAACTGTTTTTACTTTAACCTGAAAAATGGTGGAACAAACCGGAAAATACCCGTTTATTGATTTTTAACGTAATTAAATAATGCCCGCAGTCCGAGCAGATAGCTGTCACCGCCGAATCCGCAAATCTGGCCAATCGCTACCGGGGCAATCATACTTGTATGCCGGAACGGCTCCCGCCGGTGGATGTTGGAAAGATGAACTTCAACTATGGGAAGCCCCACGGCCGACAAGGCATCGCGAATCGCGATACTGGTATGGGTATAGGCAGCCGGATTGATCAGTATGCCGTGACAGTCATGTATCGCTCCCTGTATGACGTCGATCAGGGCACCTTCACTGTTGGACTGATAACAGGACAGCTCGCATCCCAACTCGGCAGACAGGGCTTTCAGCGATTCATTGATATCGGCGAGTGTTTGACTTCCGTAAATCCCCGGTTCGCGGGTACCGAGCATATTCAGGTTGGGGCCGTGCAGCACAAGAATTTTCATAGTTACGAAAGCTCCTGCAATACTTCATATGATTTGAGCTTAAGCATAAAACGCCCCTTGCCGATATTGCCACCACGGCTTAGAATTAGCGCGGCAAACAGATCGTCATTCAAAATTCTGACAAGAACGGACGTTCGCGCCGTAGTAATAATAACCTCTTCAAGAGCACCCATCTTGATGACATCAACAGCCCGTTTGATTTCCTTCAATACCGTCGCATATTCAACTGACAGGAGTTGCATGTCGAATTCCGACTGTTCGACAATGATTTCGTCAATCGGAATACCGTCATACGCCATTATCAATGCCGCCAAAGCGCCGTCGACGCTCTGAACAATCGTGTTCAGCATCTCTCTTAGCGACATGACTTTATCTTCCTGATATTTTCAAGCCAGCCGTTAAACGTAGCAAGAGCGTTATCGGCACTCCCTTTCGGAGGGAGTGCTGAAGAAGCAGCACTGCCGAACCAGGGTGTATCCGGAATGCTCGCAGCGACATCACGCAACGGCATTTCATCAACGGGTTCCGGAATGGCTGGTTCAAACTCCTGGACCGACACTACCGGTGGAATTCTGAAAACCGGTTCATCCTCCGGCTCGGTTTCAAACGTGTCATCAGATAGCTCATCTGGTTCAACCGGACCTGATTCCAACAGTTCGAGCTCGGATATCCGCGCGGTCGTAATCATATCCGCCGGGTTGTCGGCTACAATGGCGCGATAAATTTCAAGTGCTTTTTGGATAAATCCCTGTTTAACATACAGTTCAGCCAGGGTTCCGGTTGAGAGAGGGTCATGACGCGGCGCCGCCACAGCTTCCGGCTTGCAAGTAACCTCCGGAAACGGAAATTCCGCTTCCGCATAATCATCATCTTCAATAATCTCGATCTCTTCAAAAATCTCCAGATCTTCTATGATCTCTTCGGAATCGTCTTCCGGTTCACTAAAGACACCTGTTATCCGCGCCGCCCGTTCAAGAGATTCCAGTTCGATCCGACTCTCCACATCATCAGGTGCAAATTCGAGAGCGATCCGGAATGCCCGACCGGCAGCCTCCTGATTCCCGGCCTCGGAAAGAAGCCGCCCCAGCAGTTTTTGAGACGCCACATCTTCGGGAAGCGCTTCGGTAACAAGCAGCAATGCCGCCATAGCCTCATCGTTCAATCCCCTGGCGTAACACGCCTGAGAAAGAGCTCTCTGTCCTGATAGATAACGAGGGTGTTTTGCCACTCCCTGACGCGCAACATACAAAGCATCATCAATCAGCCCCACTTTGAGGTAAACGTCTGACAACCGGGCAAAACAGAACGAGTCAGGTGCTTTTTCGAGCCGTTCTTCAAGGCTTTTGATGTCTGTCCAGAATGAAGCCGATTCCTGCATGGTCACGCCTCCAACCCGCTCAATAAGAGCAGCTCTTCGGGAGTATGGTGCGACATGGCGTACATGCCGATGCCCTGGTTGCAAATAAAGGTAATAGTACCCCCCTTGGACTTTTTGTCGGCTGCAATAGCATTCAAAAGATGTTGACGATCATAGGGGGGGATTTCAACCAAAAGCCCGCACCGGACAATAAGAGCGTGAATCCTCGAAACATCTTCCGGGCTACAGAACCCTTCAGCAGCCGAAATCTTTGCCGCAAGCACCATTCCAAGCGCTACCGCCTCGCCATGTACCAGACCGGAGAAACCGGAGAGCGCTTCAAAAGCATGCCCAAGCGTGTGGCCGTAATTCAGAATGGCACGCAACCCCGCTTCCTTTTCGTCAAGTTCCACCACGTGCGCCTTAAGTTCACAGGAACGACGAATTATTTCTATCAGGATATCCGGCTCCATTGCCAGAATTGCAGCAATATTCTCTTCAATGTATTCAAAAAAAGGAAGGTTGACAGACGCACCGTACTTTATTACCTCGGCAAGTCCGGCACGAAACTGACGCTGGTCGAGAGTCTTCAACGTACTGACGTCGATCAACACCAGGCGGGGCTGGTAAAAAGCACCGATCAGATTTTTACCTTTGGGGTGATCAATCCCCGTTTTACCGCCGACACTACTGTCCACCTGGGCCAGGAGTGTCGTGGGAACCTGAACAAAGGGGATACCTCGCAGCCATGTTGCCGCGGCATAACCGGCCACGTCCCCCACCACACCACCGCCTAGCGCGACCACAAACGAACTGCGATCGACTCCGGCCTCGAGAAGATCATCATAAAGCCGGTTCAAAGTTGTGCTGTTCTTGTACTCCTCGCCATCCGGTATCACTATCTGCACAACGGAGAAACCGACTGACTGCAGAGACTCGGTAACAGCCGCACCGTACAATCCGGCAACCGTCGGATTCGTAACGATTGCAGCCATCCCCTTCAGTCCGACAGTTCGACATCGCCGTCCCAACGAAGCAAGAGCACCCCGCTCGATCACAATTTCATAGCTGTTTTCAGCAAGATTTACGGTCAGCACACTCACGCGGAAAACCCCTTCAACCGGCACAGAATCTCTTCTGAAACATCTTCCACGGATTTTTCATCCGTGTCAATTCTAATATCGGCGTCAGCATAAAATTGTTCCCGCGCACTCATCAGAGCCGCAGCACGAGTTGCAGCATCCTCACCGGCCAGCAGCGGACGATTACTGCACCCCTTCAGGCGGTCCAGCACCTGGTCCAGGGTTACCTGCAGGTTGATTATCACAGCACAGCTGCGCATCACGGCTCGATTCTGATCAGAAATAACCGCACCACCTCCGGTGGCAAGCACACATCCCGCCCCCGTCGCCAGAATCCGTTTCAGGTGAACACTCTCCAACTCACGAAACGCCGGTTCACCTTCACGGGCAAACAGTTCATTGATCGAGCATCCCGACGCAGAAACAATTTCGGCATCCAGGTCAACAAACCGGCAGGCAAGCCGCTTCGCGAGAACTCTGCCAACCGTGCTTTTACCACTCCCCATAAAACCGGTCAGGATCACTGTTTTTTCAGGCATTGCGAATCTGCTCCCGATATCCTTCCAGATTGCGACGGATTTCAACAATCGAATCACCGCCAAACTTATCCAGAAACGCAGATGCAATTTCAATTGCGACAACCGCCTCCGCCACAACCAGAGCAGCCGGAACGGCACAGGTATCAGAACGCTCGACGGTTGCCACAAACGGCTCATGCGTCCGCATATCAACGGAACGAAGCGGCGAGTAGAGCGTAGGGATCGGCTTCATGGCGGCCCGCACGACAATCGGCTCACCATTTGACATCCCTCCCTCGATTCCGCCGGCATTATTACTGTGTCGCCGGTAGCCGTCCTGATAAAAAATTTCATCATGCACACGCGAACCGGGTCTGCCGGCGGCATCAAAGCCGATGCCCACCTCGACCCCCTTGATTGCCTGAATACTCATCAGTGCCATGGCCAGACGCGCATCCAGCTTTCGATCCCACTGCACATAGCTGCCAAGTCCGGGAGGAACGCCAATCACCTGCACTTCAACAACACCACCGAGTGTATCTCCGCCTGATTTTGCGGCGTCTACAGCCCGCTTCATTTCGACTTCCGCAATAGGATCGCAACAGAACGTTTCCGACATTCCGGCACGCTGCCACAGGTTTTCCAGCGGTTCCTGCGGCGTAACGGCACTAATCCCCCCCAGCTCCGACACAAAGCCCCCGACCTTGATGCCGAATTCGGCCAGCAGCGCCTTTGCCACGGCGCCGACAGCAACTCGAACCGCCGTTTCACGGGCACTGGAGCGCTCCAGCACGTTACGCGCATCATCCAGGTTATATTTCATGACACCGGTAAGATCGGCATGTCCGGGACGCGGGCGAGTAACCGCGATGGATTCGTCGCGATGTTCCGGAAGCGGCGACATCTTCTCCAACCAGTTGCCCCAGTCGCGGTTCTGTACCACCAGTGTTACCGGAGAGCCGATCGTTACGCCCCAGCGCACGCCGGACATCAGTTGAGCAGTGTCCTTCTCGATTTTCATCCGGTCACCACGGCCATACCCCTGCTGGCGCCGTGCCAGGTCGTGATTTACCGTTTCAACAACGATATGGATCCCGGCCGGAAGCCCTTCTATTATTGCACTCAACTGGGGTCCGTGTGACTCACCAGCCGTTAGATAACGAAATATGCTCACAAAAAACCTCCGCAGATGATTCAAAATCTTGGCAAAGTAGCATTTATGATACGATAACGGCAAGACAAAAGAGGGTGTTTGACGAGTTGAAACGCGTGGAAACCGGTTTAGGCGCAGGCGGTATGTTGCCGGATGATATCGACTGGAGCAATTCAGAACATAAATGCATATCCTCGTCGGGACTGATATTCTTATCTCAGAATTTGATATCCAGCCCGATGCCGACGGATTGCGGAACTGTTCTGGGATCACCTCGTTGCTGATCCGGCAGTGAGAGATATTTATAATCAAGCTTCAACGTGGAATTTGTTGCAAAGAGAAAGCTGAAACCAAGCTGGGCTGCCACACCGGTTTTCAGCTTCGTAATATCACCGGTTTTTGTATCCGACTGATACGAGTACGCCACACCGGTACCCATATAGGGCATAAAATCTTTTGCGATTCTGAAACCGTATTTCGCCGTTACGATGCCCGGTTCAGGGGTCTTGACATCGGTTGGGGCCGTTGTCAGGCTTCCCGCACCCAGTGAAAACTGTCGATAGAGTTCTTCGGCTGTAGCAGGAAATGCCGTCAATAACATGAAAAAGCAGAGAAATGTAGTACACTGTTTCGACTGAAGCTTCATATTTTATATCAGCCTCTCTCAACAACAATCAGGAGAGTTGTGACTTCCGCGCCAGAGTGCGTTCATTGAGTATCCGTGCGTAATCAATCTCACGCATAACCCCTTTTACATCAGCCGGTCTGTCACTTTGCACAAAAATCCCGGTCAACTCGGTTGCAGGAGTAAGTTCCCCACTCGCATACCGTTTCCAGATTTCCCTCCCATAATCCGTAGAGAGAAGTTCCGGTGCAAATCGACCGAAGTAGGCCGTAATATTTTCCACATCACGCTCCAGCATGCTGCGAGCATTGTTATTACCGGCGGCATTGACCGCCTGCGGCAGATCGATAATAACCAGACCATCACAACCGACAAGCACATTGTACTCGGACAGATCGCCATGAATGATTCCGGCACAGAGCATGAGAACAATCTCTTGTATCATTTCGCGATGATATTCACGAGCCGTCGCACCGGTCAAGCGAAGGTCATTAAGCCGTGGAGCAGCGCAACCATCCGTATCAACGACAAATTCCATCAGAAGAATTCCGTCAACATAGTTATAAACCTTCGGAACCCGCACTCCTGCATCCGCCAAGGTTTTCAATGCGTCTACCTCGGCATTTTTCCACGCTTCCTCAGTTTCCTTGCGGCCGTACCGGGAATTTTTCTGCATGGCTCGCGCCTGACGGCTGTTACGACCCTTACGACCTTCCTGGTATTGAGCCAGTTGAGTGAAACTGCGTCGTTGTGCTTCTTTGTAAACTTTGGCGCAGCAAAACTCTCCTTTTGCCTGAACGACGTATACGTCGGCTTCCTTGCCACTCATCAGGCGGGAGACAACTTCATCCACCAAGCCGTTGCGGACCAGTGTTTCAAAACATTCCGGAGTCTTCATGAGGTAACGGCTGTAACGGAAAAGCTCTCAAGCTGATACATATACGATCCTTTATATATTTATTCTCCATCAAACATGGAGACATATTGACTCTATGGATTTACAATACCATTTCTTCAACGATGACGGCAAGTCAGATATAGCAATAGCAGTACCGTTAAAACGAAAGGCCCGATGTCCGGACATCAGGCCTTTCGTTTACTGCTTACCTGGCATCCACACTAGGCGCTGGCAGCCAGAGCCTTTTCATAACCGATACTGAACGCTTTTTTATTCAGTTCAATAAAGGCCTCGGGGACACTTGAAAGAACCGCTTTTTCAGCATTTTCACGGCTGATCTGGCCGGTCAAAGCTACCATTGCCCCAAGAGCAACGATATTGGCAACGATTTCACGACCAACATCGGTTTTGGCCGTATTGATGATCGGGAAGGAAACAACCTTGAAATTCCCTTTGGTCGGAAGTTTTGTAACGAGATCAGAATCTACCAGCAGGATGCCGCCCTCTTTCAGATCATGCGTATATTTGTCGCATGCTTCCTGAGTCATGGCCAGCAGTGCGTCTACAGTGGTTGCTTTCGGATAATCGATAGGACCATCTGAAATAATAACTTCCGATTTTGATGAGCCGCCACGCGCTTCCGGTCCGTAACTTTGTGACTGGACGGCCTGCTTCCCTTCGTAGATGGAAGCGGCTTTGGCCATAATAATTCCGGCGGTGATCAGACCCTGCCCACCTGAACCGGAAAATCTGAGTTCATATCTTGACATGAATATATCGCTCCTTTTTCCTGTAATTGTTACTTGGCAGCCTGGGCACGCTCGATAACTTTTGCGTACTCGGCAGTATACTCAGGTTTGGTATCATCTTTGTAGAGAACACCGGTCAGAACTTTACCCTGCAGCTGTTCAGCAGTCATTTTTTCAGCGGCTTTAACCGGCACGGCAACTTCTTTCAGGCGGTTCATCATTTCGATAACCGACTTGAACTTGTTGCGGCGACCATAGGTTGTCGGGCAATCATCAAGGATCTCAACAACAGAGAAGCCCTTGTGCTGAATAGCTTCAGCAATCAGTTTATCAATCTGGTTGGCATGGAATGCAGTACCACGGGCAACAAATGTAGCACCTGCGCCGATTGCCAGTTTGGCAATATCAAAGCCCGGATCAGGATTGCCATACGGAGTGGTGGACGCCTTGTGCCCGGTGGGGGTACAGGGAGAGAACTGGCCGCCAGTCATTCCGTAAATGTAGTTATTCATGATAATGTAGGTCATATTGATGTTACGACGGCATGCATGAATGAAGTGGTTACCGCCGATTGCGGTTCCATCGCCATCGCCGCCGACCAGAATAACATTCATTTCCGGCTTTGCCATTTTTACACCGGTAGCAAATGCAGCGGCACGACCATGAGCTGTGTGCAGAGTACAGCAATCAATATAGCCGGGAAGACGTGAAGCACAACCGATACCGGAGACAACTGCCGTCTCTTCTTTTTTCAGATTGAGCGAGTCCATGGCACGAATCAACCCCTTCATGACGATACCATGGCCGCAGCCTGGGCACCAGATGTGGGGCAACTTGCCGGGACGAATCCATTTATCATAATCAAATGCCATGTTATATAACCTCCTTAATCTTTTCGAGGATCTGGTCGGGATTGATCGGCTCTCCATCAACGCGGAAAATCCCCTTGACCGGAACCTTGCCCTGTGCACAACGCTCAAGTTCAAGTGAGCACATGCCCAGGTTCATCTCCGGAATAACTATTCCTTTGACCTTGCCGGCCAACGCCTTGATCTGCTTATCCGGGAACGGCCAGAACGTCTTGATACGGAACATACCGGCTTTGATACCCTGCTCGCGAGCAACATTCACCGCATACCGTGCCGAACGTGAGGTTGAACCGTATGCGACAACAACGACTTCTGCGTCTTCCAGCAGATACTCTTCAAATGTGACGATATCATCAATGTTTGCATCTACCTTGCGAACCTGACGCTCTTCTTCTGCCTGAACAATTTCTGCCTTGGTTGTCGGAAAACCGTCCTGCATTTTATTAAGACCGGTTACATGAAACTTGTAACCGGAGCCGAATGCAGCCAACGGCGGAACATCACCAAAGCTGGTGTCGTATGGTTTGTACTGCTCAGGAGGTACTGTCGGAGTTTTACGGGGAGTAATTTCAATCTCTCCCGGTTCAGGGAAGACAATGCGCTCACGCATGTGAGCAACGATCTCGTCGGGCATAACCATAACCGGAGTACGATATTTTTCGGACAGATTGAAGGCGCGAATTACCTCTTCATATGTTTCCTGCACTGAAGCCGGAGTCAGACATATGGCCGGATGGTCACCGTGAGTGCCCCACTTGGCGCACATAACATCGGACTGTGAAGGACCGGTAGGCATACCGGTTGAAGGACCGCCACGCATAACGTTGTACACAACGCAGGGGATTTCGGCGATACAGCCGTATCCGATCAGCTCTTGTTTCAGGGAAAGGCCGGGGCCGGACGTTGAGGTCAATACCTTGGCTCCGGTCAGTGATGCACCAAGAATTGCAGCCATAGCTGCAATTTCATCTTCCATCTGCAAAAATTTTCCACCAACTTTGGGTAATTCCGCAGATAGCACTTCAGAAACCTCTGTCGAGGGGGTGATCGGGTAACCTGCAAAGAAGTTGCAGCCGGCGTATAATGCACCTTGTGCGGCAGCTTCATTACCCTGAAGAAACGCTACTTTTTTGGACACTGTTCATTTCCTCCTGTAGATTTATTCGGTTATGACTTTGATGGCAAAATCAGGGCAGCGCAATTCGCACTGCATACATTTGATACAGGCTTCAAGATTTTTTACCGAGGCATAAAAGCCCTTCATCTCAAGCACGCCTTTAGGACAAAACTCGACACAAATATGGCACCCTTTACAGTACTTTTCGATAATTTCAATTTTTGGCAATGTTTTTTCCACTGGAAATACTCCTTTATCCGAAATAAAAGTGCTAAATACAGGCTCCACATGTAGCAAAAGAAGGGCGTATCCTCCACCCTTCTTTCAGCTACTTCCAGATACCTGGAATAAATCACTACTTCATGCTGCTAACCAGTTCCTTAACCGCTGCAACCGATTTGTCCATCATAGCCTGTTCTTCAGCATCGAGTTTAAACTGGATGATTTTTTCAACACCGCTTTCGCCAAGAACAGCCGGTACGCCAACGTAGAATCCGTCAACACCGAATTCACCCTGCAGGTAGCAGCAGGTCGGCAGTACGCGCTTCTGGTCTTTCAGAATTGACTCCGCCATGGAGATTGCTGAAGAAGCCGGTGAGTAAAATGCCGAACCTGTTTTCAGCAGAGCGACAACTTCGCCACCGGCGCCACGGGTACGTTTAACCATGGCAGCCATAACTTCCTTGCCCTTCTCGGCGCCGTATTTTTGTTCAAGCAGTTCTGTGACAGGAATACCATTTACACTCGCATAGCGAACCAGAGGAACCATATCGTCGCCGTGTCCGCCGAGAGTCATGGCGGTTACGTCCTTAACGGACACACCGAGCTCCCATGCAATAAAGCTGGCAAAACGAGCTGAGTCGAGTACACCGGCCTGACCGATAACACGGTTGTAAGGAAAACCGGTAATTTTCTGGCAGAGAGTAACCATGGCGTCAAGTGGGTTGGAAATGACGATAATGATCGAGTCGGGAGCGTAGGTTTTGATTCCTTCGGCAACTGAAGTCATAATCTTTGAGTTGACTTCGATCAGGTCATCACGACTCATACCCGGTTTGCGCGGCAGACCGGCAGTAACAATAACGACATCGGAACCTTTGATGTCTTCGTAGCTGTTGGTCCCTTTCAGGTTTACATCGTAACGATCTACCGGTCCAACTTCGGCAATGTCAAGCATCTTGCCCTGGGGCAGACCTTCAACAATGTCAAAAAGGACAACATCGCCAAGTTCACGTAATGCACAAAGCTGAGCAAGTACGCCGCCGATCTGTCCGCCACCGATAAGTGAAATCTTTTTACGAGCCATACATGTACCTCCTCTTTTTTTTGTAAAATAAGGCAGGGAGTTTGTATCCCCAGCCCCTGCTACCTGCCACACACTACATATTTTCTATCAAAGCATCAGCAAAACCCGAGCAGGACAGCAACGTTGCTCCCTGCATCATCCGTTCAAAATCATATGTTACGCGCTTCTGGCCAATAGTACGGTCAAGCGTTTTGACTATGAGGTCGGCCGCATCCTGCCATCCGAGATATTCTAGCATCATTACCCCCGAAAGTATGACCGAACCGGGGTTTACCTTGTCCAGATTAGCATATTTCGGCGCCGTCCCATGAGTTGCTTCGAAAATGGCGTGACCGGTGACATAATTTATATTGGCCCCCGGCGCTATTCCAATGCCACCAACCTGAGCAGCCAAAGCATCTGAAAGTATGTCACCTTCCAGGTTCATTGCAGCAACGACATCAAACTCCTTGGCACGGGTCAAAACCTGTTGCAGGGTTATATCCGCTATGGTGTCCTTAATCATCAGCAGTTTCTTCAACTGCCCGTTCCCATGCGTCGGCAAAAGCTTCAAAGCTGCTTCTACTTCTTTCCGGATGACTTCCTGTTGACGCGGCGACATCATATCATAGCCGGGATCAATCATCCTTGCATTTTCTTCAACAGAAAGCGCAGGATTACGATCCTGATTGTTGATTATCCATGACTCCCGTTCCGTGACAACCGCAGAGCGAAACTCAGAGGTGGCCAGTGCGTACCCCCAATCCTTGAACGCCCCATCAGTAAACTTCATGATATTGCCCTTATGGACAATAGTCACTGATTTGCGTTTATGAATCAGTGCATACTGGATAGCAGCCCGGATCAGACGCTCCGAACCGCTCCGGGAAATCGGCTTGATACCGATTGAGGAGCTTTCAGGAAAACGAATTTTACTGACGCCCATCTCATTGATCAAAAAGTTTATAACTTTATCACATTCAGGCGTACCGGTCATCCATTCGATTCCGGCATAAATATCTTCGCAATTCTCGCGAAAAATTATCATATCCACATCTTCCGGCTTTTTGACCGGAGTGGGAACCCCTTGAAAATACCGGATAGGACGCAGACAGGTGTAAAGGTCAAGTACCTGCCTGAGAGCAACGTTCAATGAACGAATGCCACATCCGACAGGGGTTGTCAATGGTCCCTTGATCCCGACCAGAAACTCCTGAAATGCTTGAACCGTTTCATCCGGCAACCACGCTTTGTCGCCCATCTGGTTTCGAAAGCGATTAAAAGGCTTTTCGCCGGCAAAAACTTCCATCCAACTGATTTGTTTTAAACCGCCGTAGGCCCTGCCTACGGCGGCGTCGAAAACACGTACCGAAGCTTTCCAGATATCAACACCGGTACCGTCACCTTCAATATAGGGAATGATCGGGTTGTTCGGCACCTTTAAAATGCCGTCGCTTCCCATGGTGATCTTTTCCCCTTGGGGGACTGTAACGTATGTATATCCCATCTAGCTCACTTCGCGCAACCAATGCATTATAAAAAAGCTTTGCAAGACCAGATTGCAGCATCTGATTTGCTAGTTATTAATAGCGTCGATAATTGCATTTAATGTTGTACTCGGGCGCATGGCTTCTTCCGTTTTTACCGGATCAGGAAGATAATAGCCACCCATATCGACCGGTTTACCCTGGGCTCCGATCAGCTCCTCATTAATCTTAGCCTCATTATCCTGAAGCTGCTTTGCTACTTTGGCAAAACGTTCAGCCAGTTCAGCGTCTTTGGTCTGTGCAGCAAGCGCTTCAGCCCAATACATTGCCAGGTAGAAGTGACTTCCCCGGTTATCAATCTGCCCAACCTTACGGGCCGGGTTCTTGTTGTTATCGAGGAACTTGGTATTGGCCTGATCAAGCGTATCAGCGAGGAGCTGAGCTTTTTCATTTTTAAAGCTGGCTGCCAAATGCTCCAGAGAAACAGCAAGCGCCAGGAATTCGCCGAGTGAGTCCCAACGGAGGTACCCTTCCTGCACAAACTGCTGGACATGTTTCGGCGCCGATCCGCCTGCACCTGTCTCGAACAGTCCGCCGCCGGCCAGAAGCGGAACGATTGACAGCATTTTTGAACTGGTACCAAGTTCAAGAATCGGGAACAGGTCGGTAATATAATCCCTCAAGGCATTTCCGGTTACGGAAATGGTGTCTTTGCCGTCTTTTGCCCTCGGAAGAGTGAAGCGCATCGCTTCCACGGGAGACATGATATGAATTTCCAGACCGGTTGTATCGTGATCTTTCAGGTATTGATTCACTTTCAGAATCATCTGTGCGTCATGTGCCCTGTTTTTATCCAACCAGAACACAGCGGGTGCTCCGGTTGCACGTGCCCTGTTTACTGCAAGTTTGACCCAGTCCTGAATCGGCAGATCTTTTGCCTGACAGCCGCGCCAGATATCGCCTTCTTCAACGGTGTGCTGGAACAGCACCTCTCCCGCCGCATTAACGACACGCACCGTACCATTTGCCGGGACCTTGAAAGTCTTGTCGTGTGAACCATACTCCTCAGCCTTTTGTGCCATAAGGCCGACGTTGGAGGTACAACCCATGGTAGAGGGATCAAATGCACCGTTTTTCTGACAGAAAGCAATACACTCCTGATACCACTCGGAATAGGAGGTATCGGGAATAACGCACTTGGTATCGTGCAATTTTCCGTCCGGACCCCACATCATCCCGGAATCACGGACTACGACGGGCATGGATGCATCGATGATGATATCGTTACTAGCATGAAGATTGGTGATTCCCTTGGCAGAGTCAACCATCGCCAGCTCGGGTCTTTTCTTATAAACAGCCTGGATATCCGCTTCTATCTCAGCTTGCTTGTCAGCCGGCAATTTCTTTATTTTCAGGTAAAGATCTCCCATACCAAGATCCGGATTGACACCCAGCTCTTTAAACGTAGCCGCATGCTTTTCAAAAACATCCTGATAGTAGACGGAAACAAAGTGGCCGAACATAATCGGATCGGATATTTTCATCATTGTTGCTTTGAGGTGTACTGAAAACAACACCCCTTTTGCTTTTGCGTCATCAATCTGCTCGGCAATGAATGTGCGCAGAGCACGAGCACTCATAAATGCCCCATCAAGTATTTCACCCGCCTGAAGAGCCAATTTTTCTTTAAGAACCGTAACATTACCGGCCTGATCGACAAACTCTATTTTTACGTTGCCGGCCTTTTCCATGGTCACGGATTTTTCGCTGTGGTAAAAATCACCGGCAGTCATATGTGAAACATGGGACTTCGATTCCGGACTCCAGGCACCCAGCTTAACCGGATGTTTTTTGGCGTATTCTTTTACCGCTTTCGCCACGCGCCTGTCGGAGTTACCTTCTCTCAGCACAGGGTTTACAGCACTTCCCAGGCATTTTGCGTACTTTGCATTAAGTTCTTTTTCTGCATCGGTTTTCGGCTCTTCCGGATAGTCGGGAAGTTTATACCCCTTTTCCTGTAATTCCTTAATAGCGGCTTTCAACTGCGGAATTGAAGCGCTGACATTGGGCAGTTTAATAATATTGGCTTCCGGCTTCTGGGTGAGCTCACCAAGTTCGGCAAGATAGTCAGGCATCTTCTGACTTTCCGCCAGACAGTCGGAAAAATTTGCGATAATTCTTCCTGCAACAGAGATATCCCTTGTTTCCACAACAACGCCGGCAGCCTTTGTGAAGGCATTGACGATGGGGAGTAAAGAGTAGGTTGCCAGAGCGGGTGCTTCATCGATTTTTGACCAGATAATCTTTTGTGTCGTCATGTATCTCTCCTTAGTTTTTGGATCAGACAGCAAGAGGTTTAACAGAAGTTCGTCGTTTGCTTATACACATCGCACTAAAATACGTCTCATTATTTGATAAAACTGCATGTTATAACGATACGTTACAGATGCAATAAAAATTTTGTATACAGTATACAAAAGCTATTTGACTGTCAAGGGAAAATAGGCTAAGGCCAAAGGGTTACGGTAATTTAGGGCACATTACATATAATTGCTTTAATTGTATTTATTGGAGTATCTCCGCGCCTCCTCCGCTTCGTCGCGGCTGAAATTTCGCGGTATGACAAAAACCTGACCGGGCCAGAGCCGTTTAGGATCACGAATCTGATCACGATTTGAGCGGTAAATAATCGGCCAGAGCGTCGAATCATTATAAATCTCTGTTCGGGCTGAAATTTGAGGTAATGTTTCACCGCGACGAACGGTATAAGAAGTCGGTTGGAGTGTTGACGATTCTTTATTTTTTTTCTGGGTTGATCGTGACACCTCGGCAGATTTGGCCAACTGCCGGGATCTCAGTCGTGCCTCCGCCTCCGCAGCGTCACGCATTAACTGCTCTTCCTCTGCTTTTGCGGCAAGCTCGGCCAGCCGCTGCTGTTCCTCGGCGGCACGTCGCTTCTTTGCACGCAGTACCCCTGACTGAAGCATCTCAGCTTTTTGATATGCCAGCTGATAATAGACATCCGCGCCCTTGTCATCTTCACGAACGTGATAGAGCGCTTCGCCATGCTCGAAGGTTTCCAGCAGACTACGATATTCCTGGGGAAACAGTTTGGGAGCTTCCCGGCGACCAAGCTCTTCAACCAGAGGAGCCGTCCGGCTCCGCCAAGAAGGAACAGAAGCCGAACAGGCCGCCAGGAATGCACCTACGAGCAGTATGCATGCAGCCTGGCGGCACATTCCAAACATGATCACCCCTGTTTTTCGGCTAAACGGATACCCAGTTCGCGAAGCTGTTTGGTATCAACCGGCGAAGGAGCCTCGGACATCATACAGGTACCCTTCTGGGTTTTGGGGAAAGCGATAACGTCACGGATTGAGTCACTGCCGGTCAACAGCATTATCAATCGATCCAGACCGAACGCTATCCCGCCATGGGGAGGTGTGCCGAACTCAAGCGCATCAAGCAAGAAACCGAATTTGCTGCGTGCATCCTCGATACTCATGCCAAGCAATTTAAACATCAGCGACTGAACCTGCTCCTGATGAATCCTGATGGAGCCACCGCCGATTTCGTTACCGTTCAGCACCAGGTCGTAAGCTTTGGCACGGCAGAGACCCGGATCCGATTCGAGAAATTCCAGGTCCTCATCCATTGGCGCGGTAAAGGGATGATGAACCGCACACCAGCGTTTGTCATCCTCATCCCATTCCAGCAGCGGGAATTCGGTTATCCAGACAAAGCGGTACTCATCCTTGCTCGTCAACTTGAGGATGTTTGCCAGGTGGTTACGCAGCTTACCGAGTGAATCGTTGACTACCTTGGGCTTGTCGGCCACAAAAAACAGCAGGTCACCTTCTTCGGCGCCGAACGCGCTGTTCATGGTGGCAATTTCTTCCGCACTGAAGAACTTGGCAATGGGAGAGTGCCACTCGCCATTCTCGATCTTGACATACGCAAGCCCCTTGGCACCGTATATTTTGACGAATTCGGTCAGATCATCGATCTCCTTGCGGGAGAACGTCGAACATCCCTTGGCATTGATCCCCTTGATGATACCTCCCCTGGAGGCAACATCGGCAAAGACCTTAAAACCGGAAGTTTTGACAATATCGGTAAGATCGCACAGTTCCATTCCGAAACGAAGGTCGGGATTATCGAGACCGAAACGACGGATCGCCTCGGCATAGGTAAGACGCTCCACCGGCAGTCGGACTGAAACACCCTTTGCTTCGGTAAAGATACGTGCAATCAACCCTTCCATAACGGTGATAATATCTTCCTGGTCGATAAAGGACATTTCACAGTCAATCTGCGTAAATTCCGGTTGACGGTCGGCACGCAAATCTTCATCACGGAAACAACGTACAACCTGGAAATACCGGTCAAAGCCGGCAATCATCAGAATCTGTTTAAAAATCTGGGGCGACTGCGGGAGGGCATAAAACTGTCCCTGATTGATTCGGGAAGGCACCAGAAAATCGCGAGCGCCCTCTGGGGTTGATTTAGTGAGGAACGGAGTCTCAAGCTCGATAAAACCGTTATCGGTCAGGTATGAACGGGTCAACTGGGCAACCTGGGACCGGAGTATCAGGTTGGACTGTAACTGGGGACGACGAAGGTCAAGATAGCGATATTTAAGTCGGATGTTCTCATTAATGTCGCTATGTTCGTCTAGCATGAACGGTAACGGCTTGGAACGATTGAGCAGTTTGCAGTCAAGTACCTGAATCTCAACTTCACCGGTCTTCATGTTCGGGTTTACCGTTCCTTCAGGGCGGGGAATAACCTTTCCCTTGACCGCAAGTACAAACTCGCTGCGAACTGATTCGGCGACCGCATGTCCCGAAGCATTGACTTCAGGATCAAACACGATCTGTGCGATTCCTTCCCGGTCACGCAGGTCGATGAAGATGAGGCCGCCATGATCGCGACGTCGCAGTGCCCACCCCATCAGGATAACTTCACTGCCGATATCAGTGGCCTTCAGGTCACCACAGTAATGTGTCCGCTTCCAGTCTCCAAGAAAATCCATACAAATATCCTCCAATTCGATGATTTTTAGTTAATCAATCTTCCTATATTGCCGAATCGCGGTCTGAGCGTGTCATGATCCCATGACCAGTATTTGATAAATGCCAATCCCTTGATCTGATCACGCCGTACAAACTTCCAGAACCGGCTGTCGTAGGAGCGATCGCGGTTGTCTCCCATGACAAAATATGAATCTGCCGGCACGGTGATCGGGCCGAACGTATCGCGAGGATTCATTTCTTTGGGAATTATATCTTTTTCTTTATGTACTTCATGAGGGTTTTCATACAACTTACCATTTACATACACCTTTTTTTCTTTGCCCTCTATCACGTCACCCGGAACACCGACTACGCGCTTGATAAAATCCTTGCTCGGATCTTCCGGATATTCGAAAACGATCACATCACCCTGGCGCGGATCACGAATAGTCAATGCACGTTTATCGACAAACGGGATTTTAGTGCCATAGATAAATTTGCTGACCAGCAGATGGTCACCGATTGCCAGCGTATCCTCCATGGAACCGGAGGGGATCTTGAACGCCTGAACCAGATAGGTGCGGATTACCAAAGCCAGCAGTACTGCGATAGCAATAGATTCAGCATACTCACGGATCAGCCCTTTCTTTTTGACCAGCACCGGTTGCGGTGAAGATAATTCTGCCTGCGATGTTTCCAGATGCTCTTCCATGCGGTTTCCTTTATTAACGATCTCTGTCAGTCTACTTTCAAAATTGCCAGAAAGGCTTCCTGCGGCAACTCGACGTTACCAACATTCTTCATCCGTTTTTTACCCTCTTTCTGTTTCTCCAGCAGCTTCCGTTTACGGGTTATATCGCCACCATAACATTTTGCCAGAACATCCTTGCGCATCGCTTTAACCGTCTCACGAGCAATAATCCTGTTGCCGATGGCCGCTTGAATGGCCACTTCGAACATCTGTCGAGAAATCAGCTCCTTCATCTTAGAGACCAGATCACGACCGCGGAAATACGCTTTATCCCGGTGCAGGATCAGTGACAAGGCATCAACAACTTCACCATTGATCATGACATTCATGCGCACCAGATCACTCTGCCGGTACTCCAGATGTTCATAATCAAGAGAGGCATACCCTTTTGTGATCGATTTGAGCCGGTCATAGAAATCAAGAACAATTTCGTTCAACGGCAATTCATAAATAATCATGACGCGCGTCGGAGTCAGATACTTGATCTCACGCTGGACGCCACGCTTATCCTCACAAAGCGCCAGCACACCGCCGACAAATTCGTTTGGCACATGGATGTGAGCCAGAATAAACGGCTCTTCCAGGAATTCCGTACTCTGCAGTTCGGGCATCTGGTTGGCGCTCTGAATGGAGTATACTTCACCACTTATCTTGTGGACCCGATAGACAACGGTCGGCGCAGTCGTTATCAGGTCGAGGCTGAATTCCCTCTCCAACCGCTCCTGGATAATCTCCATATGCAGCAGACCGAGAAAACCGCAGCGAAAACCAAAGCCGAGCGCCAGAGAGGTTTCCGGTTCGAAGGAGAACGAAGAGTCGTTCAATTTCAGCTTGGCCAGAGCATCACGCAACTGTTCGTACTGGACCGTGTCGATAGGGTACAAACCGGAAAAAACCATCGGCTTGACTTCCTTGAAACCATCCAGAGCTTTTTCGCATTGGCGGTGAAACAGCGTGACCGTGTCACCCACCTTGGCATCGGCAACATCCTTGATACCGGCGATAATAAATCCGACCTCCCCCGCCGCCAGTTCCGACACCTCAACCATCGTCGGCGCGAAGACTCCGACCTTGAGCGCCTCAAACGTACTGTTGGTTGCCATTAGCTGGATCTTGTCGCCTTTTTTGAGTGTTCCGTCAAAAATGCGCACAAGAATGATGACCCCCTGGTACTGGTCATACCAGGAATCGAACAGCAGCGCTTTGAGCGGAGCATCAGGGTCTCCGACCGGTGGCGGGATCTTCTTGACGATTTCCTCAAGGATCTCGTGCGTACCGATCCCTTCCTTGGCACTTGCCAGAACGGCATCATGGGCATCGATACCGATAATGTCCTCGATCTCCTGTTTGACCCGCTCCGGATCGGCAGCGGGCAGATCGATCTTGTTCAGAACCGGAAAAACTTCCAGGTTGATATCCAGAGCAAGATAGACATTCGCCAGAGTCTGGGCTTCGACCCCCTGCGACGCATCAACCACCAGTAGACCGCCTTCACAGGCAGCCAGGGAACGGGACACCTCATAGGTAAAGTCAACATGACCGGGGGTGTCAATCAGGTTAAGGATATAGTCGATACCATCGTCGGAACGGTACTTGAGTCGCACGGTCTGAGCCTTGATGGTGATACCCCGTTCACGCTCCAGATCCATTTTATCAAGGAACTGGTTCTGCTTGTCGCGATCGGACACCGTACCGGTGTACTCCAGAAGTCGGTCAGCCAGGGTCGATTTGCCATGGTCGATGTGGGCAATAATGGAGAAGTTGCGGATTCTGCTGATTTCCATGAATTCCTTCGTATTCTATAAAAATAGGACTGTGAAGAATAAATAAAGATGGCGGGAAAGTAAAGGAGAAAAGGGAGGGGAGAGCATCAAGCCGGGCTTTATACGCTTGATACACTATAGTGGCCATACACCATCAGGCCAATTGTTTCTACAGTTTTTCTATCTTGCCGTAACTGCAATCGTTGAGTACAATGACATCAAAGAAAATAAAAGGAGCCTCACGTATTTCTCCCTCATCCCTTACTCATTCTCCCACCCCGCCCCGCAGCCACGAATACTGGATGCGGCGGGCGATTGCCGAAGCAGGCAAGGCGGCGGCAAAGAATGAGGTGCCGATCGGCTGTGTTATCGTACAAGGGGGGAAAATCATTGCCCGCGGCCATAACCTGCGCGAAACGTCACAGGACCCCGCAGGGCACGCTGAGCTGATCGCCATTAGAAAAGCCGCCCGGAAACGAGGTTCCTGGCGGCTTCTTGAGACTGTTCTGTATGTTACCCTCGAACCCTGCACCATGTGCATGGGTGCTATCATTCTGGCCCGCATTCCGACCATCGTCTTCGGCTGTTACGACCCGAAAGGGGGGGCTGCCGGCTCACTGTTCGACCTCTCCAACGATCCACGCCTCAATCACCGTGTTGAACTTCTGCCACGGGTTCTTGAAACGGAATGTTCCCACATGCTGAGTGACTTCTTTACTGCGCTGCGTGAGCGCAAACGACAGGCTCGCCTTACGTGATCGTTCGAATCCTTTCATACTCCTCTGGGGTATTCACGTTCAAAAATGGGGAGCTTATCCCATTAAAATACTTTATTTCTTCGTGTGTTACATTCCTTATATTCATCCTTTCCAGAACATCAATAATCTTACGTTCCCCGTTCCGAATGGAGGCTTCAAAAATTTCTCTGCAGGGTGCCGCGTACACCCCATGCAACGGCTCCTGCCCCCCCTCACTGTAAGGAATCACCGCGTCAAAACCTCCCTCCTGAATGTCGCACAAATGGCGAATTATAGCAGGTTCAAGAAACGGCATATCGCATGGGGTAACAAATGACCGTTCACTGCCACTGTGCGTGAGTGCCGAATGCAAACCGGCAATTGATCCGAAGTCTGGATAAATATCCGGTACTTTGCGGCACGGAAGAAAATCATAGTCATGCGGCGTATTAGTAACGACAATAACTTCATGAAACAAGCTGGCCAGTATCCGGTAGGTTCGGGTGATAATCGGAATACCGTCAACTTCCAGCAGCGCCTTGTTCCTCCCCATACGGCTGGAAGTCCCACCCGCCAAAATGCATCCGGTAACTCCTCCGATTTTGTCAAGTTCCGAATATTCCTCGACTACTTCCGGGTGACTGTAAACCGTAAATGATCCTCCCCGAACGTATCCGATCAAACATATTCCCGCCTGGTCGCACAGTTTGATCGCCATATCGGTAGGCGAGGTGCGCGAGGCGATGACGCCAATCCCCATCAGCGCGGCTTTCGCAACCATCTCGGTTGAAACCCTTCCCGATGTCACCAGGTCGGCGCCTGCCATGTCAATCCCTTTGAAAAGAGCTTCTCCGGCGATCCGGTCGAACGTGTTATGCCTGCCAAGATCCTCCGCATACAGTTCAAGTACACCGTTGCGACCGATGGCAGCGGAATGAATGCCGCCATGCGAGCGATAGTGATCGGCTTTCTGACTCAGCTCGCCCATAAGTGAAAATATACTGCGCGGTGATCGCGGCAGCCGGAATACCGCAGATGATTTGGCAGCGTGAGTAACGGTGGGAAGAGTAAAGGTAATGCCGGTGCCGCAACCGGACGTGAGAACCGGCTTCAGACGTTCCGGCAGCTCACCCTTGATCTTGACATTGGCGGTACCAAACTCTTCGCAGACGCTGAACATTTCAAAATCGTGCAGCGACGAGACAAACCCCTGCAGTCGCAAAAAGCCCGCGACCAGAAAGCGGAGGTCGTGTGGAGATCCGATAAGGGTTGCGATCTCGCGGCCATTAACAATCAGCTGCAGCGGAAACTCCGTGACAACTTTTGCCGCAGTTGACTCAAGACAATCGGAGCGATAGGTGAAGAATGGTTTGTTGTGAATTTCCGGTTTCATAACCCCTGGCTTCGCAGATAAAAAAGGTGAGAACGCTCTGTTCTCACCAAAAAATGTCGGTTACATTTTCGCCTGAATCGATCAACCTGCCAGGCCAAATGTTTCGTGCATGACGCGTACGGCCAGTTCGGTATATTTTTCATCAATGACTACGGATATTTTAATTTCCGATGTCGAAATCATTTGGATGTTGATGCCGTTCTGGGAGAGCGCACTGAACATCTGCGTAGCCACACCGGCATGGCTCCGCATGCCGAGTCCGACAATTGAAATTTTACTGATATTTTCGTCGGAAAGAACCTCTTTGGCCTGAACATCCTTGGCAACTTCGTTCGTGATCAACAGCGCCTGTTTCAGATCGGCTTTCGTAACGGTAAACGTGAAGTCTGTCATACCGCCATCACTGACATTTTGCACGATCATGTCCACCGATATGGCGGCATCGGACAGCGGGGTGAGAATTTTTGCAGCAATGCCGGGCTTGTCGGGTACCCCCTTGACCGCAATTTTGGCCTCATTCTTGTCGTATGCAACCCCTGAAACGAGTATTCCTTCCATATCCTTGTCCTCCCTGGTAACCATCGTACCGGTATTTTCATTAAGACTTGAGCGGACATGCACGTCCACGTTGTATTTTTTGGCAAACTCGACAGAACGGATCTGGAGTACCTTGGCCCCCAGGCTTGCCAGTTCCAGCATCTCGTCATACGATATCTTTTCGATCTTGCGTGCTTCCTTACAGACATTCGGATCGGTGGTATAGACGCCGTCAACATCGGTGTAAATTTCGCAGACATCCGCTTTGAGGGCTGCGGCGATCGCAACTGCCGAGGTATCGGAGCCGCCGCGTCCAAGCGTGGTCACGTTCCCGGCGGCATCGACCCCCTGGAAACCGGCCAGCACGATAATGGTACCCTCTTTGAGATCGGCACGGATATTCTTATCGTCAATGCTCTCTATACGAGCTTTGCTGGCGGTCGAGTCGGTAACAATGGGAACCTGCCACCCTTGATACGATTTTGCCTTGTACCCCTGTGACTTGAGATACATGGAGAGGAGCCCGATGGTAACCTGTTCACCAGTCGCTACCAGCACGTCATACTCGCGGCCGTCAGGAATCTCACACATTTCATTTGCAAGCGCGACCAGTTTGTTGGTTTCGCCCGACATGGCGGAAACAACGACAATCACATCGTTTCCGGCATCGTAGGTTTTAATGATGCGCTTGGCAACATTCTTGATACGATCGGGAGTACCGACCGAGGTGCCACCATACTTTTGTACCACTAATGCCATACTGCTCTCCTTGTTGATAAAAATAGTTAAAGAGATGAACCGGTAGATTTCCCTCTATAACAGATAACCTGCTGCCTGGTCAAAGTATTTTTTGTTGTCGCAGCCTCTCTGCAAGCTGTTCGAGAAGAGTATCCGATTTTTTTCCGGTACCGGTTATGGTAATCAGACGGTGATCATCTCCTGCATACTCAAACAGCAATATCAGTGTGTCATCCGGCATCAATTCCGTAAGGCGTTCCGACCATTCAACGACGCAAACTCCGTCACCATAAAAAAACTCTTCAAAACCGAGTTCCCGAATGTCGTCATCTCCGGTCAGACGGTAAAAATCGAAGTGATAGACCGGCACATCGCCAGGATAACAATTCATGATGGCGTATGTCGGGCTTGCCACCAGATGGCTGCTTTGGGGGGCTACAGATGACATTATTCCCCGTACAAGGCACGTCTTCCCGCCGCCAAGATCACCACGCAGAGCCAGAAACGAACTGGGAGTGAGGAGCGATCCGATACCGGCGCCCAGCGCCTCGGTCTCAAACGGCGAGGCGGTTTTGATCTGCAGCCGGGACACTACCGATTCATCGAGCGGATGATATCGATTCGCGATACCATACCAACGAGTTTTCTGCCATCGACAACAGGAAGGGCATGCAACTTTTTACTGCTCATTATTTCGGCTACGCCGCTGACGGAATCGGAGGGGGTAACGGTGACAAAATCCGTTGATGCCAGCTCCGTAGCGGTTTGAGCGGTTATTTTATTCAGCTCCCGCTGCAGAGAACCTTCACCTTCCAGAGGAATAATCCAGTCAAACAGAGAAATTACCGTCGGCATATGCAGCGGGCGGTCCTGTTCAACCAGATCGGATGCAGTAACAATGCCGGTAATATTTCCTGCGTCATCAACAACCGGGAGCGTGCCAAAGCGCATCGAGTCAAAAATGGCCGCCATTTCGCGCACGGTTGTGTTTCCTTTAATTGATACGACGGTACTCGTCATGATATCTGCTACGGTCAGCATGTGAATTCTCCTTTATTTGAGCTCACCGAACATCTTCCTGGTTCGACAACAGGGGTACCGGTACATAATTTGTTATAGGCAAAGGGAAGCTTTTCAATGACATCTGAAGCAGTAATGCCGATTTCCCCTTTCTCCGCCGCGACCATATCGGCGGCAAGGCCGTGAAGGAACACACCCAGACGACAGGCATCCCATGCGTCATACTTCTGGCCCAATAGAGAAACTATGATACCGGTCAGTACGTCACCCATCCCTCCGCTCGCCATGCCGGGATTGCCACTGCCGTTAATAGCAGCGTTCCCTTCAGGAGAAGCAATTATGGTACGCGCCCCCTTCAGAACCAGATAAACACCGTGGGTGCGCGCAAATTCCTGAGCAGATGAAATGCGGATCGCATCCACATCCGGAATCGAAGTCCCCAGTAAACGGGACATTTCTCCCGGATGAGGAGTCAGAATCACCTGCGTCGATTTTTTTCGTTTCAAAACGGTTATATCTTCCGCCACGGCGTTCAGACCATCCGCATCGATAACCATCGGCAACAACACGTGCTCCACCAGATTCAGTACCAAAGCAAATGTTCCCGGACGACGGTCAAGGCCGGGACCGATAGCGACGGCATCTTTGTCCGCCAGCAATTTTTCTATTGCCGGGAAGGCGTTGTTTGTCAGGTGACCGCTGCCGGAATCAGGAAGTGGCACGGTCATCGCTTCAGTTGTTTTCAGTTCGAGAACCGGATGAATGCTTTCTGCCACCGCCAGAGTTACCAGCCCTGAACCGGCTCTCACAGCACTGTTGGCAGAGAGGGACGCCGCGCCGGTTTTACCGGTTGACCCGGCAATAATCAGGCAATGACCGAAATGTCCCTTGTGTGCCTGGCGATCACGATGATGCAAGAGTGGACGAATCGAATCCGCATTACTGAAAACATACCCCGTAACGGCTGCCATCACCTGCGCCGGGATTCCGATATCGGCTACGACCAGTCGTCCGGTATATTCCGCTCCCGGATAAAGAACGTGACCCAGCTTGGCAAAGGCAAATGTGACGGTTACATAAGCCCTGACAGCATCACCCAGCACCCGACCGGTTGTACCATGAATTCCGGACGGGATGTCAACTGACACAACCGGACGTCCTGATGCATTCATCAGCATAATCGCTTCAAGATAGATACCGCCGACGTCACTGCGCAACCCGGTCCCGAGCAGAGCATCCACGATAATATCGGCTTGCAAGAGTTCTTCTCCATGCAATGTGGTCAATTGACCTTCTACGGTACAGAAATCAAGAGCGGAAGCAGGGAGCTTTCCCAGTTCTACCGCTGCATCTCCGGCAATCTGTTCTCGATCGGCCAGAATTATGACTTTGATGCTCCATCCTTTCAGACTCAGCAGGCGGGCAATGACATATCCGTCCCCGCCATTGTTACCTTTGCCGGCCACGACCACACAGTGCCCATGCAACCCGAATTCAGTAAGGATCTCTTCAACGCAGCATAGTCCGGCATTTTCCATCAGCTGAAGGCCGGGAATGCCGTACTCTTCGATAGCCTGTTTATCGATCTCCTGCATGGCATGTGCGGTAACGACTTTCATTTTGACTCCAGAATCACCATTGCAATGGCACTGCCGCCATCGTGAGACAGCGACAGCAGTACACATTTCAGACCGTTGGCATGAAACAGATCAGCGGCTTTACCCGAAAGCATCAGTTCCGGTTTTCCCAAGACATCATTCACAACCTCCATATCATGCCACGAAATACCGCTCCTCAAACCGGTTCCAAGCGCCTTCAAAAAGGCTTCCTTTGCGGCAAATCGTCCGGCAAGGCACGAGGCGGCATCTTTTCGGGCCGCGCATGTGGCACGTTCAGCCACTGTGAAGATCCGTTCGATTACGCCGGTATTGCCGGTGTCCAGAAAACGCTGGAAACGCTCTATCGCAACGATATCGGTACCAATTCCATAGATCATGCGTACTTGAGCAGTTCAACCATGTCGCGCACTGCCCGGTCAAGTCCGACAAGCATCGCGCGGGCAATTATGGAATGACCGATATTATATTCCTCAATCCCCCCCAGGGAGGTGATCGCTTTTATATTCGTGTAATTAAGCCCGTGACCGGCATTAATCCCCAATCCGACCTTGCGGGCCAGCTTGATGGCCGTATCTATCTGTTCGAGTTCGTGTTGCTGTTTTTCCCACGTATCTGCTTCAGCATAGGAACCGGTATGGATTTCAATATAATCCGTATCACTTTTTTTTGCAGCCTTGATCTGCTCCTGATTCGGATCGATAAACAGACTCACCACTATTCCACCATCTTTTAATCGCTTGACCGAATCGGCTATCAGTTTATGATTAACAATTACATCCAGTCCCCCCTCAGTGGTCAGCTCCTGTCGCTTTTCAGGCACCAACGTCACCTGCTCGGGCTTGATAGCGAGTGCTATACGGACCATTTCCTGGGTGGCAGCCATCTCAAGGTTGAGCTTGCTCTTTACGGTGCGTCGCAGAATTTCCAGATCGCGATCCTGAATGTGCCGCCGATCCTCACGCAGATGGATGGTTATCCCTTCGGCTCCGGCCATCTCACCGATTGCGGCGGCAGTCACCGGATCAGGTTCGGCACCGCCCCGCGCCTGTCGGACGGTAGCAATATGATCGACATTAAGGCCAAGTTTAGCCATCATTTTTCTCCATTATGTTTCTTTACCAGATCGCAGATCTCATTGGCCCAGGTCGTGATCTCGTATTTATCCTGCCCTTCAATCATAACCCTGAGCAGCGGTTCCGTGCCGGAGTACCGAATAAGCACCCTCCCCTCGTTCGCAAGTTTACTCTCGACATCCCTGACTTTTGCGGCAACATCCTCGTAAGACATAATATCAACTTTTTCGCGTACACGCGTATTGCACAGTACTTGCGGCAGAGGAATCATGATTTCGGCAAGTTCGGACAGCGTCTTTTCTTCCCGTCTCATGACGGCAAGCAACTGCAGCGCTGACAAAATTCCGTCTCCGGTCGTATTGTAGTCCAGAAAAATCATATGTCCGGACTGTTCTCCTCCCAGATTGTACCCGCCTGCCCGCATCGCCTCGACAACATACCGATCACCCACACCCGTTTTGATAATTTTTCCGCCACATTTACGAAGCGCAATATCAAGCCCCATATTGCTCATCACGGTTGCCACCAGTGTTTTCTTCTTGAGCAGCTTGTGTTTGAGCATGTCGCAGGCACAGATAGCCATGATGTGATCGCCATCAACTTCGTTGCCGAATTCGTCGCATACGATGACACGGTCAGCATCACCGTCAAGAGCAATACCGATATCGGCACGATGCTTTTTGACCGCTTCACTGATAACTGACGGGCAGGTTGAACCACAGGCGGCATTTATGTTCGTACCGTTAGGTGAAACACCATACGGTATTACTTCGGCTCCCAGCTCTTCAAATACCGCCGGCGCAACCTTGTATGCAGCGCCATTGGCACAATCCAGAACGATCTTCATGCCGGAAAGATCCAGGGTTTGCGGAAACGTATTCTTGAGAAAAACTATGTAGCGACCAGCCGCGTCTTCAATGCGGTAGGCCTTGCCGACTTCGGTTGCAGTAGGGCGAAGCTCATCGATTCGTTTCGACTCGATAAGTTTTTCAATTTTAAGCTCCAGTTCGTCCGGCAGCTTGAATCCGTCGGCTGAAAAAAACTTTATACCATTGTCCTGAAAGGCATTATGCGACGCCGAGATGACGACTCCGGCATCAGCCCGCATAGACGAGGTGATATTAGCGATGCCGGGAGTCGGTAGCGGACCGACCTGTAGCACATCGACCCCCATTGAACAGATACCTGCTACCAGGGCATTTTCCAGCATATAGCCGGAAAGGCGTGTGTCCTTGCCGATCACGATGCGATGGCGACGTTTTCTCCCCCCCTTAAAAATATAGGCCGCTGCCCGTCCGAGTTGCATCGCCATTTCGGTAGTCATGGGGTACACATTGGCTACCCCACGGACGCCGTCCGTTCCAAAGAGTTTTTTCATTATTGATCATCTCCTCAAATAAAATCAATGTTCCGGCGCAGCCACTACACGCGGGGCACGCCTTCCTTCAACCGCCTTACGGGAAAGCCGCCGAATCTCGACCGGATCGGCATCATACGTAATCTTTCCTTCATGAACAATTGATATCTTTCCGGTTTCCTCCGATACAACCAGCACCAGGACATCGGTCTGTTCCGATATGCCAAGCGCAGCCCGGTGCCTGGTGCCAAATCTTTTGGCAATATCCGGATTCTGTGAAAGCGGAAGAAAACAGCCGGCAGAAGTAATCTTATCCCTCTGGATAATGACCGCACCGTCGTGAATCGGTGAATAGGGAAGAAATATCGAATTAAGAAGTTCGCTGGTCACTTTGGCATCAATCTCGGTGCCAACCTGGACCAGATGGTCGATCGACATCTGACGAATAACAACAATCAGCGCTCCGATTCTTCGTTCTGCCAGTTCGTGAAGCCCTTTTAACAACTCGTCTACGGTGGTCGTCAGATCAAGATTATCACTTTCACCAGGCTTGTGACGTTTCCAGAAAGAAAAAAGGGCCCGTTTAATATCACTCTGAAAAATGATTGCCAAAATTACCGGTGAGGAAGAAAGCAGCAGATTAAAAAAAGATGCGGTGGCGGTGAGGCCAAGTTGATTTGAACCGAAACCGGCAATATAAAGGAGTGTCAGAACAGCACTGATACGAAAGGCAGCCTCTTTTCTGAGAATCAGCGTACAGCCGTAAACAAGTCCGACAACAAAAATTTTGTCGAAGAGACCCAGCATGGTGACGCTATCGAAAAGTGAAGCCATACTTTTCCTTTGAAACGGGCATTCATTACGATTCAGCCATGCATGACGGCATATGCCATATCGGCGACGTCACGCATTGCGCGGACATCATGTACACGCAGAATAGATGCACCGTGGGACACAGAGAGGGCAACCGCAGCAGCGGTGCCGAAGAGGCGATCATCGGTCTGAGATCGTCCCAACACCGTGCCTATAAAAGACTTGCGCGACGGTCCGCTCAGTATCGGAAAACCGAAACCGGAAAGCTCACCCAGCCGCCGCACAAGTTCCAGATTACTTGCGGCGCCTTTGCCGAAACCGATGCCGGGATCGATCACAATACAGGCATCGGAAACACCCGCATCATGGGCACGTGCAAGTGAATCGCGCAACCCGCCGGATACTTCAGCCATAAGATCGCCATATTCGGTATTCTGTTGCATGCTTTGAGGCGTACCTCTCGTATGCATCAGCACAACGCCGGCTCCGCTTGCAGCAGCCACCGGGGCCATCTCCGGATCAAAAGTGAACCCACTGATATCATTTACAATTTCTGCACCCGCTGCAAGCGCCTTCCCGGCAACGGCACTTTTCCAGGTATCAACCGAAATAGCGCATGAGAGCCTGCCTGAAAGACGTTCAATAACCGGAATGATTCGCTCCATCTCTTCATCGGACGACACCGGTTGCGCGCCCGGTCTGGTACTTTCTCCGCCTATGTCGATGATATCGGCGCCTTCCGCTTCCAGTTGCAACGCCTTTTCAAACGCCCGGTCAGGGTCTTGGCAGCGCCCTCCATCGGAAAAAGAGTCCGGCGTGACATTCAGAATACCCATAATCAACGGACGGTCTAGAGACAACGAGCGCCGGGACGTTTTCCATGCTGTTGGTGCCTCGTCAGCGTGCTTCAGAAGTATCTCCAGCTCCCCGGACAGCTCCGGCAAGCCGAATGGTTGCAGTAAAAGCTTTCTGCTGAGTCGTTTGAGTTGCTTGACCGTTCCAATCAGCAGACAATCTGTGCTGTCAATACTGCATGCAACCGTACCCCGGGCAACAGCGGCATCGCCTCCCAACGACAACATCTCCTGCTTGAGAATGTTTGCCTGGCGGCATTCCAGGTGGGAGAGTTGAATACAGAGCGTCCGCATCTTGGGAACCATTTCAACAATTCCGAAATTGTCGACCGCCATACGCCGCAATTCCTTCGCGGCACGCTCAGGCGTCGCGAATACCAGCAGCCTGGGTGCAAAACCGGCCATACGTCAGGCTTTAATGTCGGTATGTGCCGGTTCAACAGGTTTTAACTCCAACGGGTCGCAACAAAGCGGCTTTCCCGTTGCAATAATTTCATCAACCTGGTCACCGGTCAGATTTTCCATCTCAATCAGGCAGACCGAAAGCGCATGGAGGTTCTGAACATTTTCACGCAGAATATTTATCGCCCGTTCATACGATTCGTCAACGATCCGCTTAATCTCATCGTCAATATGTTCGGCGGTCTTCTCACTGAAGTTTTTGTGCATTGCCATCTCACGACCAAGAAAAATAGATTCGTCTTTCTTGCCAAACGAGAGCGGCCCCATCTTGTCGCTCATACCCCATTCACAAACCATTTTACGCGCCATATCGGTAGCACGCTCGATGTCGTTTCCAGCCCCGGTCGTGAACGTATCGAAAATCAGGGATTCGGCAGCACGCCCGCCCATTAAGACAGCAATGCGTGCCAACAGGGATTCGCGGGAATAGCTGTGCTTGTCCTCTATAGGAAGCTGCATGGTAACACCAAGCGCACGGCCTCGTGGAATGATGGAAACTTTATGAATCGGATCCGTACCCGGAACCATCTTTGCAACCAGGGTATGGCCGGCTTCGTGGTAGGCAGTGCTCTTCTTTTCTTCGTCGGAAATTACCATGCTGCGCCGTTCGGCACCCATCAAAACCTTGTCCTTGGCGCTGTCAAAATCAGACGAGTCGGCAACCGTTTTGTTCAACCGTGCCGCCAGCAGTGCAGCCTCATTAACCAGATTGGCCAGATCGGCTCCGGAAAAACCGGGAGTACCACGGGCAATAACCGCCAGATCAACGGAAGGAGCAAGCGGTACTTTTTTCGAATGAACTTTCAGAATCATTTCACGCCCCTTGACATCGGGACGCGGTACAACAACCTGTCGGTCAAAACGACCGGGACGGAGCAAGGCCGGATCGAGAACGTCGGGACGGTTGGTGGCAGCGATCAGAATAACCCCTTCATTGGATTCAAACCCGTCCATCTCCACCAGCAATTGATTAAGGGTCTGCTCGCGTTCGTCGTGTCCTCCCCCCATGCCGGCGCCACGATGGCGGCCAACCGCATCAATTTCATCGATGAAGATAATACAGGGCGCACTCTTTTTCCCTTGCAAAAAAAGGTCGCGTACCCGGCTGGCGCCGACTCCGACAAACATCTCGACAAAATCCGATCCGGATATCGAAAAAAACGGAACCCCCGCTTCCCCGGCTACCGCACGGGCCAACAATGTTTTGCCGGTTCCGGGAGGTCCAACCAGCAATACCCCCTTGGGAATTTTCCCGCCCAACGCGGTGAACTTCTTCGGCTCTTTCAAAAAAGCGATAATCTCTTCCAGCTCTTCCTTTGCTTCTTCGATACCGGCAACATCCTCAAAGGTGATCTTACCTTGCGACTCGGTCAGCAACTTGGCGCGACTCTTGCCAAACGACATCGCCTTCCCTCCACCCATCTGCATCTGCCGCATGAAAAAAATCCAGACGCCGACCAGCAAAATAAGCGGGAACCAGGAAATAAAAATCGAAAACCAGGAAAACTTTTCCTCTTCCGGTTTGGCATTGATCGTAACCTTCTTCTCCAGGAGCTTTTTGGTCAGATCCGCATCCGAATAGGGCTTATACGTATGGAATTCCTTCCCATCCTTCCCTTCGAACTTGCCGGAAATGTCGTTGCCCTGAATAACAACCGAGGTAATTTTGCCCGTCTCGACCTGGGTCATGAAGTCGCTGAAATTCAGCTTTTCAGCTGTCGGTCGCGGCTTGTTGAACATATTGAAAAGCAGAATCATCATCAGGCTGATAACCAGCCAGAGGGAGAGATTTTTGTAAAACTGGTTCAAAGTAAACCCCCAAGTAAATGTGTGTTCCGTGGTGTTGAAAATTTTGTAAAGCTAACATACTGGGGAGATGTTGACAAGCTGAATTGCGAATTGGGGTGTGCGACAAATTTATGAGGCCCATTATCAAGCTGCCGCCCGATACTCCCAGAAGTCCTCCCATCGGTTACTCAGTTGGCTGCATCTTAGAGCGATAATATTATTGGCACCGCTAACGCTCCAGTGCATGCCTGATTGCTTCAATCTCTGACCAACTACTGTGCGGCATCCTGCTTCCATTACACCGGAGCCAACAAACAATCCACGCTTTTTGAAATCAGCATATCTCATGCGTTCTTTGTTTTTTTCGAAGTAGCCGATCTCCCTTTCGCATTGTTCCCTGTCGTATCCCGGTAGAGCTGATAAAGCTTCTATCGCCTTGATCACTCTTTCCACATCGCCGTTATTGAGTTCCAGACGGCGCTCTTCCGCCCATTGATTCTGCTCCTCTTTGTTCTTGAAGCATGCCTTGGCGACAGCCCAGTAATGTTCACGAGCATGGTACAGATCGACAACCTGGCAGGCACCATGAAATTGTTCGTCTGCGATATTCCAGATCCAAAGAGCACCATCACCGATGACACAAACTTCAGCGACACTGTCTATCTCACGCCGTTTTGCCTCTTTGTAAAGACGCGACGCAAATTCATCAGCCGTTTCTATTGCCCCAATATAACTGGTAGACTGTTCATCGCGTATTGGTCGCCCTTCCTTGTCAATAGTCGTCTGGGTAAAGATGCAGCCAAGCTTTGCCTCTCTGGTTTTCGCCTGACCACCATCTTTGCCGCGTCTATCAACAGTTTCCCGTTTTGCCACCGGTACTCCGGTACCATCCATACTTACATACAGCCGGGGAATTGCTTTGATTGGAATTACTTTACCAGATAAGGCCGCTTCAGCCTGACCACAATGGAACGCCTCTACCTGACCACCGACCATCTCCGATACGCGCTCTACCTCTTTGGCATTGACACGGATATTGGCAAGTTCATACACATTGTCATGACCACGCTCGAAGGGGCTGCTCCGGATTTTGTTCCGGAAGTCGGGGCCGAACTCGAGGAGAAACTCATCAGCCTCCAGAATATTCTTTTTGCCATCTACAACCTGCGGGAACTCACGCCCCGGTCAAAAGATTATGTCATCTCCTTCGGGGAACGGCTCCTGGCCCCGATCGTGGGAGCTGCCCTCCGCCAGCGGGGGATCGCATCGACCGTGATGGACGGGTGCGAAGCCGGCATCCTCACCACCCCCCAGCACGGGGAATCCACGTCCCTGCCCGAGAGTGACGAGCGGATCCAGCAGCGGGTCGGCCTGCTCTTAAAAAAGGAGATCCCGGTCATCATGGGATTCATGGGCTGCACCCGCGAGGGCGTCCTCACCACGCTTGGCCGGAGCGGTTCGGATTATTCGGCCTCGATCCTGGGTGCCGGTATCGATGCCGACGAGATCTGGATCTGGACCGATGTCGATGGCATCATGACCTGCGACCCCCGGGTGATCAACGATGCCCGGGTCATGCCCTCGCTCTCGTACCTCGAGGTGATGGAGCTCTCGTACTTCGGTGCCAAGGTCATGCACCCCCGCTCCATCGAGCCGGCGATGCGGAAAAACATCATTGTCCGGGTCAAGAACACGTTCAACCCGACTCATCCCGGCACGATCATTGTCCGGAACGGCCAGCGGGACAACCGGGTGGTAAAAGCCCTCACCTACATCGACCGGGTGGCTGCCATCAACATCAACGGCGCCCAGA
>Ga0118677_10001405_pt1 | contig 51129 bp, 50 predicted proteins | sample AliMusrvi5mmetaG_FD_86154 | JGI IMG/M metagenome (GOLD analysis project Ga0118677, IMG submission 86154) | reverse complement strand
ATGGCTACGAAACAACCAGGATCATAAGAAATGACCCTGCACGTTGCGGAACACCGGAAGTTCCGATTGTTGCAATGACAGCTCATGCAATGGTGGGCGACCGGGAAAAATGCATCAGTGCAGGAATGGACGATTATATCTCCAAACCAATCAATACATCGGAACTTGAGAAAATGCTCGCCAAATATCTTGGACCCTGGCGCGATTAATGGTCACCATCCCATCAAAATGAGTTACAGTACCATTCCAAAATCCCGATATGGTCACCCGGGCTTGTAGCATAAACTTTTTATGTTGACGAACTCATGCATTCCATAACTGGAGAGTTCGCGACCATATCCTGACTGTTTCACTCCACCGAAAGGCATGCGTGGATCGGATTTTACCATACTGTTGATAAAACAGCAGCCCGCATCAAGTTGATCGGCAATGGCAAGCGCCCTTTCGGTATTGCCGGAGAAAACTGCTGATCCAAGGCCGTAAGGGGTATCGTTGGCAATAAGAATGGCTTCACTGTCGTCCTTCGCCTCAATAAGGGTTGCTACAGGCCCGAACGTTTCCTCGCTATAGACTTCCATCCATTTGTGAACTCCGGAGAGCACTGTTGGCGGGTAGAAAAAGCCTTTGCCTTCCGGAATGGTTCCACCGCAAAGCAGGCGTGCACCTTCGGCAACACTCCGAATAACTTGACTGTGAAGCTGCTCGCGAAGATCGTGGCGGGCAAGAGGACCGACCTCAATTTCCGGGTCGAAAGGATCACCCATCACGGCCGATTGCATGCGCTGAAGGAGGAGGCGCTCAAACTGCTCAAACACGCCGCTTTGCACAATAAAGCGCTTTGCAGCTATACAGCTTTGTCCGCCATTGAGGAGACGCGCAGCTGCACAGATATCTACAGCCTTGGGGATGTCAGCATCATCGACAACAATGTAGGGATCACTGCCACCGAGTTCAAGGACGCTTGTTTTCAGTGCCTTGCCTGATTTTGCAGCTACTGCACGACCTGCAGCAGTACTGCCCGTCAACGATACTCCTTGAATGGCTGGATGCTCAATGATGAAGCCTGTCAAACGATCAACGTCGTCAAGAGCGATATGCACCGCACTGTAAAGATGAGCAGGAAATCCGGCATCGCGAAACAGCTGCTCAATAGCTATGGCTGATCCGGTAACGTTAGGAGAGTGCTTAAGAATAATTCCGTTGCCTGCCATTATGGCAGGTGCGGCAAAACGGAAGACCTGCCAGAAGGGAAAATTCCACGGCATAATACCGAGAACAAGCCCGATGGGTTCGAATTTCACCACTCCCTTTACTCCGCCACCAAGATTGCTCTCTTCGGGCTTTAAAAAAGAGGCCGCATTGTCGGCATAATAATCGCAGACCAATGCGGATTTTTCGACTTCAGCCACGGCCTGTAAAAGGGGCTTACCCATTTCACGACTTATCAGGGCAGCATGCTGCTCTTTTTCCAGACGAAGAAGCTTTGCAAGGCGCTTCATGAGCACACTACGCTCAGAGATGGAGAGCTCTTTCCATGAAATATAGTCCCAGTAAGAACGGGTTATTGCTTCCCGGATTTCGCCGGATGTCATGGTTTGATATTCGGCAATCGGTTCCGCCGTAGCTGGATTGACGGTAATAATCATTGGTAAACAAGGTTCAATGATGAAGGGAACCGGGAAAATCAAGCAGTGTCAACTGTCCCGGTCAATGCTTTCATAGATTGCAAGGTAACTCTCGTAACGGTCAGAATCAATATAGCCGGACTCAACGGCACGAAGAATTGCGCACTCAGGCTCTACTGTATGCTTGCATGAGGAGAATGCACACTCAGGCATAAAGGCAAGGAACTCTTTAAAGTAAAAACGCAGGTTCTCCCGGGTAATGTCGGAAAGGTTGAACTCTCTTATTCCGGGAGTGTCGATAATGTATCCTCCACCGGGAAGAAGAAGCATAACAGAGTTACTGGTGGTGTGAAGGCCTTTTCCTGTCTTCCAGTTTGTTTCGCCGGTTTTCAAACGTTCGTAGCCGAAAAGCTGGTTGATCAGGGTTGACTTTCCAACACCTGAGTGACCGCTGAAAGCTGAAAGCTTGCCGGCAAGAGCTTTTTTCAGAGATTTCATACCACGCTTCTTTTCGGCACTTGTATAAAAAACAGTGTAGCCAAGAGCCTTGTAGGGCTTCATCAGCTGTTGAGTTTCCGTTGAGTCCTCAAGATCCATCTTGTTAACGACAATAATGGTTTCAAGCTTTTCGGATTCGGCAAAGACCAGGTAGCGATCGATAAGGCGGGTGTTGAGCAGTGGCTCATAGGCAGAAACAACTACGACCAGCTGATCGATATTTGCCGCAATGACCTGGGTTTTCTCTTTGCTGCGGTTGCGGCGGACATCCCTTTTTCTTGTCAGGGCACTTCTTCGAGGGTGCACAAATGTTATAACTGCTTCAAATAATGCAGTTCCTGTCTCGATCAATTTGAGTTCAACCCTGTCGCCGACAACTACCAGTGAAGTATCGCCATTATCGGCTTTTGTGCCGGGAAAAGTACGAGTGCGAAATTCGGTGCCGTCGTCGGCAATAACAATATATGATGCGCCGGATACTTCGGTGACAATTCCACCGGGAACCGGTTCATGTTGACTTTTCATGTTCATTTTCAAACTGATGTATTCCCTTATGTTTCAACAAATCTAACCGATATCACCCAGAGAGGATCGTTCACGGCAATAACGATCATAATAGCTTCGGATCATACTGTGATCTGCCCCCTTCAATAGTGTATCCTCAGCGACAAGTTTGAATGCTGCAGATCGGGCAGACTGCATGATATCAAAATCAACGTTCAAATCGGCAATCCTCAGTCCACTCAGGGTTCCGGACTGCTCTTTTCCCAGAATATTTCCAACGCCTCTTATTTTTGCATCCATTTCGGATATGATGAAGCCGTCAGTCGTTGACTCCATTGCCGCCAAACGTTCGCGGGCTTCGTCCGTAAGCTTGGCATAGAGAAGAAAGCAGGTGGAGCGATGTTCACCGCGGCCAACCCGTCCCCTGAGCTGGTGAAGCTGAGCAAGGCCAAATCGCTCGGCATGCTCAATGATCATAACCGTGGCATTCGGGACATCAACACCAACCTCAATCACTGTCGTTCCCACAAGCAGGTTAAGATCTCCTCTTCGGAACTGGCCCATCACATCCTCTTTCTGATCGGGTGTCATCTGGCCGTGAATCAATCCAAGCCGGAGGTCAGGAAAAAGTTCGGAAGAGAGCTGCTGATAACTTTCCACTGCGGCTTTCATATCCATTTTTTCAGATTCCTCAACCAGAGGATACACAATATAACCCTGTCTTCCTTCAGCCACCTGTGAGCGGAGAAAATCATAGACTTTGTTACTCTCTTTTTCACTCCTGATATAGGTTTTCACCGGAGTCCGGCCTGCCGGCATCTGACGGATGAGTGAAACATCAAGATCACCAAATACACCCATGGTAAGGGTTCTCGGTATGGGCGTGGCTGTCATCAGGAGGACATGAGGATTTGTCGCCTTTTCCTGAAGGGCCTTACGCTGCAACACCCCGAAGCGATGCTGTTCATCAATGATCACCAGTCCAAGCCCGGCATAGTTGACACCTTTTTCAATCATGGCATGGGTGCCGAGTGCAATATTGATTTCCCCGGAGCTGAGAGCTGAAAGAACCGCCTGCCGCTCTTTTTTACCTTGTTTTCCGGTCAGAAGACCGACCTGCAGACCAAGAGGCTGAAACAAGCGCTTCATTACAATGTAGTGCTGTACAGCAAGAATCTCGGTAGGGGCCATGAATGCGGACTGCAGGCCGTTGTCGGCAGCAAGAGCCATGGCAAACATGGCAACTATGGTTTTACCCGAACCGACATCACCCTGCAGAAGACGGTTCATAGGAGTGCCGCTTTTGAGGTCGCGGTATATTTCACGGATTGCATTTTTCTGGGCATCGGTCAGCTCATACGGAAGGCTTGCATAGAGCTTTTCGGTGACCGTACCGGAATGGGTGAACCGGACGGCAGATTTGATCTGCCGGATCTCATTGTGGCGGAGGGCAAAGAGGAGCTGAGCATAAAACAGTTCCGTAAACTTCATACGGTAACGAGCCCTTTCAAGCGCTTCATGCGATGAGGGAAAATGAATTTCACGATATGCCTCGGCAAGCGGCAGCAGATTGCAGGTTGAAAGAATGGATGCACTGAGGTTTTCCTCTTTGCCGGGCACTATATCGTCAAAAGCCCTCACAACAAGATTACGCATCTGCCGGGAAGTCAGGCCGGCCTGTTTCATGGCCTCGCTTGTCGGATAGAGAGGAATAATCTTGCCGGTATGGTAGAGATCAAAATCGCTTGACTCCCCATAGCCCGGATCATGAGCGTTCAGACTGAGACGGTCGAAATCGGGATGCTGCATCTGCGCCTGATGACCGAAATAACGAACTTTGCCGTAGACAGCAAGAGCTTCACCCTCCACAATGTTGCGAGAAAAGTATCGCACACCCCTGAACCAGGTAAGTTCAAGAACCCCTGTAGCATCACTAAGCCATACCTTGAAACGCGCCTTCCCGGGAGTATTCCCCTCAAGCTGGGTTTTCATTATTGTACCAACAACTGTCACGGTTTCGCCATCGACAAGCTTGTTGATACTTTTCATGGCACGCCGATCGAGATAGCGGCGTGGGAAGTAATCAAAAAGATCATTGATTGTAGCAACACCTACCTGTTGAAGAATGGATGCTTTTTTTGTCCCTACTCCCTTCAGGTAGATTATTGAGGTAGAACCGGTCATATTAATGGTTGTAACTGGATTGAAATTCTTGTATATTTGCACCTTTACAATTTTATTGCCGGTCATATCACTTATTGTACGACAAAGTCAACGAAAGTCATGAAACAAGATATCCATCCAAAGTATACAGAGGTTACCGTCAACTGCGCCAATTGCGGCAACTCTTTTGTTACCCGTTCAACACGACCAACAATCAAGGTCGATATCTGCAACAACTGCCATCCGTTCTATACCGGAAAACAGACCCTTGTTGATACCGCCGGACGCGTCGAACGCTTCAACAAACGCTTTGCCAAAGCCACTGTTGGACAGCAGAGCGCTCAATAAAGACAGTACTCCCTCTTTTTTGGCAAACCAGCACTAACCTATCAGAACAGCTATGAGTGTCAGGGATGTTTATCAGAAATTTGAGCCTAGAATGAAAAAGACTATCGAGTCGTTTCAGCATGAAATCGCCTCGATCAGGACAGGAAAGGCTACAACGACCCTGCTTGACCGGATCAAGGTTGAAGCATACGGCCAGCAGATGCCGCTCAAACAGGTTGGTAACGTTGGAGTTCTTGACGTTCACACCCTTATGGTGCAGATCTGGGATAAGTCAATGGTTGCCGCTACCGAAAAGGCTATCCGTGATGCTAATCTCGGTCTCAATCCAGCCGCTGACGGGCAGAACATCAGAGTCAGTATTCCGCCGCTTACCGAAGAGCGCCGGAAAGAGTTTGTCAAACTCACAAAGAAATTCGGAGAGGACTCAAAAATCTCCCTTCGCAATCTTCGCCGCGATATGATTCACGAGATTGAAAAGCTCGAGAAAGATAAAGCAATCAGCGAAGATGATAAAAACAAGGGAAAGAAGGATGCTGACGAGCTGCTGCACAAGTTTGAGAAACAGCTTACCGACCTGACTGTCCTTAAAGAAAAAGAGATCATGGAAGTTTAACTCAGTACTGAGCACTTAATTGGTGCTGAGAGAAATCTGAAGAGAGATCTCTCAGCAAGCTTTGAGATGACATGAAGGACTATTCTTCGAAGTATTTTTTCATGTTCTGGAACACCTCTTTTTTTGCAAGCAAGCCGCTGATCATGCCAAGCACTGTTGCTGCACCTGCAGCGAAAAAGAGCGGACGGGCGGAAATATTGTTGGTATAATAAATTGCCGGGATTCCCCGCTCCTTTGCAAAACTGTCAAGAGAGGTTGTACCAATAACAAGATCAGGTTCATACTCAACCACCGCCTGCATATCCTCTTCAAGATATTTCCGATATCGTATTTCAGTACCCAGCATCGATAAGACGTTGTGATCTTCCTCACCAAGTTCCATCCTGGCGATCGATGTTGAGACGTAGGGCACTTCAAGACCAGCCTCAAGAAGAAGACGAACCAGCGGAAGTTCATTACCTTCGTAGCCGGCCACAATCACCTTACCCTTAAGATGCCTGAATTGGGCAAGCACATCCCTCGCTTTCTGCCCCTCCTCCTCAGCAACAGTCTGAACAATAGCTGGATCAAGAGCGAGAGCTTCTCCGATGCGGCGTATCCATTGCACTGTTGCATTCGCACCGATCGGGTTGCCCTTCACAATTTTTATCCCCTTTTCTTCAAGAAGGGATACCGTCCTTTCATAAAAAGGATGAAGCACTGCACAAGCTTGAACCTGCCCCGCCTCGATATAATCTTCAAGTGCGGTTCCGGGGAGTGCGATCACTGAATCAACTCCCATTTTCTGGAGAATCCCTCCGATAGTCATGGCATCAACCGGAAAAATCTCACCAAGTATTACCAGCGATTGTACTTTTTTAGGGCCTTCAAACTGTGCGAACCGCCTTAACAGCGTTGCAACTGCAACGTCTTTGGCCTCAGGATGCGTTCTGATCTGAAAGGCAGGAAGGCGAACCAGAAGAACCTCCGCATTGCCGACTTTGCGTGGCAGAAGTTCTTCAGCTATTCCAGCTGTTTCTGCGACACAAGTGCTGACAACGGGTATAAATCTCACAGCCGGATCCAGGGCAATACCTTCTATAGTTTGCCGAAGATCGTCAATCATGGTGCCGCCTGAGATCTGGACATTCATCAATTCAGGCGATATAATAGATTTGCGTGCAGCGTAAAAATGGGATACAAAGGTCAGCCCGTAAAGGCAACCCTGATCGGCAACCAGACATACCTGAACACCATCAATTCTCGTGAGTACCCTCAGTCCGCCAAATGCAGGACACATTGACTGGGGATGCAGCGTTTTACAAGCCTTTTGCTCCATAAACGACCCCCTTCTTTAAAACCTGTTGGATATATGCGCTACCGGCAATTTTTTTCGACATGCCTTTGAGAGAGTCACGAGCTTTGTCACGGTTTGAAAATCTTCCGGTCATGAGCCTGAAATATTTTACCCCATCGAGCGATCCAGGCCATACATAGGCAACTATTTCCTGCGCGCACAACCGGTCTATTTCTTTCAAGGCTGTCTGTTCCATACGAAACGTTTCCAGGACAATGGTATACTCCCCTTTTTCGAGAATCAGAGAATCAGCGACCCCATTTCCGGACAATTCTTTTGAATAAACTGTTCCGGCGGGGGACTTCTGAACAATGACTGCCGCTTGACGAACAACAGGCTTCAGCCTGCTTTCCCGATATACAGAGGATGGAATCGAAACTGGAGCTTCTGGGTTACCGTAATAGAAATAAGCGACCAGAAGCAAGACGCCTAAAAGCACTGAGAGGGGTATGGCATAGGGAAACTTTTTACTCTCTTTTCGCCCAAGGTGCTTATCATTAAGCGGAAGAACAACTTCCTCAAGATTTTGATACTCCCGATTTAACAGCTCTTCCAAAGATCGCTCAGGAAGAAAGCCGTAGGCTCCGTTATCTATGGAAAAACTGCCTAATCCCTTGATTCTGATCTCTCTTTCCTGCTGGAACGCTCTGGAGAAGGCCGTTGCAAAGGCCCGGGCTATGGGTTTGACTTCACCGGGACTCGTCAAAAGCCTCAACGCAGCGATACGCGCAGTATCATCAGCTCCAGAAACCTTCCTGTCATACTTCAGCCGATTAAAAGGAGGAGTATAGGTAGTTCCCGATGCATTACTTTTTTTTTGTAAAGGGACATGTGACACCGAAAATGAGCCAAGCCCTTTGACTGAAAGCTTTCGTTTGGCCAGCAGTTCGGTAACCATGGCGCTGAAAAATGCGTTCAGGATACGCCTGGACTCTTCGGATTCAACATGAAGCAGTTCCGCAAGCTCTTCTATCAGATCATGGTTTATCATAACATCGCCCCGGTACAATGAGCGTAATACGCATAATGGTTAATAACACCGAATATAACACTTCCCCTGTAAACGCAAGACAAGTCAGGGACTGGATATATTTCACACCCTCTCCATCGGGAATCGGAATGAGAGTGCTGATTCCCGGATATTGCAAAAAAAACAGAGGGGGGAATTGCGAAATGTTTTGTTTTATTTGATATGCCATTCTTTTCAGTTACCAATCCTTTTTTTCCCTTGAATGAACATTGAAATTCTTTCTGTAAGCGAATTGACACTGCAGATCAAAACCGGACTGGAGACTCTTTTTCCGCAGGTAAAGATCAAAGGTGAGATATCGAATTTTAAACGGCACAGTTCCGGACATAGCTACATGACCCTGAAAGACGAGGGGGCGCAGATTGCAGCTGTTATATGGAAAACAACAGGGAGTAGGCTTGCTGTACCGCTCAAGGATGGCATGAATGTGGTTGCCGAGGGACGTCTTGAGGTTTACCCTCCTTCCGGGCGTTATCAGCTGATTTGCACCTCAGTGACTGAAGCAGGACAGGGTGCACTGCAGCAGGCATATGCCGAGCTTCTTCAGAAACTTGCAAAGGCCGGTTATTTCAGTGCTGAACGAAAACGGTCTATTCCTGAAATTCCTGAAACAATCGGGCTTGTCACCTCGCCTACGGGAGCGGTTATCGAGGATATGAGCAATGTGCTTCAACGACGATTTCCTGCTGCAAGAGTTTTACTCTATCCTGTCAGCGTGCAGGGCGTCAACGCTGCTGAAGCTGTTGCGTCAGGTATCGCATACTTCAACAACACAAAGAAAATCAGTCACCAGCCCGAGGTGATTATTGTCGCCAGGGGAGGTGGCTCGCTGGAAGACCTGCAGGCATTCAACGGGGAACTTGTGGCCAATGCCATTTATCATTCGGCACTGCCGGTGATCAGTGCCATCGGTCATGAAACCGACCTGACCATTGCCGATATGGTTGCTGATCTGAGGGCCGGTACGCCCTCTATTGCAGCTGAGCTTGCAGTTCCGGACACTCAGGAGTTGCTCCGGCATATCGATAATCTTCAATCAAAAAGGGACTCCCTGCTGCTTGGAAAACTTGAGGGCGCAGATCGTCATATCTACTCAATCTGCAGCAGTTATGCTTTCAACCGGCCTCTTCTGCAGATGCAGCAGTTTGATGATCGTCTCAACTCTCTTGTCGATCAGATGGGAAGAACAATCAAGAACGGATATAGTGAAAAAGTACAGCGTTATTCATCATCCTGCCAGCATCTGGCCCTGCTGGATTACAGAAAAACACTTGAACGAGGGTATGTGCTTGTTAAAAAAGACGGGAAATTTATAACCAGCGCAAGAAAGCTTCACCCTCTCGATGAAGTTGAACTTCTGTTTCATGATGGAGAGCACTCAGCAGTTATCAGCAAGGGGAAGCGTCCCTGATTATTTTCCGAACCAGTTCAAGATCTTCAGCAGTGTTAACTCCAGGGTTATCGATGAGCGTTTTGATACACTGTATGCGGAACCCGTTTTCAAGCAATCGAAGCTGCTCAAGCGATTCAGCCTGTTCGAGCATCGAGGGTGGAAGTCCTGCAAATTTCTCCAACACCGCGGCACTGAACGCATAAAGGCCTACATGGCGATAACAGGTTGTCGTTGAGAGCGTGTAGCGCTGGAATGGTATCGGACAGCGTGAAAAATAGAGAGCAAACCCATTGCTGTCCATCACGACTTTCACAACATGAGGGTCCTCAATTTGTGCCGCATCATCGGGCCGGAGAGGAAAAACAAGCGTGGAACAATCGGGCGGATCAGGAGAAAAAAACGGTTCAAGAGCAAGGTCAATATTTTCTGGACTGATCAAGGGTTCATCTCCCTGCAGATTAAGAAAGACATCCCCCCCGATCTTCCTTGCCGCCTCAGCGATACGTTCTGTACCGCAACTGGCCTCTTGGGAAGTCATAACAACCTCAGCCCCACGCTCTTCGAGAACAGAGGCTATCTCAAGGCTATCAGTCGCAACAACAACTCTTTCTGCAAAACGGGATTTCAGCGCCTGACGCCAGGTACGCACAATCAGCGGTTCCCCGCAAAGATCGGCAAGCATTTTTTTTTCAAGCCGGCTTGAATCGAGCCTTGCAGGTATAAGAATAACAGCTTTCATGGTTTTTTCGGGCTATCAATGATCAATGTTACCGGACCGTCATTAACAAGGGAGACCTGCATGTCAGCTCCGTACCATCCTGTCATTACCGGCTTTTCAAGCTCCTGCTCCATTTTCCGGACGAAACCATCATAGAGCGGACGGGCAAGATCGAAACCGGCTGACCCTGAAAAGCCCGGTCTATTGCCCCTGGCAGTATCGGCGTAGAGGGTAAATTGGGAAACAACCATGACCTCTCCCTGTGTCTCTTGAAGCGAGAGATTCATCTTACCGGAAGGGTCATTAAAAATCCTGAGAGCAGTGATTTTGCGGGTCATCCAGCTGATATCCATATCGCCATCGTCAGGGGCAATGCCAAGCAGAACAAGCAGACCCGGACCGATTGCCGCATACCGGCCGTCAGAGGCTGAAACATTGGCCGACAATACTCTCTGGATAACAACTCTCATAAGTGCTATGCTTTAGCGGCCGGTCAAACAATAGGATTCGAGAACGGGTGCTGCTGCAACTGTGCTGACTCCTTCAAGCATGACCGTTTTTGTGCGCGAAGTGTTCCCGGATATAATATGAACGCGGGATGGAGGAATGCGGAACACTTTGGCAAAAAGTTCACAGCATTCCCTGTTTGCGGCATCGTCGACCGGAGCAGCTTTTAGGTTGACTTTCAATCCGCCGTTATAAGCCCCGCATATCCTGCTTTTTGATGACCGAGGCTGTGCCTTGACTACAAAAACCGCATTTCCGTCTTTTTCGCGAAGCTCAACCACCGGCGACAACTACCCGATGACTTTGGGCACCTTGAAAAAGCGATCCTGCTTATCAGGTGCATTCAGCAGTACAGAGAGTGACGGAAGTGCAGGAAGCTCAACATCATCGCGAAGCACGTTGATCTGGTCATGAATACTGCTGAGCGGTATTACACCTCTCGTATCAACCTCGTTGAGCTTTTCAACGTAGTGAAGAATATTGTTGAGTTCACTTGTCATCGTGAGCATCTCATCATCAGTAAATCTGAGCCTCGCCAATTCAGCGATATAGGCAACATCTTTGGTTGTAACCGACATAACCTGTTTCTAAAATTTAAAAAAAACATCAACCGGATGATCGACTCAATCACGATAAATCCTTCAAAAAAAGCCTACAGTCTGCAAAGACCGACTTTCTGCTCATCGATCCTGTTTTTTGGACGTTTTTCAATAGGCATATACGCCCGTTCTTCTTCTCCAAGGTATATCTGGCGTGGTCTTGCAATTTTCTGCTCCGGATCCTGAACCTGCTCGGTCCACTGTGCAAGCCATCCGGGAACCCTGCCAATGGCAAAAAGGACAGGAAACATATCGAGAGGAAAACCCATTGCCTGGTAAATAAGTCCTGAATAGAAATCAACATTGGGGTAGAGCTTGCGACTTACAAAATAATCGTCTTCAAGTGCTATTCTTTCAAGCTCCAACGCTATATCGAGCAGAGGACTTCTTCCGGTTTCTTCAAAAACTTCGAAGGCAACTTTCTTGATAATTTTTGCTCTCGGATCATAATTTTTATAAACCCTGTGGCCAAACCCCATTAAACGACCTTCACCGTCCTTGACTGATTGAATAAACTCAGGAACTTTATCAATAGAGCCAATTTTTTTGAGCATGTGAATAACAGCCTCATTTGCTCCGCCGTGCAATGGACCGTAGAGCGCTGCGCAACCTGAAGCGAGAGCGGAGTAGGGATCAACACCTGAACTGCCTACCGCTCGCAGGGCACTGGTTGAACAGTTCTGCTCATGGTCTGCATGAAGAATAAACAGGACATCAAGTGCGTGCTCAAGAATCGGATTCGGCTTGTAGTGCATCTCGGTCATCTTGAACATCATGGAGAGAAAATTGCCGGTATAACTTAATTCATCATCAGGAAGAACGTAGGGAAAACCCATGCTGTGACGATAACTCATTGCAGCAATAGTGGGTATTTTGCCTATAAGACGGCGAACCTGCAACTTTCGTGACTCTACATCGTTAATATTCTTGGCATCCGCATAAAATGTCGACAAGGCACCGACGGTTCCAACAAGAATACCCATAGGATGAGCATCATATCGGAATCCATCCATAAACTTGATCATGTTGGCGTGTGTCAGGGTATTGTGCCGGATGTTGTATGTCCAGACAGCAAGACGCTCTTTGTCGGGAAGCACTCCTTTGATAAGAAGGTATGCAGTTTCAAGAAAAGTGCTTTTTTCAGCCAGCTGTTCGATTGGATAGCCGCGATAACGTAAAATGCCTTTATCACCATCAATATAGGTGATGCTGCTTTTGCAGGAAGCCGTGTTTAAATAACCGGGATCATAACCCAATAAGCCGAAATCATCAGGTGACACCTTGATCTGACGAAGATCGGCAGAACGAATAGCACCCTGTTCAATTGTAAGCTCGTAGGATTGACCTGTACGGTTATCGATAACTGTAAGAGAATTTCTTGAGGCTGTGTCTGGCATAAGTGTGCTGTATTGATTGTTTTAAAGCATTTACCGCCTAAAAAAAACAACATTTCTCACTGTTTAAACACGACAGTATAATCGTGTTCGTTCATAGCGCACAAAGTTATAAAAAACCAGCCAAATACGACGAATGAAAAAACGTTATTTTTCAACTATTGCGCAGATCTCATTCAAGTGAAAAGAGACTCTCCTGCCAATATTGTTAAAACTGCCGGGAGGGCAAAAAACGCATCCATAAAGAATGGCCGAACTCTATAACCGCAATAAAAACAATAAGCTGCTGAAATATCTTTCTCTTTGTGGACGGCAAGATACACATAAAAAAAAGGAAAATACTTTTTGGATATTATGAATCGGCTCTATACATTAATTCCTCTTTCAAGGAGCTGTAGCTCAGTTTGGTTAGAGCGCCTGCCTGTCACGCAGGAGGTCGCGGGTTCGAACCCCGTCAGCTCCGCAAAAAAAGCCTTCCCTGTTTATAAACAAGGAAGGCTTTTTTATTTGGTGAAGAATTTCCTCAAAAGGCGAGCAGGGAGTGTCAGTCTTTTTTTCTTTTATCCCGGACGTAGATTGCTTTTGACTGACCTTCTCCTGTAATCCGCTCATCGAAATCGAATAGTTTTGTAGCCGCCAGCAGTTCTCCAAGCTTGATGAAGCCGTAATTGCGCGGATCGAACTCAGGAGATTGTTTAGCGATATTGCTGCCTGTTGTTGCAAGATGAGCCCATCCGCTTTCGTCCGATGAGGCCTCAACGGCATTTCTCAATAAACGCACGAGTCGGGTATCCTGCTTGAGCTCTGCAGATGACTTTTTAGCAATCGACTCATTTTCATTGATCTTGGCCCGCAACACTTCGATATAAATAAATTTGTCACAAGCGGAAACAAAGGCTGAAGGTGTTTTTTTCTCACCGAAGCCATAAACAAAGAGACCGGATTCCCTTATTCTCGATGCCAGTTTCGTAAAGTCACTGTCACTGGAGACTATGCAGAATCCCTGAAACTTTCCAGTATACAACAGGTCCATAGCGTCAATTATCATTGCGCTATCAGTAGCGTTTTTTCCCTTTGTATATCCGAACTGCTGTATGGGCTGGATAGAGTGCTCCAGCAATACCTCTTTCCAGCTTCTCAGAGCTGTTGATGTCCAGTCTCCGTATATCCTTTTAACGCTTGATGTGCCGTACTTTGCGACCTCCGCCAGAAGACCTTCTATAATTGTGGCCTGAGTATTGTCGGCATCGATAAGTACAGCAAGACGCTCTGTTTTTTCAACTGACATGACACAAGTCCTTAATTTGCGTTCTTACGAAATAGATGCAAAATACCGTCAGGATGTTACTTTGAAACCCTGCCCTTCTATAACCGCAGCAATTGTCGTCAAGCCTACCATGTTCGGATCATAATCAACAGTCACTGCAGCCTTGAGATGAGACGCATCAACCGATATGACGCCTTCAAGATCTTCAAGTGCTTCTGTAACAAGCAGTTCACAACTGCCACAGTTCATACCGCCTACCTGTAACTCTGTTTTCATGGTATCAGATAAATATGCTTTGGAATAAGGTTTCAGGAACCTGAACGATTTATAGAGATTGCTTCCACATGAAATAAGTTACATAGACTGCCCGCAAATTGGAAATTTTTTGCGCAAATCCTGTATGAGCTTAATCAGGATTGGCAGATCACTGGAGGAGTGAGTATATTGGTACATTATGACACTTTACATACCACATTCAAAATCAGGCATCCAACGACTGCTTGTCTGCTTTTTACTTGGCACTCTGCCGTTGCTGGCTTCATGCAACCGTTCAGGGAATGAGCTGAAAAGCCTTCAGCAGCAGGTCTGGAAAAATCCGAAAGATGCAGGGGGCTACATACTTCTCGGGCAAGGATATGCGCGCAGCGAACGCTACAGCGAGGCTAAGGAGGCATATAAAAATGCGCTTGCCATAAACCCCAAACTTGATGACGCATATCATGCTCTCGGCGCTATTGCTTTCAACCAGAAAAACTATGCCGAGTCACTGAAATATTTTCAAAAACACCTTGAGCACGCACCAAAAGACTCACTGACACTCTATGATATCGGCAACGCCTACATGCAGCTTAAGGAGTTTGACAAAGCCGCAAAATCATACAGCCAGTCCATTGACAACAGTGAATCATTTACTGAGGCGCACTACAACCTTGCGATCTGCTATCTGAATACAGGGCAAAGAGCTGAAGCTCAGGTGATTTATGAATGGCTTCTTAAGAAAAACAATTATCTTGCTCTCTCTCTGCAAAAACATTTCAAAAAAGAACAGATACGGTGATTTACGCGGGTCGTGATCACGAAACGGTTTTTGCAATCAAAGACTGAAATCAGAGATTTTTTTCTACCGGAAACCATTATTGCAAAATTGTTGTACAGTTTGTTACAGAAAGTTGCAATAGAAAAGTGTTTGAGAGTTTCAATGCCGATAAACGCATATGATTGAGCACAAGAATATCATTATAGCTTCAGAGGAATCTTTATCCATACACAAGGCAGTTTCAAGGCTTAAAGAGGCTTTAGCCCTTTTTGATTACACGGGAGCTTTGTCTGATGCTCTTGATCAAAACCTCCTTGTAACGTTTTCTCAGCCTGTACAGCCCTTGGAGATGGCCGGCTGGCTTTGCCGTCAGGTGGTATATCCGAAACTCTTCTGGATGAACAGGGAGAAGGATTTTTCTGTAGCCGGCATTGGTATTGCCGACAGCATTGAGCTGGATGAACCGGGAGATAATGAAAAATGTTTTCAGCAATTCGGGATTTCTATTGCGGATAAACATCCCGGTGCTCGCTATTTCGGGGGATTCAACTTCAATAACCAGGAAAATCAAAACCAGATCTGGGAGAAATTTTCCTCGTTTTCCTTTGTGCTTCCGCTTATCCAGTTGACCTTTGAACATAACACGTATTCTCTGTCATGCCACCTTTGGATTGAAAGCGGCGAACAGCCAGAAACAAAAATCAGTGCGATCACTGAGATGCTTGACCGCATTAGCAGCGATACGGATTGTTCATCTTTGAAACTGCCCGAATTACTCGATCTCTCCTATAATCCGGATGAAAGAAACTGGATTGAACAATGCCAGAAAGCGCTGGAGACATTTAATTCGGGCGGGATGGAAAAAATAATGCTTGCCCGTCAAACTGTGCTTGAATTCAGCAGCTGTTTTTCACCGCTTCTTTTTCTGCTTCAGTATCCCTATCCGCAAAATGCGGTCTACAGGTTCTACTTTGAACCCCAGGAACATCATGCGTTTTTCAGCTTCAGCCCTGAACGGCTTTACCGAAGAAACAGCGATCTGCTCCTTACTGAGGCACTCGCCGGTACATTTTCGAAAGAGACCATCAACTGTGGGGACATTCAGGCTTCTGAAGCTCTTCTTAATTCAGAAAAAGATATCCGGGAGCATAAATTCGTCAAGGACATGATCTATCAGGAGCTGCTCAAGATTTGCAGCGATATTGATATGGAAAAAGAGGTTCAGGTTCTGCAGCTTAACCGACTTGCTCACCTCTACACGAGATGTGCGGCCAAACTGAAACCAGAATTCAAGAATGACAGCGCAGTCCTGAAACTTCTTCATCCTACTCCGGCTGTCGGCGGAGTGCCCAAAACAGAGGCCATGAAACATATCATGAATCTTGAGCCATTCAGCCGCGGCTGGTATGCGGGGCCTGTCGGCTGGATAAGCCAGGATGCTGCAGAATTTTCGGTTGCCATTCGATCTGCTCTTGTCAATGGTCGTTTTGCCTACCTCTACTCTGGCGCCGGCCTTGTAAAAGGCTCAAATCCCTTTTCCGAATGGGAAGAGGTCGATCAGAAGATTGGAGATATTCTGGCTATAACCCGCCAGGAAGTATGAGTGATCGCGAAATAACCTCACTGTGGAGCAGCATCGTCATTGAAGAGCTGATCAGGCAGGGTGCCGACTTTTTCTGTATCTCTCCCGGCTCACGCTCAACACCGCTGACTGTTGCTGTTGCAAGAAACCCTAAAGCCCGCTGGAAAATGTTTGCTGATGAACGATCAGCAGGTTTTTTTGCTCTCGGCTATGGCCGGGCAAAAGGCAAGCCGGCAGTACTTATCTGTACTTCAGGAACTGCTGTTGCAAACTATTTCCCTGCCGTCGTTGAGGCGTCCATGGACTTGCAGCCGATGATTATTCTTTCTGCCGATCGTCCTTTTGAACTGCTTGAATGCGGAGCAAACCAGACAATAAGGCAGGAGGGCATGTTCGGAAGTTATACCCGATGGAATATGCAGCTTCCTCTGCCTTCAAGAGAGGTTCACCTTAAAGCTCTGCTCTCCACCATTGCATACGCGGTTGCTAAAAGTGTCGGGACACAAGCCGGGCCGGTGCATCTCAACCAGCCTTTCAGAGAACCTCTTGAGCCTGAACGTTCCGACATGAAGGATCCGTGGCTCGATCCAGTGCAGGAATGGCTGAAAACAGGCAACCCTTCAGCTCTATCGGCATTTCCGGAAAAACATCCCGATGCAGATGCAGTGGCCGCTGTGCGGAAAGCTCTTTCAAAAGCAGAACAGCCTCTGATCATTGCAGGAAGCATGCAAAGCAGAGGAGAGGGTGAAGCGGTCAGGGAACTAGCCCAGGATCTGCAGGTACCTCTTTATGCTGATCTCTCATCGGGGATACGACTGAGCAGCGGTGTACAACCATGGCAACTGGCGTTTCAGTCGTCAGAATTTACCCGGCACTTCAGGCCTGATCTGGTTCTCCATTTCGGTGGTCATATAATCTCAAAACATCCTGCCTCTGCTCTCAGAGAATGGAATCCCGAACACTATATTGTTGTCCGATCTCATGCCAACCGGATCTCTCCCGATCATAACGTAACCCTTAGCATTGAAGCTTCGCCGGCACTTACCGCATCCAGCCTCAAAGGGGCACGCGCTGCGACTTTTCTACACAGTGAGAGGGCTGAAGAATTTTTCAGGCGGGCAGGTGAGGAGATCGACGCCGAAACACTCTCTTTGCAACCGGTTACTGAAATTTCTGCAGCACGGCTGACATCGAGCCTTATCAATGCAGAGCACCTGCTTTTCATTTCAAACAGCATGCCTGTCAGGGATATGGACACGTATGCCGTCAACAGACACGATAACGGCATCAGGTGCGGCATCAATCGGGGAGTAAGCGGCATAGACGGCATTCTTTCTACTGCAGCCGGCTTTGCTGAAGGATATCGTAAAGCAGCAACACTGATTATCGGGGATATCGCCTTCCTGCACGACTTGAATGCACTTTCACTGCTCAGCACCCTGACTGTCCCGCTTCAGATCATCGTCCTGAACAACAACGGCGGAGGGATTTTCTCGTTCCTGCCTGTTTCAGAATACAGCGATATCTTTGAAACTCATTTTGCCACACCACAGAACTACAGCATCCGGTCTGCAGCAGAAACCTTTGCTGTTGACTATGCATGCCCGCAGACAAACGGTGAATTCAGCGAGATATATAAAGCCACATCCACAGGTAATCGAAGTACCGTTATAGAAATTAAAGGTTCACGGCAGGATAATCTGAAGCAGCATCGCGCTCTTCAGGCAAGAATCAGTGCCTTTGCCGTTCAATGTCTTTACGGGGTAGATTGAAGGCTGGCAATCTTGTTTAACAGAGGCCATTACGATGCAGAGAACCATACAGGGCGTTCCTTTCAATATTCTGACCATAGGAAATATTTCCCTGCCCCGTATCATCTTTCTCCACGGCTTTCTGGGATCGGGCAGTGACTGGCTCCCAATGGCGAGGCAGCTCTCTCAGGACTACTGCTGTATGATGCTGGATCTTCCCGGACATGGGAAAGCGGGATTCCAGCAAATTCCTCTCAATGAAGGTTTTTTTGAAAAGACAGTTGACGCTCTTGCTGAACTGCTGCAGGAGTCGCCTTCCCCGCTAAACTATCTTGTCGGTTATTCGATGGGAGGACGTCTTGCTCTTGCTCTTCTGCTTCGTTACCAGGAGCTTTTTACCAAAGCTGTCATCGTCTCTGCTTCGCCAGGACTCAGGACAATAAAAGAACAGATCGAGCGGCAGGAGCATGATGAAAAGATTGTTCGGAAAATTGAACGGAATTTTGAAGGGTTTATAGATGCATGGTATGATCAGCCGCTTTTTTCAACACTTAAACATCATTCGATATTTAAAGAAGTTGAGAGCGAACGGAAAATCAATGACCCCCGGAACCTGGCTCTCGGATTGAGAGTGCTCGGAACGGGACGGCAAGGTTCGCAATGGGAGGCACTGCAGGATAACAGGGTGCCGGTAAGGTTTTTTGCAGGGGAAAAAGATGATCGTTACGTTGAGATTGGCCATCAAATGGTTAAGTTATGCCCTGGCTCTGATCTTGAAATTTTTCCTCTTTGCGGTCATACCCTTCAGCTTGAAAACAAGGAATTGTTTCTGGATCGTCTGAGATTTTTTTTCAACCAGCAAGAAGAAAAGCACTTATGAGCGTTGTTAACTGGATACAAACAGGTGATTTTACGGATATCCTTTACCATAAAGCCGAAGGGATTGCAAAAATCACCATTAATCGCCCGGAAGTAAGAAACGCATTTCGCCCCCAGACTGTGGAGGAGATGATTACTGCGCTTTCCGAAGCGAGAAACGATGAGAAAATAGGAGTTGTCATTCTTACAGGTGCCGGCGAGAAGGCGTTCTGTTCGGGAGGTGACCAGAAGATTCGCGGTTATGCAGGCTATGCCGATGACAAAGGAGTCAACCGTCTTAATGTCCTTGATTTCCAGCGTGATATCCGCACCTGTCCCAAACCGGTCATTGCCATGGTTGCTGGTTATGCAATCGGTGGAGGCCATGTACTGCATATGCTGTGCGATCTTACGATTGCGGCTGACAATGCGGTTTTCGGTCAGACCGGCCCAAAAGTGGGTTCTTTTGATGGAGGATGGGGTGCCAGTTATATGGCTCGACTTGTCGGCCAGAAAAAAGCCCGCGAAATATGGTACCTGTGCCGTCAGTACAATGCGGCCGAAGCCCTTTCGATGGGGCTGGTGAACACTGTTGTACCGCTTGAGCAGCTTGAGAAGGAGACCGTGCAGTGGTGTCGTGAAATACTTGCCAACTCATCTCTCGCCATCAGATGCCTGAAATCGGCGTTGAATGCGGATTGTGACGGGCAGGCCGGACTGCAGGAACTTGCAGGAAATGCCACGATGCTCTATTACATGTGTGAAGAGGCTCAGGAAGGAAAAAATGCTTTTGTCGAAAAACGAAAACCGGATTTCAGTAAATTTCCAAAAAGACCTTGACGGCTACTCATGCACTTCTCTACAGGTATGCTATCCCTTTTACAGAGGCAATAACTGTCCAAGGGCACCAGCAGCTGCAAAGGGAAGGCATTATACTTGCTCTGAAAACTGCGGCGGAGGATCACACTGCATATGGTGAAATTGCTCCTCTGCCGGGTCTGCACAAGGAGAGCCTTGAATCTGCCGAAGAGCAGCTTGTGAAGTTACTTGCAAAACACGAGACAGTTGATCACCGTATTCTACACGACGGTCTCTTTCCTTCTGTACGCACAGGACTGGAAATGGCCATAATCAACCTTAATGCAGCACTCACTGGAAAGGCTCCTTCTTTTTCCGGGAGTGCGGCTCCTCGTTCACAACATGTTCCGGTCAATGCACTGCTCTTCGGCGATACGAAGCAGGTCATTCAAAGGGCAGAGAACTATTTCAACATCGGCTACCGCACATTCAAGCTCAAAATTTCAGCTGGAAACAGTGACACCGCCATCCGAAGCATTGAAGCACTGCATAATATTTTCGGAAACACGATTGAAGTGCGACTGGATGCAAATCAGTCATTCTCTTTTGATGAAGCTCTATACCTGGCCCGAGAGATTCCTGACGGAATCGTTTCCTATATTGAAGAGCCCCTTACGCATGCTGAACATATAGGTGAGTTTCATGCAAAAACAGCTATCCGCTCTGCGCTGGACGAAACCCTGTGGCAAAAGCCGGAACTGCTTGATCACATCCCCGCCAAAGCTCTTTCGGCACTCATTCTGAAACCAAACCGCCTGGGCGGAATATCCGTGGCGCTTGAGTTGGCCAGGTGGGCAGCAGCACACAATCTGCTGACGGTTTTCAGCTCAGCTTTCGAGAGTGGTATCAGCCTGAGCTTCTATTCGTGGATTGCCGCATCACTCTCTTCTGAACCCGCAGCATGCGGCCTTGATACCTACCGTTACCTGAAGGACGACTTGCTTGCAACACATTTCAGAGCAGAAAACGGAGTGCTTGATGCTTACAAACTCTATCGTGAAGGCTTGATAGTCAACCACAGAGAGCTTAAACCTCTATCTCTCTGGACAGTGTAACTGCAGAAGAATTCTTTTACTCTCTGGCTGCTTTGCGCTTAAGACGAAGAACTGCAAATGCTCCCCCCAAGCCGGTTATCGGAGCATAAAACGCACCGGAGAAAACCATGTTCATCACAATATCAAGGAAGCTTAACTTTACAGGCGTAAGAGCAAGTTTCTCAGCAGCTACTAGTGCCTGCACCTGCTGCTGAACCTCAGGCCTTCCTTTTGCAATCTCAAGAGCCCAGTCAATGACAAGAGCAAGACTTTCCGTCCCCGGCCTGTAATTGAAGAGTTCCATCAGAACAAAGGTTATACCTTCGGAAAGCACGCCTCCAACCAAACCGGCAAGACACCCATAAGCAAAAGCCTGATTGAAGGTCAAGCGTACCTGAAAACGCATGATTGTCTGATGAAGCGCAACCGCTCCAGCCAGAAATATACCCGCAAAGAGAAAAACATTGAGCAGCGTAAGGTAGGGAATGGTTGTCGTCAGAATAATGATAGCAGAACCAAGCAAAACGGAATAAAGCTGTCCTTTCAAAGGGAGAGTGGATTTCACGTTGTCAATAGCCATATATCTTCACGAGAGCAGTTCATTTAAAAAATCATCCATGGTATAAAATCCAGGTTTGGTTTTATGGCGAAGGGCAAGCCAGGCTGCAGCTTCAACGGCACCTGAGGCAAAACCTGAACGGTTTTTCGCTGTATGCGAAATAACAATTTCATCAGCATCAGAATCAATAAACGCTGTGTGTTTTCCGAACACTCCTCCAAGTCTGAGGGCGGCAACCTGCAGTTCATCGGGAGCAATCTTCCGGTCATCAGAGAGCTGACGGACAACGGTTTTTTTCCGGCTGTTTGCCGATAAAATCATATCTGCAGCCCTTAGAGCGGTTCCACTCGGGAAATCGGCTTTGGCGGTGTGATGCTGCTCTGCAAAAGCAATATCAAACTGGGAAAAAGGAGCAATCAGCCGTGCTGCTTCGCGCACGCTTCTGAGAAAGATGTTGACTCCAAGCGAAAAATTTGCTGAGTAGAGAAGTGATGCACCTACTAGAGAGACCTGCTTTTTGACATCATCCATGACATCATCCCACCCTGTTGTTCCAACAACAACGGGTACACCGGAAGAGAGCATGACCGGCAGATTGGCAAGAAATGCCTCTCTGACTGTAAAATCAATAATGGCATCGCTGCCATTAAATACCTCAGGAACAACAGGGGTATCTATATCCAGAACTGCGACAGTTTCGTGGCATCCAGACTGACTGATGACAGAAGCGACCTGTTTGCCCATTCTGCCATTTCCAAGAAGTGTAAACCTCATAATTTATTGTTGTACTTAACGCTTCCGGGTGAAACTGTGGCAGGTTCAGCCCTGATTCATAATATCGAGAAGCCTGTCAAGATCGTCATTCGAAAAATACTGAATATGAATTTCTCCCTTGCCGCCTTTCTTTTCTACTATTCGAACCTTTGTTGCAAGTTTATCTCGAAGTATAGACTCGAGCTGGGTAACGTGGGAAGAGCGCTCAAATGAGTCGGGCACTGATGGTTTTGTCTGATCTTTGAACATACGGTTAACCAACGCTTCGGTCTGACGAACTGAAAGCTGACGACTGAGAATCTGTTTCCAGACCTTCAACTGCTGCTGTTCACCCGGAAGGTTGATCAAAGCTCTTGCATGTCCTGAAGATATTTCCCTGTTGCGGATGCTGTCCTGAATCTGTAAAGGGAGCTTGAGAAGTCTGAGAAAGTTACTGACAGTCGAACGGTTTTTGCCGACTTTCTGCGCTATCTCGTCTTGGGTCAGTCGGCACTTGGTTGTCAGGCTTTTCAATGCCAGAGCAACTTCTATGGCATTAAGATCCTCACGTTGAATATTCTCGATAAGTGCAAGTTCAAGCTTACTTGAATCATCATGAGCCTCTATAACATAGGCAGGAATAAACTTGAAGCCGGCCTGCTGAACAGCTCTGAGCCGGCGTTCTCCACTGATGAGCTGATAGCCGTCACCATCCCTGCATACAGTTACAGGTTGGATGACCCCATTTTCAATGATAGAGTTTTTAAGCTCTTCAAGAGCACTTTCATCAAATTCTTTACGGGGCTGAAACGGATTTGGGCGTATCTTTTCGACTGGCAGACTGCCAATACTTCCTTCCTGGGCAAGCTCCTGTTCCTCGTCCCTTGAGCCGGAATTAAACCCTTCGTCCGGAATAAGTGCCTTTAACCCTCTTCCCAGTGCTTTTTTTGTCATATACCTCAACAGCTAACCGGTCAGATGCTACTGCCGGACTTTAAATTTTTTAATATTGCCGTCTCTTTCAAAAATCTCCTGAGCCAGATCGAGATAGTCTTTCGATCCAATACTCTGAGCGTCGTAGAGCAACGCAGGTTTACCATGACTTGGCGCTTCAGAAAGGCGAACATTCCTGCGGATATAGGTTTTATAAACCTTGTCTTTGAAAAACTTCTTGACCTCTTCGGCAACTTGTGATGCAAGACGAAGTCTCGAATCGTACATGGTAACCAGTACACCTTCAATTTCAAGTTTCGGATTAAGGTGCTTTCGTACGATGCTGATGGTATTGAGCAGCTTGCCCAAGCCCTCCAGCGCATAATACTCAGCCTGAACCGGGATAAGCACGGAATCTGCGGCTGTTAGCGAATTCAGTGTGATCAGCCCTAAAGAGGGCGGACAATCGATAATGATATAATCGTACTGGGCACGAATTCCCTTGAGCGCTTTCTGCATCACATACTCGCGTTCTTTCATATTGACCAGCTCGACCTCCATTCCCACAAGATTGACATTGGAAGGAAGAACATCAAGATATTCAATACTGGAGGACTTGATAGCATCCTTGATGTTACCGCCTTGTACCATCACCTGATAAAAGGTATTATCGATTTCATCGCCTACTTCAAGGCCAAAGCCGGAGGTGGCATTGGCTTGAGGGTCGATATCGATAAGCAATGTCTTAAACTCAGAAATAGCAATAGAGGCGGCTATATTAACGGAAGTGGTTGTTTTTCCAACCCCGCCTTTCTGGTTTGCAATCGCAATAACTCTGCCCATGTACTAACCAGGGAAATTTATAGCAGTTGAAGTTCTGTCATGACTTGGTACATTATAATACTTACATGAACCATTACAAATTATTAATCTTGCTACATGGGCGTGCCGGGACATCAATTCTACGAGCTGCCGACACTTGAACTTACTGAAAAACTGCTTGGGAAAATATTCGTTCATGTGTTGCCGGGAAACGTGCAGCTGAAAGTCCAAATTATTGAAAGTTGCTGAAAATATTTCTTTTTTTTCTTTATGCAGGTTTATCGCAAGAGTGTAAAATTAAGAGTACATGGTGCAGGATCGTGAATCACTTGAATTCGATATCGTCTTTATCGGTGCGGGCCCTGCAAACCTTGCGTCAGCGATACACCTGCAGCGTCTGCTGAAAAGACATAACTCTCTATCGGCAAATAAAATTGATCCGGCAATAGCAGTTATCGACAAGGGGCGCTATGCCGGCGCTCACCTGCTCTCTGGTGCACTGATTGATCCGAGAGCCCTGGATGAATTTTTTCCTGATTACCGGGAACGAGGCTGTCCTGTGGAGGCCACGGTTTCAAATGAACATCTATGGTATCTGACGGCGAAAAGAAAGTTTCCTTTTCTGTTTTGTCCTGAGCCGTTCAGCAATAAGGGAAATATAGTTGTATCGCTCAGCCGGCTGGGATCATGGATGACTGAGGAGGCTGAAAAGGAGGGCATTCAATTCTTCTTCAATACTGCAGCAGCTCAGCCGTATGTTGAAAAGGGCAGAGTGGCCGGTATTCTGACTGATGATAAAGGCATTGATAGAAACGGTCAAAAAAAAACCAACTTTGAAGCCGGTCTTTTGCTTAAAACAAAAGTTGCCGTTATAGGGGAAGGTTCTGACGGATCATTCCACAGGAAAGTTTGTGAACATTTTCCGACTGCTCTGGAAACTGCTCCGCAACGATACGAAACGGGAGTAAAAGAGAGCTGGCGAATACCGCCGGGCCGCGTTATCGCTGGAGAGGTGCACCAGATGTTTGGCTATCCTCTTCCAACTGAAACCTATGGTGGCGGATGGCTATATGCCTTCTCCCCGACACTGCTCTCCCTTGGGTTTGTCACTTCGCTGGAACCCGACTCGCCGGTTTGCGATCCTCATCGTAACCTTCAGCGCTTTAAAGAGCATCCGTTGCTTGCCAAAATACTTGAAGGTGGAAGCATGATTGAGTCGGGGGCAAGAACAATAACGTCCGGAGGAGCAGATGCCATGCCCGCGCTTTACGGATCGGGCTTTCTTGTAACCGGTGAATCTGCAGGATTGGTAAACATGCAGCGTCACAAAGGGATCCACCTGTCGATGAAATCAGGAATCCTTGCTGCTGAAACCCTTTTTGAATCGCTCCTCCATGATGATTTTTCCTCCGATCGCTTGAAGTCATACAGCGACATGTTTAAAGAGTCGTGGGCTTACGATGAACTGCATGCTGCCAGGAACTACAGGAAGGCTTTTGATGGCGGGCTCTATTCAGGCCTGCTTCAGACAGGACTTCAGCTTAAGTTTCCCGGGCTATCAATTGCTGAGGGTTTGGGAAAGCAACTCAAAAAGAAAACCGTAGCAACATCAAAGAAACCTGCAATAGAATCCTTCACTCCGGACGGCAGGCTCACTTTCAGCAAAACAGAGAGCCTCTACCGGTCGGGCACAATGCACGAAGAGAACCAGCCCTGCCATCTCTTCATAAAGCAGGAAGATATCGAAGAGATATGCCTTACAAAATGCGCTCTGGAGTTTGCCAATCCATGCCGTCATTTCTGTCCGGCACAGGTTTATGAAATCATCGATTACCCACGACCTGAACTTAAACTTAACCCGTCGAACTGCCTGCATTGCAAAACATGCGAAACAGTCGATCCTTATGGAATAATTACCTGGATTCCACCTGAAGGTGGCGGAGGCCCGGGCTATAAACTCAGTTAACGTATGCATGCGAAAAAAAAAGTTGTTGTAGGTATTTCGGGGGGAGTTGATTCAGCCGTTTCGGCATGTATCCTTGTCGAACAAGGCTATGATGTCACGGGTTTAAACATCAGGGTGCTCGACTCTCTTGAGGAGAAACCTTGCCTGAAGCCATCTCCTCTTGTCATCAGCGACCATCCGGATTTTCAGATTCCGGTGTTGACTTTGAACCTCAGCAGTAAATTCAGGGATGATGTGATCCATTATTTTCATGATGACTATCTTGGAGGCAGAACACCAAACCCATGCATGGTCTGCAATAAAAAAATCAAATGGTTCGGCCTTTTTGAAGGATTGAAGCTGCTTGATGCCGATTTTGTCGCCACCGGCCATTTTGCGGCTACAGACTTCAGCAATGGAAGATATCGGCTTTATAAAGGGGCTGATCAGGAAAAAGACCAGAGCTATTTTCTGTGGATGCTCTCGCAGAGTGATCTTGCGAAAACCATCTTTCCTCTCGGGAAACTTACCAAGCCGGAAGTCCGGAAGCTGGCTCACTCTTTCGGGGTAAGGGCAGCTGAAAAAAAAGAGAGTCAGGAGATATGCTTTGTTCCGCAGGACGATTACTGCAGCTATCTTGAAGGCGCTATTCCCGGCCTCGCGGAAAAGATGGCAGGCGGGGAGATTGTAGATGAAAAAGGCAACATTATCGGCAAACATCGCGGCTATCCCTTCTATACAATAGGTCAGCGTCGAGGGCTGGGTGTTGCTGCGAAAGAACCTCTTTATGTCACAGCACTCGACACTGAGCATAACCGTATCCATGTAGGGAATAAGTCTTCTCTGGACTGCACAGGACTTATAGCATCAGGACTAAATCTGATCGGGTTGGAGAGCCTGACCGGACCGGTTGAAGCGTGCGGGAAAATCCGGTATCGCGACAAAGAGACACCGTGCATCATTGAGCCGCTTGGCAATAGCGAAGCAAGCGTATCGTTCATGTCACCTAAAAGTGCCGTATCGACAGGGCAGGCGGCGGTCTTCTACCGCGACAGCGAAGTCCTCGGAGGCGGGTTCATATCCCGGATTTTCAACTCAACCCATCCGTAAGCCTATTTTGAACTATGTTCCAACGCAAGAACCTTTCACTCACCTATCTGGACCTTGCACCTGCAAAACCGGAAAACGCCCCGATCGTGATCATGCTTCACGGCTATGGAAGCAACGAAAAGGATCTCATTCAATTAGCACCGGCACTGCGCTCGGAATTCCGCTATATCAGCGCAAGAGCTCCGCAGACAATGGACTTTGGCATGTATGGCTGGTTCCCCATCGACTTTACCCATAGCGGCATCACCGTCGATTACAGTGCAGCAAAAACAGCTCTTGAACTGTTAATCAAGTTCACCGATGAGATTATCGGGGAGTACCGTCCTCGGGGAAACAAGGTTTTTCTCATGGGGTTCAGTCAGGGGACGGTAATGAGCTATCTGATGGCGTTTAATGCCCCGGAACTGCTGCATGGCGTTATTGCGCTGAGCGGACAGCTTCCTGAGACATCCCAGCCGCTTGAAACAGCAAAGAAGACACTGAGAAAGCTGCCCTTTCTTGTGATGCATGGAATCCATGACGATATCCTGCCGATTGCAAAAGGACGGGCAGCAGATGCATGGCTGCAGCAGAACGTTGATGATCTCACCTATCGCGAATACCCTATAGCTCATCAGATTTCTGACAGCGGCATCGTGCTGATCAGTTCCTGGCTTAAAGAAAAAATGCCTGAAGCTGATTAGTATGGCCGGAGTCTGCAGCAAAGAAGTAATTAATGACTTAATCGTATATTCTTTTTTTTTAAATCGTCTCCCCGCATATCAGAATGAAGGACACACTCTTAAGCCTGCTCGAACAGCGCATCCTTGTACTTGACGGTGCAATGGGCACCATGATCCAGCGCCATAAACTACAGGAAAAAGATTACCGGGGCACCCGGTTTGCGACTCATTCGCATCCGCTCATGGGAAACAACGATATCCTTGTTCTTACACGGCCGGATATCATATACTCACTTCACTGCGACTTTCTTGAAGCGGGATCTGACATTATCGAAACAAACACGTTCAATGCCAACCCGATTTCACAGGCAGACTACAATGCATCCAACCTCGTAAAAGAACTGAATGTTGAAGCCAGCCGACTGGCAAGAAAGGCTGCTGACGAGTATACAGCACGTACCCCTGATAAACCGCGTTTTGTTGCTGGTTCGATAGGCCCGACCAACAAGACCCTCTCACTCTCCCCCGATGTCAACAACCCTGGCTTCCGGGCAGTCAGCTTCCAGGAAGTGGTGGATAACTACACCTTGCAGCTTGAAGGATTGATGGAGGGAGGCGTTGATCTTCTGCTTGTTGAAACAGTCTTTGATACCCTCAACTGCAAAGCTGCACTTTTTTCCATCGAGGAGTTTTTCAAGCGTACCGGGGTGCATATTCCTGTGATGGTATCAGGAACCGTTGTTGATGCAAGCGGCCGGACCCTCTCGGGCCAGACAACTGAGGCTTTCTGGATATCTATCGGCCATATGCCGGATCTGCTCTCTATCGGCCTGAACTGTGCGCTGGGATCGAAACAGATGCGCCCATTCATCGCGGCACTTGCCGGGATTGCGGAAAGCCTTGTGAGCGTCTATCCCAATGCGGGACTTCCGAACGAGTTCGGAGAGTATGACGACTCTCCTGAATATATGGCCGCCCAAATTGCTGACTTTGCAACTTCAGGTTTTGTCAATATTGTCGGAGGGTGCTGCGGGACAACACCTCAGCATATCAAGGCTATTGCCGAAGCGGTCAGAACACTGAAACCGCGCCTTCGCCCGGCAAAACAACATGAACTGATGCTCTCCGGACTTGAACCGCTCCGGGTCAACAGCACAACAGGGTTTATCAATATTGGCGAACGAACCAATGTAACCGGATCAAAAAAATTTGCACGCCTTATCAAAGAGGGCAACTACGATGAGGCACTCTCCATTGCCCGCCAGCAGGTTGAAAGCGGCGCACAGGTTATTGATATCAATCTGGATGAGGGGATGCTCGACTCTGAACAAGTGATGAAGGAGTTTCTCAATCTTATCGCATCTGAACCTGAAATCTCCCGCGTACCGATAATGATCGACAGCTCGAAATGGTCGGTTATTGAAAAAGGACTCCAGTGCGTTCAGGGAAAAAGCATCGTCAACTCCATCAGTCTGAAGGAGGGTGAGGAGATTTTCAAGGAGCGTGCACAAAAAATTCTCCAATACGGTGCCTCAACCGTGGTCATGGCGTTTGACGAACAGGGACAGGCCGACAGCTATGAACGCCGCATTGCTATCTGCAAACGCGCTTATGACATTCTGACTCTTGAGGCAGGCTTCCCTCCCGAGGATATTATTTTCGATCCAAACGTCCTGACCGTTGCAACCGGCATCGAGGAGCATAACAACTACGCTGTTGATTTTATTCAGACAGTGCGCTGGATCAAGGAGAACCTTCCCTTTGCAAAGATTTCCGGCGGTATCAGCAACGTATCCTTCTCTTTCCGCGGTAATGAACCCGTTCGGGAGGCCATGCACGCTGCATTTCTTTACCATTCCATTCGTGCAGGACTTGACATGGGCATTGTCAATGCCGGCCAGCTGGCAATTTATGAAGATATAGAGCCGGAATTACTGGTTCGGGTTGAGGATGTTCTGCTCAACCGCCGTTCTGACGCTACCGAACGCCTGGTGAACTTTGCTGAAACAATCAGCGGCGGGGGTGAAAAATCCGAGGCTAAAGCGGCCGAATGGCGCAGTGCTCCCGTTGAGGAACGGCTTCGCCACGCATTGATCAAAGGCATTGTAGAGTTCATCGAAGAGGATACAGAAGAAGCCCGTCAGCTCTACCCGAGTCCGCTGCAGGTTATTGAAGGGCCGCTGATGAACGGCATGAATGCAATCGGAGACCTCTTTGCCGCAGGCAAAATGTTTCTGCCTCAGGTTGTTAAAAGTGCCCGTGTCATGAAACGTTCCGTAGCCCACCTTCTTCCTTTCATTGAAGCAGAAAAGGCTCTGAACAAGGATACCCGTGCTAAAGCAAAAGTACTGCTTGCTACAGTTAAAGGTGACGTGCACGATATCGGCAAAAATATTGTCGCTGTTGTACTTGCCTGCAATAACTACGATGTCGTTGATATCGGTGTCATGATGCCCTGCGAAAAAATTCTTGAAGCTGCCGTTCGTGAAAAAGCTGACCTGATTGGACTGAGTGGACTCATTACGCCTTCGCTTGACGAAATGGTCTATGTAGCCAGCGAAATGGAACGGCTCGGCATGAAAATTCCTCTCCTGATCGGAGGAGCAACGACTTCAAGAATACATACCGCTGTAAAAATAGCTCCTGTCTATTCAGGAGCGGTTGTGCAGGTGCTTGATGCCTCCAGAAGTGTTCCTGTGGTCAACAGTCTGCTCAATCCTTCGCTCAGCCCGAATTACATTGCGGAGCTGAAAAAAGAACAGGCTGGACTGAGAGAGAGCCATGCCGCGCGCACAACATCAAAAAAGTACCTGACGCTCACTGAAGCACGCTTGAAACGTCCTTCGCTGCAGTGGGATGAGACTACTGTCTACAAGCCCCTTAAGCCGGGGATCACCCTGCTTGAGAATGTCACCGTCGGGGCACTGCGCCCCTATATTGATTGGACTCCCTTTTTCATGGCATGGGAGCTGCACGGACGCTACCCGGAAATTTTTGACCATTCAGATAACGGCATAGAGGCAAAAAAACTGTTTGATGATGCGAACATACTGCTTGAGAGGATCGAAAAAGAAACCTTGCTCGGCCTGAAAGGAGTTGCAGGTATTTTCCCTGCCAACGGCACGGGAGACGATATTGAGGTTTATGCAGACGAAAGCCGTAAAACCGTGCTCATGACCCTGCACACCCTTCGTCAGCAGCAGGAAAAAGAAGCAGGTGAACCAAATCTGGCGCTTGCTGATTTTATTGCATCGAAAGAGCTCGGGTTACATGACTACATCGGAGGATTTGCCGTTACTGCTGGACTCGGCATCGAAAAACTGCTCAAAGAGTTCATGGATGATCAGGACGACTACCATCGTATCATGACGCAGGCTCTTACGGACCGCCTGGCCGAGGCTTTTGCCGAAATGCTCCATGAAAAAGTACGGCGTGAACTCTGGGGTTATTCCCCGAAAGAAAATCTCAAGAGTGAAGACCTTCTTAAGGAAAACTATCAGGGCATCCGCCCCGCTTCGGGCTATCCATCCTGCCCCGACCATACTGAAAAAGCAGAACTGTTTACACTTTTGAACGCAGAAACAAACACCGGTATTACCCTGACCGAAACTTTTGCCATGAACCCTGCGTCATCGGTCAGCGGCCTTTACTTCGCTCATCCGTCGGCAAAATACTTTATGCTCGGTAAAATCTGCAGGGATCAGGTTGAGGATTACGCCCTGCGCAAAGGGATGACGGTTAAAGAGGCGGAAAAATGGCTGGCCCCGGTATTAAACTACGATCTGGAATAAAGGGTGCTGACTGTCATCCACAAGGTTATTAGGGCTATAATAACCTTGTGGCATTTTCCGGCACTACAGCTTCATCATCGGTAATGGATTGAAGGGATGGCTTTTCAGCCGCGCCATAAAAAGTGCAACCAGTTTTTTATGGAATCCGGCATTAGGCAATGCATAAATGACATCTGTAATAAAATCATCAGGCAGACGACATCTGAGCAATCCGCCGGTCATATCTATCCAATCAGCTTTTCTGAACGCTTCAACAAGCCATGAGGGATTTACCTCATATTGAGTAAGCTTATGATGCTCGCTGATCATTGCATCTATTTCATCGGACCATTCGACTCTGCCTGTTTGCTCCAGATATCTTCGGCAGAGCAACTGAGACGGGATGAGGTAGTCAAACGTATTGTCGGTCCAAATGCCGATATCATGAAAGAACGTGGCAATAGCAATTTTATCAGCATCAGCCCCTTTTCCTGCGAGTACGCGACAAAAATTGAAAACCCGCAAACAATGATTTTTGTATGCATCGAAATCAGCACCTAACACTTGCTGATACATTGGAAACAACTCATCAAACACAATGGATTCGGTGACGACATTCATATCGTCCAATTTCAGTTTTTTTTTCAAAGGACCTCAGTTGATCTTTCGTTTATGGTTGGCAGGGAGCTTATCCTTTTTTGCAGCATCAAAGAGAGCTCGGGTTCAGGATGATCAGTCTAAATAACTGATAACAACATATATCCTTTTCGTAGACTTCTTGTGTTACTTCACAAGTTTTTTCACAATAAGATCATCTATTTCGAGCCTTTTGATATGAGCCTGACCGATAGATAGTTTGCCAAGAACAAGTCTTCCAATTGCCAGTGTCCCGATAGCAAGGGCTCCGATGGCCAGAGCACCAAGAGCCATTGCTCCATAAGCAATTGCAGGAGAAGAGTGAAGAGCGGCAGGCTTGAGTGGTTCAGGAAGAGTTGTTTTGTTCGGTCTTATATCCTGAGTCCTGTGCAGAAAGAGTTTCATAATATCCGTGATTAACAGGGTTGAATCTCCTTTTTAATTACCGGCCGGCAGCAAGTTTTTTGCCGAGAAGTTGAGCTTTTTTTCTTGTGCGTCGGCTGATTTCCTGATGTTGCTGTTGTGCAGCCAAACCGATAAAAAGTGTGCCGATTGCCCGGGCTCCAAGCATGCCTGCTGCAGTTTTGAGACTTGCCGTAATATCTCCGGTAACGTTTGCCATAAAAGCAGGAGCTGCTGAAGATGCAACAAGAACCGCCTGTTTCTTCTTTTCAGGATTTCGATTTTTCGGAGCAGGGGCTCCCCATGGCCAGTATGCGGTACAGACAAGCCGCTCTATAAACACTTTCATCACCGCAGTAACCGTCCCTGCATTCATTGGGGAGCCTGATATAATAGCATCAGCCCGATCCAGCTCACGAAGAATAACGGCCATATCGTCATCAAGCACACAGGCGCCATATTGAGGGCCTGCATGCTGAGTGCAGCTTCTGCAATTGGTACAGAATGAAAGATGCCTGTCGATTAAATAAATCTTGCCGGTCTTTGCGCCAGCTTCATGAGCTGATGCAAGGATTTGATCGATCGCTGAATCTATAATTCCACCTTTACGATAACTTCCTACGATCGCGATAATATGTAGCGGGGTGGTAGACATTTCTGGTGTTACCGGGCACTTTCATACATAAAATTACCCTTCTTGTGCATTTAGAGTGAGCTGAACGTCTCCTTCAGGTTCGCCAGATAGCGATCGATCATGGAAGTGAACTCCATGACAACAAGCGGAGAGATTATAAACTCCAGAAACGAAGGAAAATCAACTGTCAGATCGCCTTTCGTGTTGAGAGTCACTTTTGTGCCTCCCTCTTTCGGAGTAATGACCCACTCGCCCTCAACGATAGCATTGCCAACTCCCTGAACGGGCGTCCAGGTCACCTTTCGGGCTGCAGCATCTGCGGTGTAGCGGGATGCATATATGGTTTGCTGGAGGGTGTAGCTGGCTATACTTATTTTTTCCATCTCCCAGCGAAAGGCGTTGTCTCCCAAATCAACAAGCTTGTCAACTTTGGGAAAATGGGAGGCGGAACGTGGAACATCGGCAAGAAGCCCGAACACTTTTTCGGGAGTGCAGGAAGTTTGAAACTCCCTTTGAATATTGATCACTACAGAAAATGACATCAGCTTTCAGTTTAGAATGTTGGTACCGGCTTGTTAAGAGCAGTTAACACGTCACTATCCCTTCCATAAAGATCATCAAGGAACAGGATATCATCACCTTCAGCAACTGCTGTAAGATAAAGAATAAAAACCGGAATTTGTTTCGGCAAAGAAACCGTCCTGGTTTTTTTTGCATCAACAGCGAGCCTGATTCGCTCCATGCTCCATTTGACACTATCCTGAAGCACCAGTTCGGCAAGTTCTAACGGATTTTCCACTCTGATACATCCCGAACTGAAAGACCTGGAGCTCTTTTTAAACAGCTCTTTCTGTGGCGTATCATGGAGATAAACAATATGCTTGTTCGGCAGCAGAAACTTGATCCTCCCGAGTGACCCCTGATCTCCGGAGGACTGCTGAAGGCGATAGGGCAAGGTGGTACTTGTATATTGTGTCCAGTTAACGGAGGCAGGATCGACAAGAGTGCCGTTCCGGTCAAGAACGTTCAGGTTTTTGTGGCTGAGGTAGGAAAGATTTTTGCGAATACCGGGAAGGGCATCTTTTTCAAGAATGTTTGGAGGAATGACCCATTGCGGGTTTAAAACAATATACTGCATTTGGGCTTTAAAGACCGGTGTTTTACGGGTTGGTTGGCCGACAATCACCCTTGTCTGCCAACGATTACGGCCGTTTTCAACATAATGAAGGGTAAAATCCGGAATATTAACCATGATATAGGTTGGCTCGACATCGCTTAAAAACCAACGGTTGCGTTCGAGATTGATGCGAATCCGGTCAATACGCCTCTCAACAGGGATATTCATACTCTTTACGGTAGCTGGACCTACCACTCCATCGGGCTCAGTACCGTTACGTTTCTGGAAGTGCTTGACAGCATCTGCCAGCTCCCTGCTGAAAACCTTTGATGTGTCGGGTTTCAACACGGCAATATCTCCTGATGCTTCAAGACGTTTACGCAACAGAATAACCCTCTCATCTCTGACTCCCTCTTTCAGACTCGGCCCTGGGGAAAATGTCGGCCAGCCGCCTTCGCGGGCAATTGCCCGGAACTTTGCAAGCGCCGATCTGAGCTGGTTATATTTGGAGTATTGTGGCCGGAGCTCTTTTAATACCAATGCTATACGTTCAGTTGCAATGGCGTTCTGAAGTTTGTATTCAAGGGCGCTGCGACTGACTGTGGCAGTGAGATTCCAATCCGGGTCAAGGCTGCGCGGATTGACCTTACCGTAACGAAGATGATGTGCCAGGGTAAAAAAAGCATCAGTCAGAAGCAGATCATACCTTGCCTGCATTTCGGGAGTAACCGGAGGGTTGCTTTGAAACTCCCTGATTTGACTCATATGGTAATCAGCAGGATCAAGACCGTCGTCAAGAGCTCCTTCAACTGCGGAGATAAGCTCTGAAACCAAGAGAGGCTTGGTCCATACTGGATAAAAACTTCTTGTCGAATAGAAGCGGGCCAGATTGCTGCCGAGGGGCAAAGATTCAGTAATGCCGGAGCCTTTCTGATGCGAGTGGCGGTCAAAATGGCGTCGGATATGTTCTGCTATACTATTGCCAGGATGGCTCTTTTGAGGAACAAGAGAATTCTCTTGCTTGTGCTGAAGGTGCACCTGAGGAGAAACAGCATGTCTTTCCGGAACAGGCTTAACCGGACTGAAAGCAAGCCAGAGAAGAAAAATACCGATCATACGTTTTGGTATGCGTTTATACTACGATTCGGCCTTAACGAGTGCAGAAAGACAAGATCAGGATTGAGCAGTGGTGACTTGATTGCATAGTCACTGTCTCCATGATAGATAAAGAGACAGCTTCCGCCTTTAATAAGGTCAATAACCTGCTGAAGAGTGTCAAAAGAGAGTGCGGGACACCCCTGACTTCTACCAAGGCGCCCATGCTGCCTGATATAATCATAGGAGACATAAGCAGCCCCATGAATGACGATGCTTCTTGCTTCGGCATTGTCGTTAATCCCCCTTTCCATACCTGCAAGTTTAAGAGAATAGCCGTTTTTTCCGTCATAGGTCTCACCGGTGGTATAAAATCCGAGACTGCTCCGATGAGAACCATGTGCGTTGGAAAAACTTTCCGCATAATTTTCACCGCTGCCGCTTCCATGTGCAACAAGCCCTGAATAAAGCAATCGACATTGGTTTATGTCAATGACAAAAAGTCGTTCATCAATTGATGCCCGGTTAAAATCAATGATGGTAAGAATACCATCACGATTGACCTTTCCCTGTTCTTTAAGGGAATAATAACCGGAAAGTGCCTTGCTGAGCACCAATGGATCTATTTTATTTTTCAGTTCCGGAGATTGGGAGAGTACCGAAAGAGTAGTGCGGAAAGCATTGTTTTCAAAACCGAGCGAGCGTCCTTCGGAAGGAAATACCATCATCAGCATCATAAAAAGCATGGAAATCAATCGAATCATAAGCAACCTCTCACGGGATTAAACCTGTTTCCCCAAACAAGGGAAACCGGCATAAACAAAAGCCGAAACTCCTGAATGTTAGCGATAAAAAAAGCTTTGTACTGCCTCTGCATGACAACAGAGAGAATTGGAACCACCATTTTATGGTAAGTCGATTTTTTCCTCGGGGAAAAGAAAGTCCCTCTTGAATCCGAAAATACTCTACAACAAGAAACCGCCGGGAAAAATACTCAGGAAGGATAGTATTTTTTCCCGTCACCGTCAAATCTGACGGAGTTCTGTCCGCACTTGCAGGCTTTTCTGAATACGCGCTTTTTCGTTATAGGAACAGCCTGTTTTTCATTACCAAAAGTAAAATATTTGTAATGGCTACCAGTCCGTCGAAGAGAGACCTATAATCTCCTTGTAGGCAATGGCCGCTGCACAAGCCGAAACAGGCACGGTTACAAGAAGTCCCACACCAAGAAGCAGCAGACCTAAAAAATTAAGTGCGCAAAGGACCAACGCAAAACCAAAAAAAGAGAACCAGTTTCTGGTAATGATTTTACGGCTGATCTCCATAGCAGACCAGAAATCCATCCGGTAATCAATGATAAGAAAGGTGGCAAACATATATCCTACGGCAAGATAAACACCAGGAACAATAAGGAGTACAAATCCTATGCTTACCAGCAGGCCACCAGCAAGACTGGAAAGAAACAGAGGAAGAAAATAATTGAAGCCCCTGAAAAAATCTCCGAATTGAAAAGGCTTTCCCTTTACTGTCATGAAGGCGACAATGCTGTATCCGGCATAAAACGAGGCAGCAATTGCAGAAAAAATAAAGGAGCCCGGAGCATGCAGGGAGGAACTTAATGCAGACGCGACAAAAACAATGAGAGTGAATCCGACGAACTCGCCGATGTGCTCTTTGAACATCTCCCAACCCTGCCTGATATAGTCCTGAGAATTAACGGATACAGGTGCATTGAACTGTTGATCGAACAGCTGCGGATCGACTTTAAGACCAAAATCAAAAGCGGCCATAACTCTTCTCCTTTTTTATTAACGGTTGTCTTCATATTACATATAGGTCACAAAAAAAAGGCCCCAATCGAAATCATTACAAGAAACATTTGCCTCAGGCAGCAGGATAGGGCTCTGTTGCCGGTTTCCCGCAATCAGAGGATAGAACACATACGCTGTCTGCAAAAAAAAGCTGGGTATTAAATTTTGATATAAAAGCCGCCAGGGTATTGTCTTGCCTAAGTGCAACAACTGCTCCATCCTGCCAGATTCCATTTTCATGATACCATTTGCTTTCCGGAGGATCCCCCTGATTCTGATGGATGTTGTGAACGCCATGCCCCGTTCTGAAAGGTTCACCAAATATAAACAGCTTTTTGGAGGACTTTAGAAGAGGCTCAAGATCCCTGAATGCGGCTGGCCCTGTTCCATATTTCCATGATGCCCTTAATGGTTCTTCCTCTGCAGCAGCATCATGATTATTTGAATCAGGCACAACATCCCGAACATCGCAAGCCGGCTGAAGCAAAGGAGTGCGATAGTAATCAATTGCACCCGAACCGGGATGTGAATCAAGAGGATGCCAGCCCTCCTGAAAATGAAGAATTTTATGCAAAGCACCGGAAGGAAGCTCTACCAAACGCCATTGAAGCCCGTGTGCATCATTCTTGCTGTCAAGGTCTACCGCACAGCGAAAAACTCTGCCGTGAGCGCGCACCTTCAGATTACAATGGTAATAGGTTCCTTCGTTCGCCGCATGATCGCAGTAATAATTCAACAGTGTACCGACCAGAACACCATATCCATCGAAGAGTGGCATAAAAAATCCTTTTGCTCAATAAACCGGGTTATTGAAACATATCAACGCAAGATACGCAACTACCACGCAGAAGGCAAACTGGATGAAGAGGCCCGTCCTGCCTCCCGGGCAAGCGCAGCCGCGCAGAATGCTCTTTATGCCGCAGGCTTATCGCCCAACAAGCGATAGTGCGCAGATATAAGATACGTCGGGTGTCCTGGCCACTGGTCCCGGTGATGCAATGAAGATTTAGCATCAGGCACCAGACACCAGACACCATGAACTGAAAATGGTTTGATGAAACTCCATATCTTCAATTATAAAAAAGTGCTGAGGTGAAGGGATGGATTTTGGCATTATGGTAATCTGATTGCCGGAAAACCTTATTTTTGACGAAAGGATGGCTCTTTTTGCGGGGCACATCGGGGGAAGTGGTTCAATCGCAGGAATTAGAAGAACATAACGGAAACAGGAGATGAACACTGCTGGACAAAAGTTTCTCTATAAAGGCTCTGAGGCTGAGATAACAGAACACGCCGCTGCGCTCATTATTTCTGAAGCATATCGGGCTGTTAATGAGCACGGGCGTTTCTCTCTTGCTCTTGCAGGCGGGAAATCGCCGGGATCACTGTATCGGCAACTTGCGCGAGGTGTTGCGACCGATACTTTTAATAATTATGGGCTTCAACTCCCCTTGCCTGACGCAGCGGTCAGAAAAGGGAACATAACCTGTATGCCCTGGGAGAAGACATGGCTTTTCTGGGGGGATGAACGAGGTGTCCCTTTCGACGATAAAGAGAGTAATTACCGGATGGCCCGGGAGACACTGCTATCACAAGTATCTCTTTCTGAAAACCATATTTTTAGAATGCCCGCAGAACAGGAAGATGAAAATGAGCCTGCTTTAGGGTATGAAGAGACCATGCGTAATTTTTTTATGCCTGACAACGCGTTGTCAGAAAAGGAGTTTCCGACGTTTGACCTTATAATTCTCGGGCTTGGAGAAGACGGGCATACTGCATCATTGTTTGCTGACAATGCAAAGGCTCTTCAGGAAAATAAACGATGGGCTATTGCTGTCAACGAGCCGTTAGCCAAGCCACCGGGAAAGCGGCTTACGCTCACTCTGCCGGTCATCAACCATGCACGGAACGTGCTGTTTTTTACCGCTGGTAATGAGAAAGGAAAACTTGCAGAGAGAATATTTCTTGAAAAAGAGAAGAGTGTACCGGCAAGCCTTGTTGATCCTCTGAACGGCAAAACGTTCTGGTTTACCCACTCAACTATAAATCGTTGCAGCTGACTCAGGTCCACTGGAATGGATCGGGTAGGGCTCAGGCGGAGTCCCTTGAACAGATTTCCTTATGGCATCAACAATTTCCCATGAATGTTCGACACTGTCCTGACGAATAAAATTCATCTGCTCGCCAGCAATGGCATCAAGCAACAGACGATGATATGGCGTCATACCTTCTTCGGCAAATGAGGTTTTATAATCGAATTTCATGTAGACCGGGTCCGTAATCACCGCTTCACCCGGACGTTTAGCTCCGAATCGCAATGCAATGGTCTCTTCAGGTTGAATAGAAAGAATGACCTGATTGGAGGTATAGCTGCAGCTTTCAGCAGGTCCAAAATAGTTCTGGGGAGGGCACTTGAAGGTAATGACAATTCTGGTCTGCGTTTCAGCAAGGTTTTTGCCAGCCTTCACAAAAAAAGGAACGTCTTTCCACCTCCAGTTATCGATATAAAATTTCAGTGCGGCAAAGGTTTCAACCGTGGAATCAGGAGCTACGTTTTTTTCAGCCCGATATCCTTCGTACTGGCCAAGAATAACTGACTCCCCGGCAGTGGCAGCTGTAAACGGACGGATCGAACGGAGAACCTTGGCTTTTTCATCGCGCACTGAATCTGCGGAAAGATTCACCGGCGGCTCCATGGCAACGGCAGCAAGCAGTTGAAGAGCATGGTTCTGGATGATATCGCGAAGCAGACCTGCCTCTTCATAGAATATGCCACGGTCACGGATACCAAAATCCTCTGCAATGGTGATCTCCACATTAGCTATGAAATTGCGGGTCCATAATGGCTCAAAAATGCCGTTGGAAAACCGGAAAACCATAATGTTCTGCACCGGCTCCTTGCCGAGGTAGTGATCAATTCGAAATATCTGATCCTCTCTAAACACCTCACCGATGACAACGTTCAGCTGACGCGCTGTCTCCAAGTCTCTTCCATAGGGCTTCTCAACGATAATTTTTATCCACCCGCCACAGGACTCTTTTTTTCCTCCAAGCCCTGCCTGATCAAGATTTCTGATAATAACCGGCGCAAGATCAGGCGGTGTTGCCAGATAATAAAGAATATGCTCGCAAAGAGAGGCCTCATGCGAAACAGCCATAACCTCCTTGTAAAGATCCTGATAGCTGTCACCTTCCTTAAAATCAAGTTTTACATAAAAAAATCTGGAACAGAATGCTTTGAAAGAGAATTCATCAAGAACAATACCGGGAGAAAAGGTTAAAAGTTTTTCGTGAACAAGGGAGCGAAAATCCTCATTGGAAAGAGCGGAACGTCCGACACCGATAATGCGATATTGATCCGGCAGGTGCCCCCACTGCGCAAGCTCATAAAGCGAAGGATAGAGTTTACGGGCGGCAAGGTCGCTGTTGGCACCAAAAATAACGACAGTAAAATTATCGGTTTTTACCTTCATTATTCGTGCCCGGTTATGGTTTTTCAGTGAAGGGGTGCCCACCGAACTCATATCGCAATGCAGAAACGACCCTGTCGGATAAATTTTCTTCGGAACGAGAACGATAACGGCTGAAAAGAGATGCCGCAATCACAGGAATTGATACCTCTTGTTCAAGAGCGGCCTCAACCGTCCAGCGTCCCTCTCCTGAATCGGCTATACGACCACTGAGAAACTCAAGTTTTGGATCTCTCTGAAATGCGCGAACTACAAGGTCCATCAACCAGCCCCGAATAACCGAACCATTTGCCCAGACTCTTGAGACCTCTTCAAGATTAAAATCATGATGACTGGAGGCAAGAAGATTAAATCCTTCTCCGATAGCCTGCATCATACCATATTCAACTCCGTTATGAACCATTTTTGCAAAATGACCGGAACCTGACCCTCCCATATAACCATACCCGTTTTCCACACACATATCTTTCAGCAAGGGCGCGACAAGATCATAAGCACTTTTAGCCCCTCCTACCATAATACAGGCGCCCCTCCGGGCTCCTTCCAACCCGCCGCTTGTGCCTGCATCAAGGAAATAAATCCCGTTTTCATTGAGGCGTTGAGCTCTTTTCTCTGAATCTGTATAATGTGAGTTTCCGCCATCTATGACGATATCCCCCGGCTGCAGCAACGCTGAAAGGGTATCAAGTGTCTTGTCCACCGGAACGCCGGCAGGCACCATAAGCCATATAATACGGGGTGATGGCAACATGGCGGAAAGATCCTGCAGAGAGGTTGAGGCAACCGCTCCTTTTTCAGCAAGAGAGGCAATTGCATTTTCAGAAAGATCGAAGACAACAAGATCATGACCGCATTCAAGAAGATGCTGAGCCATATTGAACCCCATTTTTCCGAGACCTACAAATCCTATCTTCATGATGTTATATCAGCATTATTGACAAAACGCTCAGCACTTAGCGCAGTGCAGCAGGCTATACTTCCAGCTGCACCATTAACCATCTCTTTATACAGGTCAACGACGACACTATTAATAGAGGCCCATGACTTTGTTTCTGCAAAGGCGAGACCGCGAGCTTGAAGTTCCTGGTAGTGAAGAGATTTACCAGACAATTCAAGGCATTTACTAAAAAAGTCATCAACATCTCCTGATCGGGCAAGAAGGCCTGCTCCAGATCTCTCAACAATATCCCGACAACCTCCTTTATCCGAAACCACCAAAGGAAGACCCGAAGCAATAGCTTCCAGCGCAACATTGCAAAATGCCTCCGTGATTGATGGAAAAAGAAAAACATCCCCACTTGCGTATGCCTCGGAAAGCTCAACTCCGGTAAGATAGCCGGGAAAAACGGCTTCAGGCATTCTCAGCTTCATTTCCGCTTCCTTGGGGCCGGAACCTACGAGAACAAATCGGACGCTGTCAGCGCAGCCTGCTTCGATAAAACGGTCGTAGACCTTGATAACAACCTCAATATCTTTGTAAAGCACAAAGCGTCCTGCAAAGACAAATACCGTCCTTCCTGTAGCGTTCCACTTAACACGAAGTTGTTCGGACCGGTGAGATGGATCAAAAAGCTCTTTGTCAACTCCTCTCGACCATATCGCAATATTTCTGATGTTTTCTTCTTCAAGTTTCCGACGAACGCTCTCATTTGGAGCAAACACTACGTCACAGCAATTATAAAACCATGTCAGATATTTCCAGAATGGCCTTTCGGCAAACTTAAGCTTGTAATACTTCAAATATGAGGGGAAATCCGTGTGGAAAGCGGAGGCAAGTGGCAGTGACCTCTCTTTAGCGTAGAGAAGAAACTTTCTTCCAACAAAATCCGGAGTCGAAATATGAACGATATCAGGAGCGAATGCATCAAGCTGGCGCTTTGTTTCTGAGCTGAAAAAGCCAAGTTTATAGTCAGGATATTGCGGTAAGGGTAAAGCCGGTACGGTGTGTACCGTTAGACCGTTATGATTATCAAGAGGCGAAACATCAGGAGACCAGACCGTAACCTGATGGCCGTTATTGCGGAATGAAGAAACCAGCTGTGAGATTGATTTTACTGCGCCGTCCTTGTCCTTGACATAAGTCCCCGAGTATAAGGCAATCTTCATAAAAAGAGAAACAATATCCTGATAAACGAATAAGTTCAGATACTATAGACAGTATCAAAACCCTTGCGGTGAAGCATACAAAATCTTCAACAAAAGGTAACATTTCCCCTTAAAAATCCATCAAGACTACCAAAATCAGTTCAATTTCAGAGAGAGCCTGGCAATTTTCGGATGAACAAGTTTTTTGTAATCCTCGTATGAAAGGCGGAGAAGTTCATTATGCGCTCCGGCATTGAATGCTATTTCATCATCACTCTCAAGTTCTTCCGATACATAGACATCCATACCATAAAGGTTACCAAACGGCGGCATGGCGCCAATTTCACATTCAGGGAACAATCCGGCAAATTCTTTTTCACCAGCAAGTTCAACATCCCGTGTATCAGTGATTTCACGTAAACGCTCGAAATCGAGTTGGCGCGAAGCGGGCAATATCACCATAGCCATTTTTCCGGCAATATTGACCATAACAGTTTTAGCAAGTTCTTTGCCGGGAACGTGTGCAGCAGCAGCTATTTCCTGTGCTGTATAAGCAGCAGAATGACTGACAACAAAATACCTGACCCCATGGCTGTCAAGAAACTCTCTCAATCGACGAATAGGCATTGCACCCTCCTTGTATTAAAAGCATTTCATTAGAAAATACCAGAGATCTTCTAAAAAAGACTATTCGTAATGTTGATGGAACAAGCTTAACCTCTGTAAAATCAAGAACTGATTCGACTCACTGTCTGTCAGACGGGATAGGGCTAAAATCTCAAAAAAACGGAGAAAAGGCTATCCCCGTTAAAAGCTGCCTGATTATTCACTGGGTTTTCGCTATCAGCAGTTCACAATCAAACCTTCTTTACGAAGTTACGAATTCCAAAAGCAATAGCCAATGAGTTGACGGTTATACATCCATCCTAAATATATTATTCCATGATTATTTTTCGATTTCCAACCAACTCTTAAGCGCAGGGAGGGCCGTCCGATAGCCTGCATCCAGAAGATCAGGCACCTGGTCGAAATCAATAAGGTTAAAGCGGGAAAGATCAGGCGAAATACATAAATCAACCGATTCTATCTGGATTGCCGTTGTATTGGTAATGGAACTGTAGAAAGCGTTCAGCAGAACACCGATGATGTTATTAGGCTTGTTGAAGGCATGACGGGCAAGAAGATCGACACAAATTACCGATTCTGCTCCACTTTCGACCAACGGAGAGACCGGTACGTTTTCAATAAGCATACCGTCAACCAGCAACGCCCCTGCATATTCAACAGGGCGGAAAATACCGGGAATACAGCTGCTTGCCATAACGGCTAATGCCACATCACCTTCAGTAAAAACAACTTTTTTACCCGTTCCGATATCAGTGGCAACGATTGAAAGGGGAATCGAGGCATCCTCTATATTTTTGCGTCCCAGCAACTCGGTTACGATACCGCCAAATTTTTTGTTGGACAGCAGACCATACTGAGAAAGCGCCAGACCTGAAATGTCCAGCCAGTTGAGATCGAAAGCAATATCGCGTATTTCCTGCCAGCTTTTACCAAAGGCGTAAAGCGCAGCGATAAACGCGCCGATACTTGTACCACTCACCATTGAGACGGGGATATTCAATTCAGTCAATGCCCTGAGAACTCCTACATGGGCTCCACCGAGAATTGCCCCGCCCCCCAATGCCAGACCTGTTTTTTTCATACGACGATTACAATTCATTTGTTTTCCCGGATCTTGAAAAATGTGACCTGCACTACTGAAAAAATGTGACAAGGAATTTCAGAAACCTCAACTTCCTGCTGGTGTAAGGGGGATAACGCAAATCAGGATCGGGATAAAGCGAGCGTGTCAGAACGCTCCGTTTAAAGGAAAACGTATCAAAACCGGCATGGCCGTGATAAGCTCCGAAACCGCTGCTGCCGATTCCTCCAAAAGGAAGTCCGGGAATAGATGCCTGAAAAAGAAAGTCGTTGATACATACTGCACCGGAACAGGATTGACGCACTACCCGTTCCTGCACCTTCCGTTCAGCAGAAAAAAGATAGAGGGCAAGCGGTTTAGGTCCTCTCTGAATACCTTCAAGTGCCTCACCGATATCCCTATAGGAAAGAACCGGCAATAACGGGCCGAAAATCTCTGACTGCATAACTTCTGAGTCCAACGTCACTCCCTTAAGAATTGTCGGCGCAACATAATATTCATCCCTATCGGTAAGTCCTCCACTCCATGGCGAAGAACCGGAAAGAAGCTTTTCAAGGCGATTGAAATTATGTTCATTGACAATGCGGGGATAATCCGGACTCAACTGCGGATCAGCACCGTAAAATTCGGTTACAGCTTCCTGCATATACCCGAGAAGTTCATCCTCAACACCCTTGTGCACAAAAACATAATCGGGCGCTATGCAGGTCTGTCCTCCATTTAAAAACTTTGCCCATACAATCCGGCGCGCTGCCACCCTCAGGTCAACATCCGCTTCAACAATACAAGGACATTTACCTCCAAGTTCGAGCGTCAAAGGAGTCAGATGCTTTGCTGCAGCATGCATGACCTCCCGACCGATCGCCTTGCTTCCTGTAAAAAACAGATAGTCAAAGTGCTCTTCGAGCAGTGCCTTGGATGTTTCCTCGCCCCCTTCTATCACGCAAAAGGCGTTTTTGTCAAGGTAGTGAAACAATCCTTCGGCAATAACTTTCGAGGTATGACGGGCATGTTCCGATGGTTTGACTACCGCACAGTTACCTGCAGCGATTGCGCTGATAAGAGGTGCAAGACAAAGGTTCAGCGGATAGTTCCAGGCACCTATGATAAGAACAACGCCATAGGGTTCAGGAGTGTAAAAGCCTTGTCCCGGCTGGTAGATATGTGGAATAGAAACCCGATGGGGTTTCATCCATAATTTAAGATACTTGAGAGCGAAGCGGATCTCACCGCGAAGATATCCTGTTTCAGTTAAAAAAGTCTCTGCAGGGGACTTTCTGAAATCTTCATACAATGCATCCGCAATTTTCTCTTCGCGCTCGATAAGAAATGCTTCGAGAGCAAGGAGTTGAGAACGCCGCCATGCAATATCACGAGTTATGCCACCTTCAAACGTCTCTCGCAATACCGCAAGTTGAGGAAAATCGTGATCTTTTTGCATGAGAGGATGCGAAGAAATAATAGATTATCCTTAAACCTACAAGGAAATTACCCGCAAAGGATTATCATCTGGCAATGTAACGAAAAACCAGGCTGAGCGGAACCATTCACCACCCATTCATCAACTGCTTTTTTGACGGACACAATCCGTTCAGTACATTACTGAACAAGAAGCTTTATAACCCATATTTCTCTTCAAATGGATTGGATAATGCTGCCGGAAACCTGGATCGCCCTTACAACGTTAACGGCGCTTGAAATTGTGCTTGGCATCGACAATATTATCTTCCTTTCGATTATTGTTGGTCGGCTACCAAAAACGCAGCAAAGCAAAGGCAGGATTATCGGCCTTGGACTTGCCATGTTGACAAGAGTTGCCCTTCTGCTCTCAATAACCTGGGTTATGGGGCTTACGGCCACTTTGTTTACCATACTTAGTCACCCGGTTTCAGGCCGCGATATCATTCTGATTTCAGGGGGACTCTTTTTGATTGCAAAAAGCACTCAGGAAATCCACCAAAGTCTTGAAGGTAGTGAACAGACCATGAAAAGCGGCTCGGCCGGCAGTTTCGCCTTCACTATGGTGCAGATTGCCATACTCGATATTGTTTTTTCCCTTGACTCGGTCATTACTGCTGTTGGACTTGCGAACAAAGTCGAAGTGATGATTATCGCCATTGTCATCGCAATCCTCGTCATGATGCTTGCTTCAAAAAGTATCAGTGATTTTGTTGATGAGCATCCAACCATTAAAATGCTTGCCTTGAGTTTTCTGATCCTTGTCGGAGTTACCCTGTTTGCCGAAAGTGCAGGCTTTGAAATTCCAAGGGGATACATCTACTTTGCCATGGCGTTTTCCGTATCTGTTGAAGTGCTGAACATCCGTATGCGAAAAAAAACGTCTACCCCGCTGCATCTGCACAACACCCTTCCTGTTGATGAAGAGAGCGAGTGACCGGCAGGAAAACTCTCTGAGTCTTGCGGTTGTTTTGTACATTATAAAAGGATAAGTATACCTGAATAGATCACCTCTTATAAGGATCGATCAGATATGACACTACCATCAAAGCTTACCCCCGAACAACTCTACAGAACCTGTAACCCTCAGGAGTTCAGCTTCAACACGACAGCTGACCTTGATGGTCCGGTAATAGCCACCGGCCAGAAAAGGGCATTCGACGCCATAAGTTTCAGCATGGGAATAAAGCATGACGGGTTCAACCTTTTTGCTCTCGGCCCGAACGGCACTGGCAAACAGACCGCGATCATGCACTTCCTTGGCAACTCAGCCCCTGAAGCCCCGATACCTTCCGACTGGTGCTATGTCAATAATTTTGAAAAGCCGCGTCACCCAAAAGCGTTGAGACTCCCTGCCGGAAAAGCGGGTGCACTTTCACATGATATGGAACAACTTGTCGAGGCGCTTGTTACAGTGATACCATCCGCATTCAGCAGTGAGGAGTACCAGGTTCAAGAGAAAAATATCCGTGAACAATTTCAGGAGCAGCAGGCTAATGAAATAGCTGAACTGGAAAAAAAAGGAGCTGAAGAACACATTGCACTCATAAGAACTCCCGCAGGCTTTGCCTTCGCACCGGAAAAAGATGGAGAGGTCGTCAAGCCGGAAGAGTTCATGATGCTGAAAAAAGAGGAGAGAGAGGCAATAGAGGAGAAAATCATCGCTCTAAAAACAGCGATGCAATCTATTATGGCCCAGATACCGAAATGGCAGAGAGAAACCCAGGAAAAAATCAAGGAACTGAACCGGAACATTGCGAGTTTCGCTGTAAAACCACTGATTGCTGAACTCAGAACTGAGTATAACGAAATTGAAGAGGTAAGCAGATATCTTGAAATTTTAGAGACCGACATTATTGAGAACTTTGACCAGTTCCTTGACAAAGAATCTGACAATAAAGAGTTACTCCCGGGAATCTATCCCGGGAAATTCTCACAAAAAGGAGCCTCGTTTAACCGTTACCGGGTCAATGTCATTGTCGACAACAGCGTTACAAAGGGAGCTCCTGTTGTTTATGAAGATAAACCCTCATACCAGAATCTTGTAGGCAACATTGAACACATCTCCCAGTTGGGCACATTGGTGACAGACTTCACTCTCATCAAGCAGGGTGCGCTGCACAGAGCAAACGGAGGATACCTGCTCATTGATGCAAGAAGGCTGCTGGCCGAACCCTTTGCCTACGAAGCACTCAAAAAAGCGCTTAGAACCCGTCATATCCGGATTGAATCACTTGCTCAACTCTACAGCCTTATCAGTACTGTATCGCTTGAACCCGAACCGATTCCGCTCGACATCAAGGTGATTCTGCTGGGAGAACGATATCTCTACTACATCCTCAGCGTTTATGACCCTGACTTTACCGAACTTTTCAAGGTCGCTGCAGATTTTGAAGACGAACTGCCGGGCGACTTTGACGGAAAACTTGCCTACGCCCACATCATCAGCTCAATCGTTCACAAGGATAACCTGCATCATTTTGACAGAGGCGCGGTTGCAAGGATTGTTGAACACGGAAGCCGTATCGCTCAAGATTCAACAAAACTGAGTGCTCACATTCAAAGCATCTCAGATCTCGTCCATGAGTCGGACTACTATGCCATGGCCGCAACACGGGAAATCGTGCAGGCAGAGGACGTAGAACATGCAATACATGCAAAACGCTTCCGGTCATCGAGAATCCGGGAAAAAATCAGGGAAGCGACCCTGAGAAACTCCATTCTTATTGATACCGACTCGGAAAAAATCGGCCAGATCAATGGCCTTGCCATATACTCTCCGGGGGGACAGAGCTTTGGACATCCGGGCAGAATAACAGCAAGAGTGAGACTTGGAAAAGGAGAAGTGATTGACATAGAGCGAGAAATTGAAATGGGAGGTCCGATCCACTCCAAGGGCGTGATGATTCTTTCAGGATTTCTCGGCGCACGATTCGGCACTGATCAGCCGCTCTCTCTCTCCGCTTCGCTGGTATTCGAGCAGTCATACAGCGGTATAGAGGGCGACAGCGCCTCTTCTGCTGAATTGTATGCCCTGCTTTCGGCCATCTCAGGCGTCCCTATCCGGCAATACTTTGCCGTGACTGGTTCGGTAAACCAGTTTGGACAGGTACAGGCAATAGGAGGGGTGAACGAAAAAATTGAAGGCTTTTTCGATCTTTGCAATGCAAGAGGATTGACAGGAAAACATGGCGTTCTCATACCTGCATCGAATGTCGAAAACCTCATGCTCCGCCATGACGTCGTTACGGCGGTCAGAGAAGGGCTCTTTGTCATTTTTCCGGTATCAGATGTTGATGAAGGAATTGAGATACTGACAGGCATTCCTGCGGGAGAATTGGATAAAAGTGGCTGCTACCCTTCCGACTCCGTCAACGGTATGGCGGTTGCAAGGCTGAATGAAATGGCGGAAAAAATTAAAAAATTCAGTTCATCTCAGAATGATGACGATCAATAACCGGGCATCAGAAACATAAATAAGTATTGTTATGCCGGAACGACAGAAAAACGCTCGTATACGCCATATAGCTGTCGCTCTCGACTGCTCACCACACAGCAGAGCGTCTCTCGGAGCGGCAGCTGAACTTGCCCGGCTATTGAACGCTGAGCTTACCGGTATTTTTGTTGAAGACATCAATGTCCTCCGGATGGCGGATCTCCCTTTCTGCCATGAAATCCGCATGTTCACTGCGGAATCTGAAAAAATTGATGCCTCTACCCTTGAGCGCTCTCTCAAAGTACAGGCAAAAGATGCAGAAGAATCCCTGCAGCGTATTGCAGATGATTTGATGATAAAACAGTCGTTCAGGGTATCGAGGGGGATTGTACCGGCAGAGGTCATTGCTGCAGCTGGTGAAGCTGATCTGCTCGTTCTCGGCCGCAGCGGCAGATCTCCTACCTGCCGCAAAGGACTCGGCTCAACAGCAAGAAAAGCTCTTGAAGAGGGGAAAAAGCCTGTCCTGTTCATTCGACCGGGATTCTCGGCTAAAGAGTGGCCGGTGTTACTGCTCTATGATGGGTCGGAGGGATCGCAAGAGGCTCTCTCTGCTGCGATCAGCATTATAAACCCCGGCATGAGGCTCAACGTGCTGATTCTTGGTGAAACCCAGGCAAAAAGTGTAGAGATGGAACAGGCGCTTTCAGAAATAATGGCGCTTCCGGATAGTGCTGTTGAGTACCATCACTTACCTCTATGTGCTGGAAAAACACTGATGCGCTACATCCGAATGGTGGATTCCGGCCTGCTCGAGAAGGGCGCCTATGCCGCCTACGCCAGCGTTCCGGCGGTTCCATTTCAAATGCAGTTCGACCTGCCGCTGCCGCAGCGCCTGGCAGCCAGGATTATGTTCCAGGTGAGCAGTGCGGTGGAATATATTCACGCCCATTACCGCACGCACGCCCATTTATCCCTGGACATGCTCTGGGTGGGAGCGGATGACCACATCTGGCTGTATGATGCCGGGCTGCGCTGGGTGGTGGAACAGGAAGTGGTCAGGTTGATGCCGGAGAGTTATCTCAGCCTGGGCGCACAGGAGCAGACCCCCGCTGCGCCCGAGCAAATTTATCAGCGTGAGCCTTCCTTCCAGACCGATATTTATGCCATCGGCTGCCTTTATTACCAGTTATTAACCGGCGTGCTTCCCTATCCTGCCCAAACCAGGATCGAAGGGCGCTTAAAATCAACTTTCTTGCCGGTGCAGTGGCCCAAAAAACTGCCGCGCCGCCTGTCGCGGGCTTCGATCCAACTCATCCAACACTGCATGGCCAGGTCTCCCGTTGAACGGTTTGAATCTGTCAGCAGCGTGACGCCCATTTTTAAAAAATTGGGCGATGGAAAATTCGTCTGGCTGTGGGTCAGCCCCCCCTTAATGGAAGCCTCGCCGCCCGATTGGGCATTGCGGATCACTGCCACCGCCATCATTACCCTGGCGGTGGTGGGGGGGCTGGGCTTTGCTGCCAGCTCGCCCATTGGACAGACGGGCATCCAGCAGGCGAATGCGCTCGTTGCCACAGCGCTGACCACGCCCACCATCACCCCCTCGCCC
>Ga0118677_10001403_pt1 | contig 51212 bp, 43 predicted proteins | sample AliMusrvi5mmetaG_FD_86154 | JGI IMG/M metagenome (GOLD analysis project Ga0118677, IMG submission 86154) | reverse complement strand
CAAAGCAGCACGAATTTTATGCCACGCGCTCGCTTGACGGCGGCGAGGAGCGAGCATTACGATGACCGCAAGCAGATCGAATCATACCAAAATCAACACGAATTCTGCGGAGGATCCATAATACTTTCGTATGATATACCTCTTGGCAAAAGAGCGTTTCCAAGGTCCAAGCATAGTCAGTTGTCTGTGGTGCATGAGCACAAGGCTCTAGCTTAAATCTGCCAACACCGAAAACTGAAACTAACAGAATATGACCCCGTTTCGGCAATCAGTCTATCTCTGAGGAGACGGTCCATTTTATGACTCAAACATTGCCCTCAGAAGAACCGTTTTTAGTCCAAATACTGAAAAAAGTCCGCTGCAAAGTCCTTTTTGGAGCCTCCCCGGGATCCTTAAATTGGGAGCAAAACGCATGATTTTCCCAAAAAAAAGCTTTGCTTCCTAAAATCATTCATTACCTTTCCCAAGTCTCGAGTGGCTTAGACCTATTGAGATACCAGACTCGTTCAGGTTCAACCTAGATGATTTGGCTTGGATCTCCGGGGGGAGATCCGCCGAACAAGGCAGAGCGGAAGAGGCTGGGGAAAAAAGCGCGCATCGCGGATTCCGGGGGGAATTCCGATGCGCGTTTTTCACGTTTTTAGCGGAACAAGACCGCACCAAGATGCAGAGAGGAAAAGCCAGACAGATCAAAATGGGATCTCATCTTCTTCCTGGAATTCATCGGGCGCAGCGGCGGAGGCACCTTGGGGCGGACCACTGCGCTGTTGCGGCGGGCGTGAGGATTGTTGGGGAGCCGCGCCTGCGGGGTGGCCAGCGCCACCTCTGCCATCGGGCAGGAATTGCAGGCTCTCCCCAATTACTTTGAGTTTACTGCGTTTTTTGCCGGTTTCCTTGTCGTCCCAAGTGTCCATTTGCAGGCGGCCTTCAATGTAGGCGCCACGGCCCTTGGTGAGATATTGCTGGGCGAGTTCCGCCTGGCGACCCCAGAGGGTGACATCGACAAAGATCGTTTCTTCCTGCTTTTGATTCTGCTCGTTATTCCAAACCCGGTTGATCGCAAGCGAGATATCTGCAACTGCGGTACCCTTAGGCGTGTACCGCAATTCCGGGTCACGGGTGAGGTTCCCAATGAGCATAACTTTATTGAGATTAGCCATAGCAGTGGAGGGGTAGCAAATTCAGATGTCAGAGGGCAAGCAAAAAACTGTTCTTTCGAACAATTTTCCAAACATCAGGCGATGCGTAGGAAATGCTGGAGGTGAACGTGTCCGTTAAGACGCAGGCGCTCCTGGATTTTGGTGATAATATCCGGGGCTCCTTGGAAGGTGTAATTTACGTAATGGCCCGCATCAAGGTGGCGGCTATTGTAGGCGAACTGGCGGCGGCCGAGCTGGGTAATTTTCTCCAGCTTGGCACCTTCTGCTTCGATTTCTTTGGAGACAGCGGTGACGAGTTCGTCCACGGTGCCATCGAGGGATTTAGTGTTAAGGACAATCAGTCCTTGGTATTTGCGGCTCATCGGTTTGCGGTAGTGGTGACGGGATACGGGTGTGGAAGCGGTTCGCCGCGGTGGCGATGCCTTGGGAACGCGCAACCTGCACGGCTTCGAGCGCCGTGGCAAGCGTGTTTTCAAGAACCGGGCGTTCGTCCGGTGAAAATTTCCCCAATACGTGTCCGACCATGTTTCCAGGCTGGCTGCCGCCGATGCCTATTTTGAGGCGGGCGAAAGTATCGGCCCCCAGATTATCTAACAACGACTTGATGCCATTGTGTCCCCCGGAGCTACCTTTTTCCCGAAAACGCAGGATACCAAGCGGCAGGGCCGTATCGTCATGGATCACGAGCATGTTTTCCGGGAGCCATTTGTAATAGGAAATGACCTGGAACACGCTGCGGCCACTGAGGTTCATAAAGGCCTGGGGTTTGATAAGCAGAGTGCCGCAGTCCGGGAGCTTGGCGATATGGCACTGCCACTTGGGCACCGATTGGAATACAGCGCCAGCAGCCGCAGCCAGCCGGTCTAATACCATGAAGCCGACATTGTGCCGGGTGTCTTCATACTGGCGCCCAGGGTTACCGAGGCCTACAATGAGGGAGTAGGGCATAAGGGAGATGATAGCGGAAATGCTGGAAGTGCCGGGAACTGGGAAACTGAATCTTCCCCGGCCCCGAGCATCAGGCAGGGTTCCGGACGTAAGAAGGCCACAGGACAGGGAAAAATTCAATTCTTTCGTGGCACGGGAGGCCGCAGCAGAGGGATAGCTTCCAATCCGAGAGAAAAAAACCGCCCGAAGCGCAGGTGCGGTCCGGGCGGTTTGGGAAAGAACTGCAGTATGGGCCTCGCGGCTTAGGACTTGGCAGGCGTAGCAGGTGCAGCGGCGGCTGCGCCAGCGGCGGCTTCTTCCATTTCCGCACCGGAGCCGGCGCGGCCGATGTGAACGATGACCACATCCTTGGCATGAGTCGGGCGCACGCCCTTGGGATACTTGATATCACCGAGGTGGAGAGAATCGCCGATCTCAAGGGTGCTGATGTCAATATCTAGTGCGTCCGGGAGATCATCCGGAACGCAGATGATTTCGATGGCATGGACGTATTGTTCCACCACACCGCCAGCCTTGACGCCTGGGGCTTCCCCGTGGATATGAGCCGGGATGTGTGCGGTGATTTCGGTTTTATCATCGATAGCCAAGAAGTCGGCATGCACGGCAACCCCGGAGATCGGGTGGTGCTGGATGGCTTGAAGGAAGGCCAAGCTGGTGCCTTCGCCCTCTATTTCGAGGTTAATAATGATATTGTCCGAGCTGCTTTTGGCGAGGAGCTCGGAAAAGGACTTGGCATCCACACTGAGGTTCCTGTTTTGAGCACCAAGTCCATAAATGACGGAAGGCAGCCAGCCTTCACGGCGCATTTGATTGAGGCGACCGATACGAGTGCGGGGTGCTGCTTTGAGTGTGGTTTTTTGGGCCATGACGGAAAAGACGGTGAGGTTGGGATGATATCCCGGAGAGTTTGGAAACTCCGGCGCGGGGCGGGCTGTGTAGCGAGGAGACGGGCGCTTGTCAAAAATTTCTTCACGCAAGCGGAGATTATCCCTCCTTGGCCTCAGATTGTGAACAAGGAGGTGATCGAATGACCTTCGTGAATCCGCCGGATGGCCTCGCCAAGCAGCGGGGCGATGCCCACGACGTGGACCTTAGGGCCAGCGGCCTGTGGGACGGAGTCCGTGGTGATGACTTCCTCGATATTGGCCTTACTGATTCGTTCGTGGGCGAGTTCTCCAAGAACCGCGTGCGAAACACCGGCGAAGATCCGTTTGGCTCCGTTTTTGTGGAGGATCTCTACCGCAGCCATGAGCGTGCCGGCAGTTTCGGTCATATCATCCACTAACAAAACATCACGTCCTTCCACATCACCAATAACGTTCATGGCCTCCACACGGGTGGCATTCACCCGGTGCTTGGCCACAATAGCGAGTTCCGCGCCGAGGGCATCCGCATAGGAGCGGGCCATCTTGACACCACCGACATCGGGGGACACGACCGTTAGGTTGGATGTATCAGGGTGGCGCTCGCGGAGATAACCGATGAGCACGGATTTGGCATAGAGATGATCCACCGGGATATCAAAGAAGCCTTGGATTTGTGGGGCGTGGAGGTCCATGGTGAGGACACGATTGACACCCGCAGAGGTGAGCAGATTGGCAACGAGTTTTGCGGTGATGGGGACGCGCGGCTGGTCTTTGCGATCTTGGCGGGCGTATCCGAAAAAGGGCATGACCGCGGTAATCCGCTCGGCGCTGGCGCGGCGGGCGGCGTCCACCATGATCAACAATTCCATGATGTTGTGGTTGGTCGGCGGACAACTCGGCTGGATGATGAAAACATCCTCACCACGGATGTTCTCATTGATTTTGACAAATGTTTCACCGTCCGGAAAGGCGGTGACTTGAACATCGGCAAGAGGCTGGCCGAGGTTTTCGGCGATACGCTCGGAGAGTGCGCGGTGGGCGGTTCCACTGATGAGTTTCATGGCGAATGAGATTGGGGTGCTGGCGGAGGCGGAGGGATGTTGACAGCGGAGATTCAGACGGCAATACTTTGCTCACAAAACCTTTCATCCTACCCCCGCTGATGCCATCCGATCCCATGGAATCCCACACTATCGGGGGAACTCGTTTCCCCGAGGAAGAAATGACAGGACGGCTGTTCTTAGGGCCGATCCTGCTCTCTGTCTTATTGTTATTATGGTTTTTCGGGTTTGAACACCGCTACGGACTGGATCGGGGGCAGTCAGCTCTTGAATGGCTATGGAGGGCATGGAACTCTGAAAACGACTATCAGCACGGACCGTTTTTCCCGTTGATCATCGCTGGTCTGGTGTTTTACCGCTATAGAAGCCTCAAGATCGCAGTGAGCAAGGGCAGCGCCTGGGGTCTGCTAGTGGTGTTTATCGGAGCGTTTTTTTACGCGATCGCGTATCGCACATTGCAGCCACGCATCGCGCTGGGGGGCCTGCCGTTCTTGTTATGGGGCAGCGTGTGGTATCTATGGGGTTGGCGGGTTGCCAAGATCCTGGCTTTTCCGTTGTTTTTCTTCTGGCTGGCCATCCCACCGCCGAGTTTCCAGCAAGCCACTAACCAGTTGCAGATATTCGCGACCTCCATGGCGCACCACGGAGCGGCATTGTTCGGTGTGGAAACGCTCGTTCAAGGCACTGAAATTTCCTCCGCGCACGGGAAATGGGATCCGCTGGAGATCGCCAAAGGTTGCAGCGGAATCCGTTCACTGATGGCTCTGTTGATGATCTCGGGCGCGTGGGCCTGTGCTGTGAATCTGGCGCCATGGAAGCGGGCGGCCCTGTTTCTATCCGCATTTCCACTCGCCATTCTGGGCAACACGCTGCGCATCATTTCGATTTTCGTCATCGGTGAATATGGTGACGCCAAATGGGCTCGGGGCACCTGGCACGACTGGTCGGGGCTGTTGTTGTTCTATCCGTTTTCACTCATGCTGCTGCTCGTATTGCACTCGCTATTGGAAGGCGGCCTGCCATGGAGGAAAGGAAACCGCAGACAACTCAGGCGGGTGACGGTCACATCAGGAGATGTTAGCGACAAATCCGAACCCAATTCTAACGGAATATGAGATGGAAAACATGGTGGCTGCCGTTATGGCTGGGTTGCGCACTGGGCTCGGTCTATCTCCTGCCGCAGGCGGGTGAGACTGCCCAATCCGCAGCGAAAAAGAACTTACCCGGCAACGAGGGCGGATGGTGGTTCAAGCCCATGGGCCCGACCGAAGCGGAGGTTGGCACGCTGGGATCGGAAACGGAGTTTGCGAAAGCCATCTGCCTGAAACCCCGGAAGGATGAATATGACCTGGATGGTAACATCATCCCTGACCGCATCGATCTATCGGTCGTGTTATCCGGCAGCGACCTGAACAGTTCCATCCACCGCCCTGAACGCTGTATGTCGGCCCAGGGACACCTGATCACCTCGTCCGGCAATCTCGACATCAAACTACCAAACGGCCGCATGTTTGATGCCAAACGTCTGATCTCCGTACAGACATTCCCCGGGAAAAAAGGGGCGCCTGCAATTAAGTTAAATTGTGTGACCTATTACTTCTTTGTCGGCCACGACCAGATCACGGATGATCATTGGGAACGTACGTTCATCGATATTAAAGACCGGTTGATAAGGGGAATGGATCAGCGCTGGGCCTACATTTCAGTCTCGATGTGGTATGGTAAAACCCCAATGCTCGATAAGGAAATCCCCCTGTCCGAGGCAGATGGCAAACTCAGTGACTTCCTAACAAATTTCGTTCTGGAGCAAGTTGATTGGAGTCAGATCAAACGCTGAAAGGCGTGATTTGAAAGTCGTCCACCCTTACTTCGAAGGCTCCACATTGGCGCCTTTCAAAAACGCGATGGAACGATCGAGGTAGGCTAGATATTCATCGTGTTGGGCCAGGGTAACTCCTTCCGGCAAGATCTTACCCGCCTGAGCTATCCTTTGTCTGGCAGTCATGAAAAGGCTCAAAGCCTCAGATGGCCTGCGCTTAAACCAAACATCGGCGGCCATTTTACCAAGCAGGACAGAGGCCCGGTAATGGGCACGCGCACCACCGAGAAAAGTGGACGCCCGGTTGTAGGATTCAAGTGCGCCTTTCAGATCTTTCCGGAGCTCGCGTTCAATGCCCAGTTTTTCGTGAATGCAAATCTGCATATCCCACATTTCTGTAGCGGCATAGGGGGTTTGATTGAAGGCGATCTCTATCTCTTCAGCGGCGCGCGTGAGATATGTAAATCTCTGATCCGAAGTTTCGGGTGTGCGCAGTCTGAGTCCCTTGCGCAGAAAATGGACAGCCAGTGAAAAGTGTGCGCGGTAACCCGGCTCCATGCCTCCTTCTAGCCGGATGGCGCGGGCATAGTCTTCCTCTGCTTCTGTATCGCGCTGTAGGCGGCTGAGCAGATCCGCCCGAAAGACCGCAAATCCCGGATCAAAGCGATTAAGGTTTGCCGCTTCCTGATAGTCGTTGACCGCGCGTTCTGCGGCCTCCTTGAAACCCGCCTCGTCGGAAGCGGCAGCCAGTCCCGTCAGGACCCCGGCACGTTCCTGATAGAAATCGGATAGCGGCCAGACGTGGATCGCCTCGGTAAGGATGTCGATCCGTGATTCGGGAGACATGGGCGGAAGATTGCCGAAATACTCCGGCCATAGGATGCGCGTCACCTGGCAACCTTTCCATGCCGCCGGCAGCAACAGAACAGCACAAGCGGCCGCCACAAGTGAAAGCAGGATACGTGTGGCTTGGTTTTTTTTGTTATTATTTTGTCCGGTGGCACGGGACATCTGCCCCAGACAGATTCCCAGCAGCAGGATGCCGGGCATCAGGTGGAACACGAAACTGAAACACGATTGGACTAGCATCCCGGCAAGAGCAGACAAGGCTCCGACCCGCCACGCGTCACGCGAATCCCGGTCTTGCGGGGACTCCTCGAACAGCGTATTCAGCACCACCACCAATAAGAGTGTGCCGAGAAGCCCAAGTAACAAACCGGCACCGATGAGACCATAATCGGTTGCGGACTGCATCAACTCGTTGTGCACCATGTCCGGCCGGATTGCCGAGTATGACTTCAAGTTGCTTCCGAAAAAACCGTAACATTCCCAACTGAAGCTCCGACTTCCACCACCAAGCAGCGGGTGGAGAGAGACGCAGGACACGGCCATTCCTAACAAATAAAGGCGGATATCGTTATCTAATAAATTTTTAATGCCAGATCCAGCCTGTCGCACTTGCTGGGCATTCTGCCAGCCAATGATCCAGAAAGCGCCCAGCGCAAGGATCACTATCGGGATGGCGATGACTGCGGGTGCGAACCAACGGGATTTCCGCCGTTTTGCGACCACCAAGGCCATCGCCGCGAAAACCCCACCGCCGATGGCCGCTCCGAAAATGCCGCCGCGCGAGTGAGTGAGCCAAACACAGGCCAGACCAGCCAAGGCAATCACCCCAAACAGCAAACGGGTGGCCGGGGCATGGCGACCTAACAGCGCCGCCGCCCCTACCAGCAGCGATGAGGCAATGAAATAATTGGCCGCCTCATTGTAGTGGGCATAGAATCCGGAAATCATCCTCTCAGCCGAGCGCGCCCGAAACACAGGGGAATATGCGGGGTCTGCGACTTGCATGGCCACCACAACGACACTCGCTAACAGAATAAGGGCAACACCCCATGCCAGGATGCGTTCAGCGGTAGAGTGTCCTGCTATGCTGCGGATGCAGACAAAAAAACCTACTGCACCGCATACCAGCAGCAGGTCCGCCTGTCCGAGTTCCGCCACGGGTGAAGTCCATGCGCGCCAGCCAAACCAGCCAACGACGAGGATCCCTAGTGCGACAGTTAAAAAATCTGCCTGGGTTTTACCGCGCTTCCAAATAACAGGAAACGCAGCAAAGAGGGCAATGCATAGAGCAGCCAGTGCTGGCCCCCAAGACCAAGCCCGGGTTTGCGGCCCGAGCACCACCGCGAGGGCCAGTGACAGGACGAGGAAAAAGGACGAGATCGCCGGCATGGGATGGAAGATTTTTCGCTAGTCAGGGTAAGAAATCGTCAGCCCCGCCGCGCTCACTTCGCTCCTTTGCTGAGCAACACAGCGGGAATGGTCCGCATGAGGATGGTTAGATCGAGCCACAATGACCAGTTGTCGATGTATCTCAGGTCCATTTCCACCCATTCTTCAAAGTTGGAGATCGTGTTTCTTCCGCCAGCCTGCCATTCACAGGTGATGCCCGGTCTCACGCTAAGGCGGCGGCGGTGAGAGAGTTCGGAAAATGCCTCCACCTCGTAGAGTGGCAGCGGGCGCGGCCCCACGAGACTCATGTCCCCTAGCACCACATTGATCAACTGAGGCAGTTCATCAATGCTGAGTTTACGCAACAACGAGCCAAAAGGAAACACCCGCGGATCGTTATCCAACTTGAAAACCGGGCCGTCCATCTGGTTGCCATGCTCTTGTTTGATCTTTTCCAATAACTCCTCAGCGTTTGGCACCATCGTCCGGAATTTCCACATCCTAAAAGGCTGGCCGTAGCGCCCAGCTCGCATTTGGGAGAAAAATACCGGAGCCCCCGGACTCTTTAGGCGGATGCCTATCATGGCGAAAATCCAGAGAGGTGATGAGCCCAAAATAACTATCGCAGCACCCACACGGTCGAGCACCCCTTTGCAGAGGAGTTCCCATGAAAGTTCAGGTGTCGAGCGCAGCACCAGCATGGGCTTATCACCCACAGCATCAAACACCGGGCGGGCAATCTGTGTGCGGATGAACGAAGCGGAGATCCACGCCTCCACGCCCTGCAACTCGCAGGCCTCCACAGCCCGCGCCACCTTATCGAATCCGGTTTCCTTGGCGGCGAATATCACCCGTGACACCGATTGTTTTTTCAACAGGTCATACAAATCCTCCACCGTCCTCGCTCCGATGTCGAAGTGCTCGACGATGTGCCAACCCTCGGTGATTTCAGGATCGAGCTCTCTAAGCAGAATGTTCATTTCCTCGCCGGATCCGGCAATCACCACCCGTTCTTTGGCAGCTTCCAGCAAGGTCCGGCGCCTCAACCATAGGGTCGTCAACCGGTCGCGCAATAGGATGAGGAAAAACACCAATATAAAACCGATACCCAACACCAAGCGCCGCGTGTCCATCAGCTTGGCGAAAATAGCGAACATTCCTATCATTAGCGCAACCAAGGCCAGGGCTTTAAGCAGTTGTGTAATGGACTGCCCGGTGGTCTTGGTGCGGAGGTGATTGTAGAAACCGAAATGTTCGAGAATCAGAGGGGTGAAAGGCACCGCGATGTATAGCACCCAGTTGATCGTGTCTTGGAGACTCGCATTTTCGACCGCCATATTGAGCCACACCAGCACCACGTCCCGGGTTTGCCAAGCACACCAGAAAGCCACCCATACCAGCACCGCATCCATCAACTGGAAGGCTTGGATTCGGAAGGATTCGTTACGATTGGTGGCCATAGGCACGGCTTAGATACAAAAAATGTCGGGCAAGGGCCACTACAATCACCCAAAAAACGCTAACGACAACCCCCGAAAATCCTTTTTCTATGGGGAGGATAAGAGGATTAGCCTGAACCAAGGCCCAGAGCGTGTAGTAAAGCGGATGCCAAGCAATGACGCCGGAACCGGCGTTTCTGTGCTCGGCCTAAGGCAATCTTTTTTGGCAGCCCGTATCCAAAAGCCCAAAGTGGTGAATACTGCTGCGCTTTTGCTCCTTGGCGACGATTCAGCCAGGCCTTTCAAGCGTAAAATCCAGCGCCTGAAATATTTCCCCATTGAGCCGCGGCTCGAAACGGTGCAGACCGGGGTGGTAGGTGCGGGTGGTCACGGGTTTAAAGGAATGGCGGCCGGTGATTTCCCAACATTCCCCGGGAGCAAGCTCACGGGTGCGGCCTTTGAATACCTTGGGGCTAAGGGAGCTATTGGCTTTGCGGTGGTGGATGGCATAATCAAACATCACGCGGACAGCCTTGCGTCCGGGGTTGCGGATAACGAGGCGGTAGCCGAGATGGTCGCCTATGGGGACGGAGATTTTTGTTAAATCAAAAGAGTCGAGTTTCACAATGCCAGCAGCGCCAAACCCGAGAAGTTCCAACGCTCCGGAGTGGCCAGCCTTGAGCAGAGAGCGGCAGGCATGACGGGCGAGTTTTTCCTGATGCGCGTCGCCCGGCGCTTCCCCACGCCAGCGGGCGAGGGTTCCAATCACTAGCAAGGGGTGGCGTTTGCTGAAATCATTGAGGTGGTTGGCCACGGAGAGGCGGACGTAGTCACTAGTATCACGGTGGAGCTTTTCTAACAATTCAAGTGTCGGGTGTGGTGCGTCCAGCAGTTCCGGCAGATTGCCGCCCCATGGCAGGAACGGCCGGCTTCCTTCGGAAACCAGACGGCGCACATGCTCGTCCGGGTGGTCGCACCAGTCGTGCAATTGTGCCAGCGTGCGCGCTCGATGGGCACGCAGGAATGCACGGATGGCGAACTCCGCTGTGAAGCGGCGCGTCATTTCGCGCAGCGCATCCATGGACTCCTCGAAATGCCCTAGGCCGCGGCGGGAAACGATATCGGTGAGTGGCCAAACGAGGAACCCGCGCAGTCCGGAGGAATCTTGCTCACTGGCGGCCAATGCTGTGACAAGAATCCGGAATGCCTCTGGGGGATCAGGCGGCAGGCAGTCTGTGATGCGTCCGGCCAGCAGACTCACGCGTTCCTTGAGTTCCAGAGGTTCAAGCGCCACCTCCAGCCCCCGGCGGAAACGCGGCAGGGGAAACGCCGGATGGACGCGCTTCAGGCAGCCTGCTATGCGGCACGCCTTCTGATAGGACAATTCATTTTTGAAGGGCTCCATGGCTTGGTGATCACCTGGGTAGCGGCGGTGGGAGATCGAAAAGCCCTGGACTTCTGGGGACAACTTCCCCACCACGGGTGAGATAAGTCTGATAGAGTTGTTTCTGTAGATGATGCCAGCTGAATATCGCTACGGGAGCCAGCAGAAACCCGCCGATGTAACAGGTACATACCGCGATGACCACCAAGCAGAGCCCCGTGCAGCAGATAAAGAGCATCGTGACCAATAGCTCCTTCCACACAAGTGCCAGAAAGGAGCGCATGAACTGGAAATTGAAAGACTGGGCGAAGTCCTGTGTGATCGTGGCTCTCACCAGCAAGGGTATAAGGAGACCGTTAAAGGCAATCATAAAAACCGGATAGATCAAAAACATTGATATGAAGAAGACCGCTGGAAAGACACCCGCGTTACCGTGACCTGGGTGGGAAGTCAGCAGTCCGGCAAACATCAGCCAAAAGAGGACCATAACCACAGGAATAAGCACAAAACTTGCAACCAACCTCACCAAAAACGGCCAAACACCGCGCTCAAGGTACTTGGCGAAGTTAGCGAAGTCAAAGGGTGGATAATCCGCTGGATCCTCGTCATCTCCACGTGCCCAAAAGAGTGTGATGTGCCAACCGTTGATCACAAGCTGGCCGACCACGGGAATGAGGAGAGTTACCGCTCCTAATAGAATATTCATGCCCCATTTGGGGCTCTTGAAAAAATCAGTGATGGAATTGTTATATCTCATGGTGTTGGAGCAGCTCACCACTCTGGATTCTGCTGGCGGAGAGCTTCGTAAAGAACAATCGCGACGGCAGTAGAAAGGTTGAGACTCCGGGTGCCGCCAGGCACCATGGGGATGCGCAGGGCACGGTTACCAGCCAAGCGGATGGTGTCTTCCGGTAGTCCCTTGGTTTCCCTGCCGAAAACGATATAGTCGCCCGCGCGGAAGGCAGCCCGCCAAGGAGTAGCGGTGGCCTTGGTGGAGAGGAACCAGCAAGAAGCACCTGATCGCTCGGCGGACTCCAACAAATCAGCAAGGGATTTCCAGACATGTAGTTTCACATCCTGCCAATAATCCAGCCCGGTGCGGCGCACGTGTTTATCGTCCAGCGAGAACCCGAGTGGCTCTATCAGGTGTAGCGTCGAGCCGGTGGCCAGCGCAAGACGTCCTGCAGCTCCCGCATTGTGTGGAATTTCCGGCTCAACCAGGACGATGTGGAACATGGCTGGGAATTCAGGAGTGATCCTTTCGGCGGGCCAGCGTGAGCGATAGGCCAATAGCACCGATAAAGATGAAATAACAGGCCAGCAGTTCCAGGTAACTCTTGCAGATTCGCGGGATTTCCGAGGAATAGGCATTACCGAGAGCGGCCTTCCAAAAGGGTGAGGTGCCGATCACCCGGTTGAAAACATAGAGAATCAGCAAGGCAGAAGCGACCATACCAGACGCGGCGTGGTTTCCCAAAATAGCCAGGAAATGAAGCATCGCACGCCGGTGGCGGATGGTCTGAATCAACGCGATTGTCAGAATCACACCGATGATCCAGCCTTCCGGGACTTTCCATCCTAGGATGCCGGAGAGAAAATCGTCGACCTCGCCCACCACGGCTGAGATGAGCAGCAAAGCCAGAATCCGGCAAACGGGGCGGTAGTGACCTGCGTGCGGTGCGGCACCCAGCATGATGGCGGCTGCAGCGGCCAGCAGAAAGGCCTGCAACAGTTTCACCGTGCCACGTTCGATGGGTGCGGATGTATTGTTGGGGAGCCACGCTGGCAATAGAATCGCCACGCAACCGGCACAAACCAACAGAACGCGCACCAGGTTTTGCGACCATGATGGATTTCTTTGAGGTTTATACACGGAGTCTGACATCTCGCGCCCATGCCTAGTCTTTTCTCCCTTCCCATGCAAGGACAGGTTCCGCGGTTTAGCGGTTCATCACGTCAGCTAGCCACATAAGCATACGCACACGGAACGCTCCATTGTCACGAGCCAGCGAATCACCGTGATGCCCGGCTTTGACTTCGAACAATGTCTTGGGTTGGCACGCGGCGTCGAACAAGACATGCCCCTGCGCGACTGGAACCACCTGGTCCATCGTTCCATGAATGACTAACAGAGGAACCGGGCTGATTTTTTGCACATAATCCTTCGGGGAAAGTTCGTCGCTAACGAGCCCGGCCCCCAATCTTCCGCAGGCTACGCGCGCCATGGCCTGATAGGATGCGAAGGCACCGTCCGTAACCACTGCGCATAGACCCTTGACGGGTGACTCGCCCATAGCTGTCACGGATTGAGCACCACCCAAGCTGTGACCATAGGAGATCAGGCGGCCCGGGTTCACATCCGCGCGCCGGGCGACGTATACGAATGCCGCCTTCACGTCATCGACCATGCCACGCCTATCTATGTGGCCACCGGATTTTCCGAAGCCGCGGTAATCATACATCAGGACGTTATAACCCGCCTCCGCCAGCCAGATGACGAACCCGAGATGGTAGCCCAGCGATCCCGCATTGCCATGGGAAAATACCACCGTTCCATTGGCCTTGCGTCCCTTGGCCGGAATGAACCAACCATCAAGCAACGTGCCATCCCCGGACTTGAAGGAAACATTCTCGAATTTACAACCCCAGTCCGCAGGTGACGCTGGTGTGTCGTGTGTGGGAAAGTAGAACAACTGGTTGCCACCATGTGCACCGGCAAGCTTTTGGAGCTGGTCTGTTATTCCCACAATGGGATCCCCAAAAGCCCAGCAACCATCCGCGTTCCCCTTTGGGGGCGGTGATTCCTGGGCCCATGCCCACGCGCCTGCCATAAGCAGGAGCATGCCTATGCGCAGCCACATGCCGGGGAAATCGACACGCGAAACCGTGTCTTGTCGAGCAAAGACGGGGGCCTCGTTACGGCATTGTAACTCTCACGCGGAAGTAGGCGCTGGGATGGCCCGTCATGCTGTAGGTCGCCGTGAGCTGGGTTCCGTTGCTTACCGTTGTGACAGAAGTCCATTGGCTCAGATCATTGCTGGCTTCGAAGGAATAATTCACATCCGTGCGGATGGCTTGGAACGTGAAGATGAGATCGTTTCCCGACACGGTCGGCTCTGCCAGCACCTGTGAGTAGGTAATGCTAGTGAAGGGATCCAGATTGAAGGCATACTTGAACAGGTTGCTTACCCCGTCATTCGCCGGGGTAGCCAGCGGTCCAGATATCGCGGAATTACCAAGTTGTGTGGAATTGAACTTGCTTAGCTGCCAAGCGCTGAATGTCGCACCCCCATTTACCGTTAGAATCACGTCATTACTGGTGGTGGAACTCACACTATTGGTGGCGACAGACTGATAGACAAAACCATTCATGCCGGGGTTGGTGTTTCTGACCGTCAGGACAGGGGAAGTCACGCCACCGTAGGTAGTATCGTTAGATAAAACACTCCATGATGAACCACCGTCGGTGGAAACCTGCCACTGGATTGACGGAGCAGGGAACCCACTGACCGACACTGAGAAGGTGGCGGAATGTCCGGCGTTGACGGTTTGGTTGGAGGGTTGCCCTGTGATGCCAGGGGCGATGTAGGAGTCATACACGGTCAGCAACGCAGGGTTGCTGGCTGCCTGCCCGTAGATATTACTCACGATGCATTGATACAGGCAGCCGCTGAGTTCAGTAGTGGCGTTGACGTTGAGCGTTTCGGGAGTCGAAACATCATATGTAGAGTCGTTGCCGAGCGTGCTCCAGGTGGATCCACCGTCGGCGGAAACCTGCCACTGGTAGGTCAAGAGGCTGCTGCCGGTGGCAGTGACAGTGAAGTTGATGTTTTGACCAGTCAGGACAGTTTGGTCCGCAGGCTGCGTGGTGATGGTTGGCGCACTATACAATGTGAAATTCTGGGTCTGGCCGGATCCGCTGATTGTCACGGAAACCTGAGACGGGCTGAAATAGCCGTTGGCATAGACTCCAACCTGCCATGTCCCGTCGATGACGGGCAAGGAGTAGTTCCCACTGCCATCGGTTTGAGCGTTGACGTTGTATGACGTACCATCGATGATGGCATCTGCGTTCACAGAAGCGTTGCTGACAGTTGCACTTGAGCTATTCGTGACCACGCCGCTGATGGTGGAAGTGCCATAGAGCACTGGATAGGAAATGCTGGAAATCGTTTGTCCGATGGTGACTGTGTAGCCGAGGTTCGGGCCCAGAAGGCTACTCCGGTTGTTGCCACCGGATTCCAACTGGATAGACCACGTGCCGGCAAAGACACCCAGATTGAATGAGCCGTCAGCCGCACTGGTCGTTTGAACCCACTGGTTGGCGTCTTGGTTGTATGCGACTAAGGGTATCCCTGAAACCGCGCTTCCATTGTTGGTCACTATTCCCTGCAGGTAGGCCGTGACTGATGTGAGGGTAAAATTCTGGGTCTGGCTGGATCCTCTAATTGTCACGGAAAGCTGGGACATGCTGGGATAGCCGTTGGCATTAACGCCAACCTGCCATGTCCCGTCGATGACGGGCAAGGAGTAGTTCCCGCTCCCATCGGTCTGAGCGTTGAGGTAGTATGACGCTCCATCGATGGTAGCGAATGCGTTCACAAAAGCGTAACCAACAGGGTCACTTGTGCTATTTGTGACCACTCCGCTGATGGTGGAAGTGCCATAGAACACTGGATAGGAAATGCCGGAAATCGTCTGTCCGGTGGTGACAGTGTAGCCGAGGTTCGGCCCTATGAGGTTGCTCGGGTTATTGCTGCCGGATTCCAACTGGATAGACCATGTGCCGGCAAAGACGCCCAGATTGAATGAGCCGTCAGCCGCAGTGGTGGTTTGAACCCACTGGTTGGTGGTTTGGTTATTCGCCACGATCGGAATGCCTGAAAGCGGGCTTCCGTTGTTGGTCACGGTTCCCTGCAGGTAGGCCGTGACTGATGTGAGGGAGAAATTCTGGGTCTGGCTGGATCCGCTGATTGTCACGGAAACCTGGGACGTGCTGGGATAGCCGTTGGCATTAACACCAATCTGCCATGTCCCGTCGAGGACGGGCAAGGAGTAGTTCCCGCTCCCATCGGTCTGAGCGTTGATGTTGTATGACACTCCATCGATAGTGGAGAAAGCATAGACAGAAGCATAGCTGACAGGGTCACTGGAACTATTTGTGACCACGCCATTGATGGTGGAAGTGCCATAGAGCACTGGATAAGAAATACCGGAAATCGTTTGTCCGGTGGTGACTGTATATCCGAGGTTCGGCCCTATGAGGTTGCTCGGGTTATTGCCTCCAGAATTCAACTGGATAAACCATGTGCCGGCAAAAACGCCCAGATTGAATGAGCCGTCAGCCGCAGTGGTCGTTTGAACCCACTCATTGGCGATTTGGTTGCTCGCGACTATCTGAATGCCTGAAACCGGGCTTCCATTGTTGGTCACTACGCCCTGCAGGTTGGCAGTGACCGTCGTTAGGGTAAAATTTTGCTGCAGGGATTGCCCCGTGCTCAGGGATAGCGATTGGCCGTTGGGGACGATGTAACCGGCTAAACCGGGGCTGTCATTGGAGATTCCGACATACCACTGCCCCGCAGTTGTCCCCAGAAGATAATTCCCACTAGAATCGGTGGTGGTCCCGCTATAATAAGTGTTAGTTCCATCATTAGCCCCGACCGAAATACCGACTTGCGGAACAGAGGAAGAGTTGATGACTGTGCCATAAACCAGTGAGGTGACTTTGGGCGGGCTAATGTTCACCCCAGTGGCATCGCCTCCCGAAGTATCGGCACTGGCGCTTTGGTTACCGGAAACCACGTAACCCAGCCGGGAAACGCTGATAGATGATAAGCTGATACCCCACTGGCTTGCCGTGACAGGGACAGAGTAGGTGCCATCCGCATTGGTAGTGACGATACCGACAAGTCCGCTGCTGTTTGCAATAAAAAGCTGCACTCCGCCCAACCCGGTTCCACTGCTGTCATCGGTCACCTTTCCAGAGATCGAAGTGGTGGCTGGCGTGAGTGAGATATCTTGGGTGAGAGAGCTTCCCACCGTGAGTTCAACGGCAGATGCTGATCCAAAATTGGTAAGGTAGCCATTCTTGGCCGCTATAATCATATAGGAACCGGCCGGCGCCGAGAGCGTGTATTGCCCTGAAGCGTCCGCGAGGGCCCCCATCACGAAATTTCCGTTGCTTGAAGAGCTTAGCAGAAACACCCTGGCATACGGAAGAGGGTTGGTGCCGTCGGTGACATTTCCGCTGACAGATTGCCCGTATGACGCTTGGGTTATCGTTAGAGTCCGGGTAAAGGAGGTAAAATCCGACGTGGGACTGGACACCCGGATGATCTGCTGGCCGGCAAGACGCCCCATTTCCGCTCCCAAGGATGGAGTCAAGTTGACGGAGATCTGGCCATCCGCAGATAGATCCTCATCGCCTGGCACATTGGTGTTTCTCACGCCTCCGATGGTGGTCACTTGGCCGTCGGTGACAGTAAAAATTTCTGCCAAGGTGTCACCAGAGTCTATCACACCATTGCCGTTGTTATCGGCATATCGCTCGATGGTGACGGATTGTCCTATGGACAGGCCTGTTATTCGCAGCACCACTGGGGTGGTGGATAGGCTGTCAGTGGTGTTGGGGGTGAGGGTCGCGCTGACGGAGCCATTGGCTTTCCCGGCGGATATAGCGAGTAATGCTATTCCTATGGCAGCTGTGATCGGGTTCCGTCTTGAGGCAGCAAAATATGCCTGTATAAGGGATTTCATAAGGGGGGAGTTTGGGGGGAGCAATCATTAAACAGAATGCGGTATTACACACGGTGGAATATATATTAATGTGTCGTCTTGGCAAGAACAAAGTATAATATGCACAGTAATGACACATGCGGAGTTATCATTTGTGTCGGATCGCTAGCTTCCAGTCATGGCTGAATTCCCCGCAATGGTGGCATTTATCCCATAATCTGCAGTTGAGGATGACGAACGATCAGCGCAGGGCTTATGATTGCGCGCCTGGAGGACAAAAACATGCAATGAATAGGACCACCTATGAAGTAGCCCCTTTGTCGGAGCCAAGGATAAACTTATTTTAGCTTTGGGTCTGGGGAGGCTGGGACTAGTGGTTCCACTACTGGGACCAGAGCGGACTTGAACTCCCAAGTGGGCGACCCCTCTGCGGGGCGCACGGAAAAAGAAGGTGGCGGGCATTACGCCCGCCGTCGTGGTGAGGAATCATCACATCACCAATCCATAGTAACTCCGACATAGAGCCCAGTGCCCGAGCCTTTGACGACTCCGTAATAGCTGCTGTAGAGCTTGTAGTCTTCGTTGAAAAGGTTTTCGACGCGGGCGTGGAGCTTTACCTTGTCGGTGAGCTGATAGGAACCGTAGATACGGGCGATGGTGTATGCGTTGATAGGATCTGCACCCCAAGTGTGCTCGGACAAGTGGGTGGCCCCGACACCCAACAGGATCTTGGGTGTGGGTTTCCAGTCGAGTGATGCGGTGGCGGCGGTGTGCGGCTGGTCATCAAGGCACTGATGTAGCCAAGTCCATGCAAGGCGGTAGGAAATGACACCCTCATACCAGTTGCCGCGGATGGCGAATTCGGTGCCATCCGTGGTGGTTTGTCCGGGAATGTTTGCGTAGCTATAGGTGGAACCATAGTCGATGATGTCACTGATCCGGTTGTGGAAATAAGTGAGTTCGGCGGTGTGGTGATCGCCGATTTTCTGTGCGACTCCCGCTTCCCAGCCAACTGAGCTTTCGGGAGAGAGAGAGGAATTTCCACCGTAGGGATAATAGAGTTCCATGTATGAGGGCGCACGGAACGAGGTGCCAACACCCGCTTTGAAGGAGGTTCCTGTCTGTTCAACGTTGTAGACTGAGCCGAGCCGCCATGTGGCCTTGCCACCCAAACCGTCATAGTGCTCCCAGCGCAGTGCTGCACTTGTTGTTAGATGCTCGATGACATCCCATTCCAACGCCCCATAGGCACCGTATTGGTTGCGGTTATCACCGGCACCGTTGTTGCCACTGTATTCGCTACGATTGTAGAAAGCCCCGGTCAGCAAGCGGAGATTATCGGCCAGCTTGATTTCATGGTCAGTGGAGAAGCTGCTGTTATTTATTCGGGTGTCGTAGGGTCCGTATGAGGAGAAGCTGTCATAGAGTTCCTGATAGTATCCGACGAGGAAACGCGCGGTCCATGCGTCCGAGATTTTCCCGGTGGCATAAACGGTGCTGAGGAGGGTGTGCACGTAGTCGTCCGAGTTCCCTGAATCCTCGTAATAGTACTCCGAGGCACGCAGCGTTGTTCCTATGGTCCACACTGCGTCAACCTTGCCCTCGACTCGCAGCGCGGTGTTGCCCTGGTGGAAGTATTGTTTGGGGCCGTCATTGTCAGTCTCCTGATAACCTCCTGATAGAAAATAGGAGACTGGCCCAGTCACGCCCTGGAATGTCGTGTGTGTTTCCAGGGAACCGAACGATCCGCCCTCGAAGGTGGTTGAGCCGTGCGGGTCACCGGAGCCGGTCGGGGTTTCCAGCCAAAGCACGCCGCCTATCGATTGTCCGCCGTATATCGCCCCTTGAGCGCCGCGCAGAACTTCAATATTCCCAATGTCATAAGTATGCTCAGCGGTCAGAAAATTACCGTTTAGGTTGGCAAAGTCGCTGATGCGCATGCCGTCCATCACAACCTGTGTCTGATCAGTTCTTGTCCCCCGGATAAAGAGCGAGCTCGCCCCCCCCACTGGTGAAGCCATGGAGGTGGAGATCACCCCCGGCGACTGGTTAAGAGCATCCCGAAGCTGGAAGATCCCTTGGTTTTGCAGTTCTTCAGGGTCAAGCACAGTCACCGAAGAGGTAACTGTAGAGGCGGGCTGGGGTGTCCGCAGGGCAGACACGACCAAGGGTTGCAGATCAGACTTCTTGGGCTGCCCCAAATCGGGCTTCGGCTCATCGGCGAAAGCGGATGTGTGGGCGAGCAGGGCGATCAGTGCGTATGCACTCCGACGTAGGCCTCTGTGAGGCGATTTTTGGTATGACATGCATTCAGTTTCAAGGTCTGTAATTCGCAGACGGATGAACGGGTCCCCCTAGGCTGGCTTTCTGGCTGTCCGCTCTGTTTACACAGACCGAAATCACAGTGGCGATACCGCACCGGAATCTCACCGGCTTCCCCATCAATTTCCTGCCCCGGCTAAGGGCTTCCTGAAGAGAGTCGGCCTCTCGCCGACACTCGGGTTGTTGCGGAGAACCCACTTAAGAGCAATAAGGAAAGCAGCAATGAGAGAAATTGCTGAGAATTAGCACGAGGATGCGGACGGTAGATGAATTGCGCAGATTCTTCCGGCTTGCGACTTGACGCGGGCGGTTTGAGGGTTTTCCCTCCCGGCCATGTTCCGCGAGGTATTGAAGTCCAAACTCCACCGCGCCATGGTTACCGACGCGGATGTCGATTATGAAGGCAGCATCGAAATTCCATTGGATTTGATGGAGGGGGCTGACTTATGGGCTGGCGAGAAAGTGCTGGTGGCCTCCATCACGACCGGAGCGCGCTTGGAAACCTACGTGCTCCAAGGGAAACCGGGGACCGGGAAAATCCTGATCAATGGCGGGGCTGCCCACCTGATCAAGGCGGGAGAGCGCGTCACGGTGATGGGCTTCGGGCTGTCTGAGACACCGGTGCGCCCAAAAATCCTACTTCTTGATGAAAAAAACCGGGTTCTGCGCGAATCGCAATGATCGAAGCCCCCCGGGGGACTCACACCCGCCAATTCTCCTGAGGAATCAAGTTGACTGGGCGAGATTTCCGTGTTAGTCCTATGACCCAAATGAAATGCTCACTGGCCAGTCTAGTCCTCATCGTGGTGGGTCTTGCCGCCTGCGACAGCCTCAACCGTCCCTTCACCAGCGGGGATTTTGATCCACTCAACCCAGCGGGAGGAAACGGTAGAATCAGCACTGTGCCTGCAGCGACCTTCACCGCGGGTCAACTCGTGCGGGCAGCTATGAATAATACCGCTTTTTTCAAAACACGTCCCAAGGGTGAGGCGGATGCAGACAAGTTGCTTACCCGTGGCACATCCATGAAAGTGATTTCCACCAGCGACAGTTATGTGAAGGTGGAGCTGGACGGGACCGGAGAGATAGGCTGGATTCCCTCAGTGCAGCTTGAGGATCCGCGTACAGCGCAAACCTCCTTCGTCACAAAACCGGGCGAATATCAGATCTATCCACCAGTGGGAGGAACTGCTGATCAGCCTCTCCCACCAGTTGACCCGTCGGGCAGGCCGCCGGAGGGCGCTATTCCCACAGTGATCGACCCAGACGCCGCGCACTCTAACAAACCCGTGCCAGCACTCACCCCGCCCAACGGGACATTCCCCACCCCGCTACCACCCAACAGCGAGGAGCTAGAGGCCACAAAAAAGGCCAAGGAAGGAAAATCCGGGCAATGAGTCCGGCACGTCGATGATCGGCAGCTTCCTTACAGCCTGTTTCGCGGGTTTCCGTCTTTGCATGGGATGTTTGCTTGAATCCCGCTGGCACGCTGATTGAATCCGCGATGTGAAAAGCCTCCTCTCCCTACTGACGCTTGTGTTCCTAGGTGCCTGCGCTGGGCCACCACAGACCTTGGTAGTGAAGCAATTCAAACTGCGAGACCAAGAAAGGGATAACGCAGATGAGGCCATGGTGAGAATGGAAAAAGAACGCCACCTGTTAGGGGCGGTCACCATGGCACAGCGCCGCCAGAGGCTTGGCCAGTATTATACTATATTGTGGAATAATCCCGCTGGTGTGGGCCAGGGGAAGGTGCAGGTGGTTTTTCAATACCAGCAGGGGGGCTCCGCCAGTCTGGTAAAACGCATGACCAAGGATTTTCCTTCCTCAGACGCCAAAGGAACTGCGGAATTCGCGGTGATCGGTGACAATTATTTCAAGAACGGCAAGGTGCTGGCATGGAAGGCCACCGTGCTGCGCGGCAGCCGCGAATTGGCGTCCCGCCGGTCCTATCTTTGGCAGTAGTCGGGATTTTTAAGATGCAAGGTTGACCTGTAGTCGCTCAGGTCTTACGGTTCATAGAGCCGGACGGCGCGAACTATGGCCTTTTGAAAGTGACTTCAGATAATCTCATTACAGTCGGAATTTTTAATGGATTCAGTTGGATCCGCTGTGAAGGAAAAGGCTCCTTCGTGAACAGCGCCATCGTAGGAAGCTTCGGTGACGAACGCATATCTGCGGGCGAACGACGCATCGTGGTGGACTTAGCCGCATGCACAGGGATGGACTCCACCTTCATGGGGACTCTCGCGGGGATTGCTTCGAAACTTTCCGAAAAGGAAGGAGGCACCCTGCAGATCGCCGAACCTGGAGAACGCAACCTCCATTCGCTTGAAGACCTGGGTTTGAATTATCTGATGGAGATTGATCCTCCCGGCACAGATTGGCTGGATAGAATGGCAACCATCCGCGGCGGCTTGGAACCCCGCTCAGCCCCGGCTTCACCGGGCCAGTTCGAGCGGGCCAAGCATGTGCTGGAAGCCCACAAGAACCTTAGTGAGATCAGTGACAAAAACGCCCGGAATTTTTCTGAAGTAGTTACGATGCTGGAAGACGAATTGTCGCACCAGAATAATAACCCGCCGCAGAGCGATAAAGAATGATAGGTCTTGGCAACGCCCTTTTGATATGTTGATTCCCTTGGAGATGTCGGATATCAAGACCATCGCAATCGGGGTGCTCTCCATCCTTTTGTTTGTCTCGTTGTGGATTCTGCGCAATCAACGGCGGCGCAATCGCTCTATCCGCCGGAGGTTTCGCAACTTCGAAACCGAAGAGCAGCGGATGTTTTCATTCCTGTGTGATCTGGGACAGTCCATCGAGAACGAGCCCTCCTCCTCCGTGCTCTCGCGCATTATCGTTGATGGCATCGCCAAAGTGGTGAACGCCCGCGGCGGAGCCGTCTATTTCCTCAATGCCGACAGCGAGTATTTACTGCCATCCTATATCTCTGAAGCATGCCCGCCACTCATCGGCATTCCGGTGGAGGTGCGCAAGAAGGCGGAACGCGACCCACGGGCACTGGAAAGCCATGTCCGCCTCTCTCGCGTGGCGGTGGACGAAGGTATCCTCGGCCATTGTCTAACAATCGGCGAGCCGGTTCACGTGCCGGATGTGAAAAGTCATCCATCATTCCGTGACGCATTCACCCACTACACCGACGACGTTTCCGCGCTGCTTGCTCCGCTCCGCCATGCTGGTAAGGATCTTGGCGTGCTCGTGGTGGCGCGGCGGCACGAGGATGACGGCTTCACATCTAACGACTTCGCCGTGTTCCGTTCCGCGTCTGAGCAATCCTCCTTCGCCATCGGCAATGCCCGTATCCACCGTGAGGCACACGAAAAACGTGCCATAGAAAACGAGCTCCAGAATGCGCGTGAAGTGCAGCGCATTCTGCTGCCGCAGAGCGATCCTGTGGTTGCCGGATTCCGCATCAGCGGTACTAACCTGCCTGCCCGCATCATCAGCGGGGACTATTACGATTATCTAGATCTGGGAAATAAGAAATTCGGCATCGCCATCGCGGATGTTTCCGGCAAGGGAGTGCCCGCCGGCTTGCTTATGGCAATGTGCCGTAGTGCCCTGCGCTCGGTAGCTCCTGGCCGCACCTCACCCTCAGAGGTACTTGCGGAAGTGAACCGTCAGCTATTCCCGGACATTCGAGAGGACATGTTCATCAGTATGGCCTATGCCATTCTGGATGAAACCAATGGCAAGCTCGTGATCGCCCGCGCCGGCCATGATCCGGCGTTGTTATATCGCAAGGAAACCGGTAAAGTGGAGGCCCTGCGCTCCCCTGGGCTCGCGCTGGGCGTGGATGGTGGCACGGTCTTTGAGCGAGTCACCAAGGATCAGGAAGTCCTTCTCCAACATGGCGATTGCGTTTTATTCTACACCGATGGTGTGCGCGAGGCGCTGGATGCCGAGGAGGAAGAATTTGGCATGGAACGCATGTCTGATGTCTTTTCCAGGGCTGCCCCACTCGGCGCGGAAGCCATTGTCTCACGCATGCAAGACGAACTCCGCCAGTTCACCGGTGACGGGGCGCAGATGGACGACATCACACTGGTCGCCATCGAGAAAAAGCGTTAGAAGAATTGCCGAAAGAGGGTTGTGGTCAGTGGTCGATTGTTCACCTTCATGCTATTTTTTAGGGAATGAAGCGGTTTGGGTTCCTATCTCCGGTGGCTACATCATTGCTTGCTCATATAATATTTGCGAAAAAATGCGGAGATCCCCATCAGACCAAACCCAATCATGGAGAACAAATCTCCCAAAGACCCCCTATTCACAACTCCCCGGCATGGCGAAAGTACATCCCGGCGGTGATACAACTGCCAGATGATGAGAGAAGAACGATCCGTATTGCCAGTTTGGTAGTAGCTTTCATTTTCTGTGGCAAGCAGTGTAATTTGTCCCGTCGGCAGGTTGGCTGAAGTCAAGGATTCTGTCGAGGGAGGAAGTTAGAATATCATCGAAGGAGTTGGGGTGTAGCGGGATGCAGCTTGCCGCATTGGCAGCAGGCGGAGGTCACACAGCTCGACACCTGCCGCCTCGTCCTGTTCTCCCCGCATTGGAGACGCGACAACCGCGCGAAGCAAGATAGCCGAGCACTCTATCCTGAATAACGAGGCAATAGGGTCGCCACTCCTTATTTCACCCAGCGCCAGGGGCAGTCCCGAATAACGGACATTCTTCCCACTCTTAAATCTTCGACTGATGAACCATGCCGGAGATTGCAGCCCGATTACATAGATTGTGGCGTGATTTTCCGCTGTTTTCCGGGCAGGGACCATGGCATAAACTTCCGTCATGACGAAGGAACGTGAGCCTGACGAGGTAAAGATCTACTTTTTACCGAACCTGATGACGGCCTGCAATCTGGCATGCGGCTTCTTCGCGGTGCTCATGATCTTCAAGGGTTTGCTGGAGGTGGGAGACCCCCACCCGCCCAATGCGAAGGATTATTACGAGGTGGTCAAACCGTATTACGAATACGCGATCTTGTTGATCTTCGGCTCGTGCATCTTCGACATGCTCGACGGGCGGCTGGCCCGCCTCGGCGGCAAGGATTCCCCTTTCGGGCAGGAATTTGATTCACTGGCGGACATCATTTCCTTCGGTATGGCTCCAGCGATGCTTCTGTCCCGCGCGGTGCTGTTTCCGCTGCCCAACAACATCGGCTGGGGAATCGCCCTGATCTATCTGATTTGCGGCGCGATGCGGCTGGCTAAGTTCAACTGCCTGGCCTCACTACCGAAAAAACCCAACGATTCCGGAGATTTCCGTGGGCTGCCTATTCCGATGGCTGCGGGCTTTATCGCCTCTCTAACATTCCTTTTGATGGATCTCTACCAGAATGACCACGAGCTCACCTATTGGAAATACGTGCTGGCCGGAGCGATGCTCGGGATTTCGCTGTTGATGATCAGTAATATCCGCTATCCGAGTTTCAAGAAAGTCGGATGGAAAACGCGGGGTTCCTTGCCGGCCATTGTCATCGCCCTTCTGGTGATACTGGTCACCGTGCGCTTCAAGTACATCATGCCGGTGATGTTGTTCAGCATTTATCTGTTGTACGGCATGGTCCGGCCATGGATTTCCCACAAGATGCGCAAGGAAATCGAGGTTGAGACCGACAACGATGATGAATTGCCCGCCGAAGGAAATGGAGACGGCCCCCATCCGCCCTAATCCTGACTAGGCTGGGTGATGCCCCCCCCGGGGGGGGGGATGATTGTGGAAAATTCCTTGTTGCGATTTTTGATTGCTACCCGAAAGTTCTCCATCGTTCACGCCGTCCATGCCTCCGTCAGACCTTGAACCCGCCTTCATCTCCCACGCCCCAGGTTACTGGCCGCAGGAATCGATGCCCCATTGGGACGACTACAAATGGCAACTCCGCAACCGTGTGGATTCGCTCACCGAGCTTGAATCGAAGCTCCACCTGACCGATAGCGAGCGAGCGGGCGTTCTGCTCGCAGGGCACAAGCTGGCAATGTCGATCACCCCGCACTTCTTCAACCTGATCGACCGTGACGACCCTGACTGCCCGATCCGGCGGCAGGTCATCCCGCGTATCGAAGAAGGTTGGAACGCTCCGGAAGAACTCGCTGACCCCTGCGGGGAGGACACCCACATGCCCGTGCCGGGGCTGGTTCACCGCTATCCGGACCGTGTCCTGTTCCTGATGACCGACCGCTGTGCCTCATACTGCCGCTATTGCACACGCTCACGCATGGTCTCTGGGGTGGGAGAACAACACTTGGAAACCCAGTGGGAAGCAGCCTTCCGCTATCTGGAAAGAACCCCGCAGGTCCGCGATGTCCTGCTCTCTGGCGGTGATCCGCTGATATTTCCTGATGATCGGTTAGACAGGATCCTCACGCGGCTACGGGCCATCCCGCACATCCAGTTTATCCGCATCGGGTCACGCATTCCCATTTTTCTACCCCAGCGCATCACTCCGGAGTTGTGCGCCATGCTCAAGAAGCACCACCCGCTCTTCATCTCCATCCACACCAACCACCCGCGCGAACTCACCACCGAGGTGCGGGACGCTCTTGGCCGTCTGGCCGATGCGGGAATTCCATTAGGCAACCAGAGTGTGCTCTTGCGAGGCGTGAACGACTCTGTGGAGATACAGAAAGCTCTCGTCCACAAGCTGTTGATGTGCCGGGTGCGGCCCTATTATCTCTATCAGTGCGATCTAATAAACGGCTCCTCCCACCTGCGCACGCCGGTGGCGGAAGGCGTGTCCATCATCGAGGGCCTGCGTGGCCACACCACCGGATACGCCGTCCCACAGTTCGTGATCGACGGACCCGGCGGAGGAGGAAAGATTCCGATCAACCCGAACTGGCTGATAGACACCTCGCCGGGCAGCGTTACCCTACGCAACTATGAGGGCAAGGTCTTCGAATACCCGGACCCCTCACCCATGCCGCTCCATGCCTTGGCAGAACTCCAGCGGCAAGCGTTCTGTGGCGCACAGTAAGTGAGAATTGTTAGGCCTCTGAGATGCTACTAGATGCGTTCGATTGGGGCGTGATAGGCGGATGTGGTCACTTGATCTCGAGGCCACTCCTGTAGCCGACCCAGCGGCTCACCTTCCCGTCCTTAATATAGGCCTTGGCTTGGATGGTTTTCGGACCGAGATAGGTAGTCACCTTAAACGAGACGGAGCCGGTTTTGTAAACCACACCATTCAGCGTCTCGTCGGCTTCGGGCTGCCATTCCACTACCTGCTCGATGGAGAACTCTTTGATCAGTCCTCTGCTGATGTGATCCTGCATGACCTGCACAACATCGATTGGTCCGACTTCCACCGGTTTGGGCGCGGGTTCAGGCACGGGCACTGGCGCGGGTTCCACAGTTTGCGCGGGCGTGGGCACAGGTGCGGGCGCGGTCATAGGCACCACCGCCAACTGGGCGGGTTTTGCTTGCATGGGTTCTTCAGCATCAGTGATGGCAGTTACCTGTATGGGCCCCGTCGGCGGGTGGGCAGCGAGTTGTTCCATCAGGTCGGTTTGGGAAATCGGCAACGCGATGGAATATGGCGTGTTGTCAGGCCGGATGACCGCCTTTCCACCGTTGATGCGCAACAATTTCACACGGCTGCCGGGCGCAAGCGTGATGGTAATAGCCGATGACTTGTCGGAAGATTTGATTTCTGTCTTGAGCGTCACTTTCTCCGGCAATTGCCACGGCTCGAGGCTGGCAGGATCGATGACTGGTGCGGCCGCATGGTTGCGTGCCGACAACTGCAGATCCGGCTCCACAACATATCCCAAGAGAGCAGCTATCGCCACTCCCAGGAGAATTAGAAACCGTTTCATGTGTTGTTTATTGCGCAGCGCGGTTACCTCTTCTTTTAAGGTTTCTGCTTCAAAGCCGCTGTTTTCCGATTCCTGTTTCATCGCGATAGCATGTGAAATTATTTCTTCTTCGGCCAGACGACAGTGCGGACCTGATGAACTACCGGCCAAGTGGCTCGTGGTGGGCTGGCCATGAGTCCCATTTTTTCCAGTGGCAGTGGCAGGAATTCGATTCCTTTCAACGAGAACTCGCTCTTGAATTTCAGCCGTTGAGGTTTCCCGTCTGCGTCCTTATAGAGACGGACCCAAGCCGCATCGTCATCGTGGACGAGGTTGTTTTCCACGGTCTGCTTGCTAAGGATAGATTTGGAAAAATCATCCCATGTGCCGCCTGCGCAGATGTTGCGAGCGAACACATTGCGCTTTGGCACACCGGGATCATCCTCGAGAATATTGGCCAATGTTGGATAGGCCGATTTCCAGAGTTCATTGTTATAGGGCATCGCCTGGAGATTTTTATGAAACACCCCTTGAGGATCCTCAGCCGCGGCTTTCTGCCCATTCATGCCGCGGTCGTCGAGGTGGGCGGATTTCATGCAGTCGATAAACACGTTGTTTGTCACCAGGTTGTCGCTGCCACCGCCGATGAACACGGGCTGCATGCAATGATCGAAGAGATTGCCGTGGATTGTCTGGCCGGAAAGCTGATCGTCCAGATAGATGGTCATGCCGCCGTATCCGGTGGCACCTACGATGTCGTGGAAGTAATTGTAACGGATGATGGTGCCGCGCTGGGTCCAGTCCGCGCCGCAGTAATAGGCCCCGGCATCCCCGCTCTCCCCGACCACGTTGTGGATTTCGTTGTACTCCACGATGTTGTCATTGCCGGCGGCGGCCAAGGCCATGTGCGGGCCGTCATGGATAAGGTTGTGGGCTATCCGGTTACCGACACCATCCGTGCTGATTCCCGGCTGATAGGTGCGGGCACGCCGCGAGTAATGATGCACATGGTTGTTTTCCACGTTGTGATAGGCCGGCGTGAGCGATGGCCGGTGGCCGCCTCCCATCACGATCCCTCGACTGCCGGTGGCATACACATCGCATCCGTAAACCTCATGCCTGTTACCGCCGGATATCCGCACACCATCCAGACCCGTGTTGCGGATCGTGCAGTTAGTCACGCGGCACTCGGCTCCGTTTTCAAAGACAACTGCAGTGCCGCGACAGGCCTCGAAGGTGAAACCGCGGAAAGTCACGTGGCAGAGATCCTTGGCGTGGATCAGCCCTTCGGCGACGGACAACACTGTCCGCCCTCCACTCGAGGGAGGCAGGAAATAGAGCCAGCCGTGCGTGCGGTCGATGTAATACTCACCGGGCGCGTCGAGTTCTGATAGTAAGTTATCAGCATACCAGCGGGTCGTCTCGGGATTGACGCCCCACGGTGTCTTGGTTTCCTCCCGGCGCAGGAGCGCGTGTTTCGCGGCATCCACGCCCTTCAGCGGTTCATGGGCCTCGGCCCAGTCCAGCTTCCAATAGGCGAACACCCATGGATCAGGCTCGTCCGCCCAGTTGCCCACGCGGTCGGTATCGGCGATGATGATCTGCTCGCCCTCCATTGCCTTGGCACCGCGGAAGCCTTCGTTCGGCCAGCGTGCCAGGGTCATCGGATTGTCGTTGAAAAACAGCTCCGCCTCGGCGGGCGGATTGCCGAGACCGAAACCGAGCGGTTGGATTTTCCCGAAATCGGTGATGCCGGAAGCCCGCAGATCGGCAACATTCACGTTGCCGCGCGACTCGATCGGCAGGCGCTGGCGTAGCGCCGGGGTGTTTGCCGGTTTCCAACCCGTGACTTCCCGCCCGCCAGTAAGGCGCACCGTGGCCCCGGCTTCCGCCTGATAGATAATGGGAGCACCGGTCGTGCCCGAGTCCCGCAAATCGAACTCGACCGCTTGTCCTATGAAGTAGGTTCCGGCGAAGAAATGCACTGTGATTGGCTCCGGTAGTCCTCTGGCCTGGTTGTGCTTGCGGATCGCGTCCCGCGCGCCCGCCAACGAGGCGAGTGGCTGTTCTTTGGTGCCTACTTGTTCGTCATTGCCTTTAGGGGAGACGTAGAACTCCACTGGCGTAGCCCATGCAAACGCGAAAAACGGCATGATTCCGACAACAATCCGAGCTCCCGTTTTGAAATCCATCACAAGAGAAAACGCGCAGGTAAATCCGGATCTTTCAAGCGGTTTAACACCCGGTTCCTGCCTTTTTCTTCGGTCGCGGGGCAAGTCTTCTACATAACCAATACTGCTTGCGGGACCGCTTCACTACACGGCTTAAAGATTGACCGAAGTCGGCAAACCGTTTGCGACCCAGCCATCAATGCCACCCCGGACGCTTTTGACGTTTTGATATCCTTTGGCCTTGAGCATCAGCAATGCATAGATCGAACGGGTGCCTCGCGCGCAGAAGGTGACGATTGGTGCCTCCAGATCGGCGGGAAGGGCGGCGGAAGCCGCCCCCGAAGTCAGTTCGCCAAGCGGAATATTGACAGCGCCGCTGATGCTCTCGCAGAGCACCTCGTCGGGATCGCGAACATCGATTAGAGGCACTCCTCGCTCCGCCTGTTGATACGCTTCGTGCGCGTCGATGACATCTGGACCATCTTTTGCAAATTGAACAGCGGCTGCTAGTTGGTCGGCAAAGGGGATGGCGGCTGGCACCCGGGTCGCACCCTCCGCGGGAAACAGCTCGGGCAAATGTTTCCTAAACGATGACATGTATTTGAACGCATTGTCGGGAAAAACAACGACGACGATATTCCCGGGCTCGTCCGGGACGGCCTTGAACACGCCTGCTAGAGCCATGGCGCTGGTGGGTCCGGCAATGATGCTTTCTTCCTGAATCAAGCGCTTGCAAAGACCGTAGGCCTCCTCGTCGGTAATCTCGAACACACCGTCGTATTCCTCAGGCTGGAAAAAATCAGTTAGCGCCAGCGCTTTGAGGCTGCGCACACCAGGAATGTCGTGCCCGCTGGTGGGATGTGCGCCGTATACCTTGATCGCAGGATTTTGCTGCTTCAAGAAACGCCCAGCGCCGGTGATCGTCCCGCAAGTGCCCAATCCGGCAACGAAATGCGTGATCTTTCCGCCCGTCTGCCGCCAGATTTCCGGTCCGGTCGTGCGGTAATGCGCATCAGGGTTGGCGGGGTTTTTATATTGATTCAGCGATATCCACCCGGGTTGTTGTCCCATTTCGGCAGCCACAGACATGGCACCTTCGGGTTGTCCGGGCATGGGGCAGAGATCATCCTTCAGTTCAACAAGGTTGGTGCCAAACAGGCGCAACGCCGAACGTTTTTCCAGAGGAATCTCGTTAGACATGGTTGCAGTAAACCGATAACGGCGGGCGTTAGAGATCATTGCCAGTCCCATGCCGGTATTCCCGGAGGTAGGCTCTACAAGATTCTCCAGATGTTCCCCCCGCTTCTCCGCATCGGCCACAAGGTTGGCGGCCACCCGGTCCTTGACGGATCCGAAGGGGTTGAACCATTCCAACTTGGCGTACACCTTGGTGTGTTGGAAGGGAACCACCCGCTGCAGTCGCACGATAGGGGTCGGATTGTCGGCATTGGAAAGCATTTCCAATACGGAATCATAAACGCGCAGGGTATAGTCTGGCATGGAGGAACTTGAAGTTGATAGATATTAGTAAGAATTTTATTTCGCCTCAGCTTTGAACCGCAGTGACGAATCCAAGCTTTCGTGCAGCAGCCGCACCGATGCGACCAACGCGGCCACATCAGCGGGAGCGCCATCAAACTTCTCCGCAGCTTGCGCCGTAGCGGAAGCCCGGGCACCCGCCGCGATGACAGTTGTTAGCGCTGTGTCCACCAGCCCGGCATCGATGAAATGTTTTTGAAACAGTGTAAAAGTCTCCGCATCACTCTGCGGCTGCGCCCGCTGCACGACGAGCAAGGCCCGTGCCGCCGCCAGTGCCGCTGCATAGAGCTCTCCGGCTTCCTGCGACTCGCGCGCGTTGGCGAGGTCGACTTCTATCAAATCAAACACACCGGCGCTGCATTCGCCCTGACCGCGACCAGCCAGCGAGAACAACGCGTCGGCATCCCAGTCATAATAATATTCCTTCCGGCTGGCGATGGAAGGAACATCCTGATGCCGCGCCAGAATCTCCCCGGCGATTTTCTTTCCGTCGTTGTCCACAAACTGGTGGAAGTCCGCCTCGTCGGAAGATTTTTTCCATGTCGCCAGCAGATCGCGGACAAACGCCGGAGCGTTCTTCGCTGGCACGGCACCAACGTTGGTGCCAAAGCGCGATTTGCCTTCAGCCAGCCGACCACCGATTTGCACAGCGTAAAATGGAACGAGATTTCCCTCCACACGCCTTGCTGCACCGGAAAAACCAATGTTACCAATCGGGTGACGGCCGCAGGAATTCGGGCAGCCGCTGATGTGGATCGTGAAATCTCCAAGGCTGTCCAAATCCAGTTCGCTCGCACTCAATTCGCTGCGCACCGCCTTGGCCAGTCCGCGCGAAAGGCAAATGCCGAGGCGGCAAGTGGAGGCTCCGGCGCATGAGACGAGATTCCGCAGCACGGCAGCCTCGGGATCTGCTAGGCCGAGCGCCGCGAGCTTCTGATGCACCACCGGCAGCTCTGCCGCCGTGATCCAACGCAGCCCGGCGTTCTGTGATTGGGTAGCCCATAAAATATTGTCGCCGTGCGCCGCCAGAATATCCGCGAGCGCAGCAGTTTTACCTGCGGGAATATCGCCCAGAGTCAGCGGGATCTGCACCAGAAAAAACCCTGGCTGCACCTGCGGAGCGACGTTGTGGGAGAACCACCGGTCGAATTCGGGTGAGTCACTCTTGATGTCACCATTGACCGGCACTGCGGCTACCTGCGGAAGTGGGCGCAATTCCAGTGGCTCTGGATTCTCGGCGCGCAATGCTGCCAGCTCATTTTCATACAATTCCCGGAGCTTAGGCAGCCCGATTTTCTCGACGAGAAAGCGCAGCCGCGCGAGATGCTTATTCTTGCGGTCGCCGTTCTTGTCGAACACTCGCTTGATAGCTTCCGCCACCACAAACGCATCGGTTGCAGGAATGAAATCGTGCAGCAGGCTGGACAAGCGGCTCTTGCTGCCCATGCCGCCTGCGATGTAAACCGCAAAACCTTCCACGCCGTTCTGCTTGCGAGCGATGAAACCCACATCGTGCACAGTCGCGCCTGAACAATCCTTTTCGCAAGCGGCAAAGGCGATCTTGTACTTGCGCGGCAACTGGAGTGAAAGCGGATCAGCCAGCAGGCGTTCTGAAGTCACCACGGCATACGGCGTCACGTCGAACACTTGATCACAGCATACGCCGGAATCTACACAGGCCGTGATGTTGCGGACGGTGTTGCCGCCGCCACCCTTGGTGGACAGGCCAGCCTCGGCGAGCGAATGCAGCGCAGGAACGATCGATTCCAGCGGCACCCGGTGGATTTGAAATTCCTGGCGCGTGGTGATATGCAGCAAACCGTTGCCATACTTCGCCGAGACTTCGCCCAGCCGCCGCAAATGTGAAGGCGTAGCGCCTCCGGCGGGGAAGCGCACACGCAGCATGTAAGTGCCGTTTTCTCGCTGCTCATACACGCCCGCTGGCACACGGACGATGCGGAACTGGCCTTCGTTGATCGCGCCAGCCTTGAACCGCTCTACGACGTTTTCAAATTCATCCAGCTCAGTTTGGATGCGGTCTGAAACCCGGAAGGTCCAGCGATCATTTTGTTGCTTGCTCATATTCTGCTAGAATGGGTGAAATTTGGAGATTCAGGAAGGGGAATCACCTGCCGAATGATTAGTATTATGGGTGCCTTTGTCAACATTGCTTTTGGGCTGTAGCAATTTTATGGAGAGGCCTTTGTGCTGGCCAAGTATATACTGCTTGTCTGGTGATCGTCTTAATGTGCGCTGCGCATCACCCCCCTGAGACAGGGGAACTTCGGGAGGAGATAATTCTTTTGGTAAAAACAATCCACTTTTAGTCATTATTATTACTAGAGGGGAGAATTCCCACCTTGGTGGTGCAAGCAGACAGCAGAATATTACAAGAGCTCATCTCATGAACCCCTTTCACTTCCCTCAAGGGCCTCCTCAAGAAGCATGGCGCCCACTATGGCATCTCTTTCAGTGTGGCCTCAAACTCGCGGACATTTTCAATCACGGCGGATAGATTCCAGAACCAAATCTTGCCGTATTGATCGCCAGCGACCAATTCGCCGGATCGTGCAAGCAATCCCATGCCGTTGATTTGTCGAGGGCCTACCAACTCACCACGATGCTTGCCAGTGGCGGCATTGAACAGGCAGATACCTGCCCCCCCTCCTCCATTCGATCCAGTAGCTGCGAGAACGTAAGCGCCATCAGGTGTCCATAGCAGCGATTGAATACTCTCCCTGCTCCCGCCGGTCTCGAAGGGATGCAATTCGTGCACTTTTTCTCCAGTGTCTGATTTGTAGATCACAAATGTCGCGATGTCATTGAAATTTTGTTGCCATGGATGCACGCAGAGGGCGACCAGCGATTCATCGGGCGAAAATGCGGCACGAATTGTTCTATCTGATTCTGGACACAGTTGTTTGACAGGTCTATTCCCGGCAGTGTCCCACAAGGTTACACTGCCGTCTACAGCACGCACGAGCAAACGATGAGTCGTCGGCGCCGGAATAAAGCTTGTGCAATCTTTCGGCACGTCGTCCGCATGATCGACTGGTTCCCATGATTGCGTGTCGAGGATTTGCATCGGGCCATGCTGGTCATTTACAAGCACATGTCTGCCGTCCTGGGTGAATTGTGCTCCGTATAGACCAATGAATGAGCGCACAGATTTGTGCCCAGGAAGATCAATGAGCATAGTGCCGTTACAGTAATGAACAAGCGCATGGACCTTGTCCGGCGCGAGCACGATATTATCCACATCAAGCACCTCCGCCTCGGCGATGAATTCATGAGTCATGGGATCCCACCACTGAAGGCGGTTCCGCTGGACAGCGTATAATATCTCGTTCTGCGATGTAACCACCAAGGCACCATCATGCTCAAAACCGCAGACATCTATCGAACTGTATGCCTGGAACCGGGGAACGTAAGCCGGGCGCGTATGGAGGATGCGCATCAGATCGCAAATGTCAGGTGGTGGATTGGCAAGATCGAAGACGCGCACGAGATTTTCCGGTTTGTTTGCCGCTTGGACCACCAAGCGACGGTTTCTTGGTGGCAACACACCGTGATCATCTGGCAACCGCGAGATAATTTGATCGATGAGAGCAAGTTTATCCGCAGGTATTCGGCCTCCACTTCCACCAGTTTGCGAACCGCGGTTGTTACAGAAGAAACTATAGCTTATCCCATCCGCGCATAGTCCTGTTCCTTCGTGTGTTGATCTTTCCTCACCTTCGTTATTGATAACGGAAAAGACCAATTTGAGATCATCACCCTCTGTGTAAAAGTAGCGGGCTTGAAGCGTCTTGCGAACATGCCGCTCTACCCAATCATGATAGGTCGGCGTGGATTGTCTTTGCCATTCTGCTGCCTGGGCGCGATACACAGCGAGCATCTTCGTAGCATCATTACTTGCGCTTGGTGCAAGTGGCTTCGTCACCGCCAGCCGCGCCATTGCTTCAGCATGTCCCGCATTGGCGGCCTTGCGAAACCAATACCGCGCCTGTTGAACATCTCGTCCCACGCCATTGCCTTCTTCATAAGCGCGGCCGAGAGAAAACATCTCCGCCGTACTGCCCTTGTCGGCAGCATAGAGCCAGCGAGCGCAGATGTAACGAAGTTCATGCTGCAGGCGATCTTCAAGGCCGGCGACACCGCGCGCTTTTAGCAGCGCATTCATTCCCTCGTCCAACTGCCCTTGGGCGACTAACACGCAGCCAAGAGCAAACCACGTTTCAGGTGCGGGGTTTGGCTTCGCTGTTTCCTCGTCCAATCGTTTTCGCATCTCGCTGAGGGTCTTGCCATCGGCAAGCTGTCGCGCCTGGTCACAGTCAGGAGACAGGGCGGAAATAAGATGCTCTCTTGCCTCTTCGTTACAGGGCGGACTCTGTTTGATCATCGAAATGTCCCCGCTGCGTATCTCTACCTCCTTGATAACGATGGGTTCACCGGACCAGATGGAATCCATCCCTTTGAGTGGTCTGGGAAAAGGACTCTTGGCCATGCCTGCCCTGGCGCTGGGTGTGAAGACCATGTCCACATGAGTGACTGTCTCCGGCAGGTCCACATTGTATGCCCACTGCCTTCTTTCACCTAGTCTCCAAGCCATCGGACCAAGGCACCAAGTGTGCTCGCCGCTGCGTAGTGACACATCGAATGCCATGTCGGCGGGTGGCTGGGCAATCTGCAAATTGGCCACAACCAGTGTCTTATCCTTGGTACCACGGGGCAGGGGCATCCTATGATGAGCGGTCTCCAAAACCTTCTCAATCACAGCTCTCAGTGCCGGATCGGGCTTCAGTGTGGGCATAGACTGTGCTGATCCACTCGCGGCGTGGTCGTCCAGTGAGGTTGGTTTTTCTGCCGCATGAATAAACCCGGCAAACAATGCCACAATAAATAGGGCATGACGAATGTGGGTGGAGTGTTGCAATTTCTGTTATCGTGTCAGAGAGATTTCACCTTGGCAAGCATGTTGATGAAACCGTTCAAACTGCGTAAGGGCTGCCACAAGCTGCGCAGAAATCCCATTGGCTACTGGCAATTGCTCCTCACCGTGGACCGGGGGGAATGGAAAATGAGGTGAATAGAGAATAGGACGAATTGCTCAGGACCTGGTGGTTCAGGCCTGCGGCCCATTGGCATATTTCTTTAGCTTTCAGTATAAACCGGCGGACTGGAGGCGTAATGATACAGTGCGGGAGCCGACCTCTGAGACACCCCATCAACCTTTTCGCCCTCTCTCCGAACCGATATTTATACCCTCATGCTTACCAACCCGAAGAAGCAATTTCCTGGCAATCACCTTACGCGCTTGGCTCTGCTTTCGTGCGGCACCGTCCTCAACATAGCGACAGCCGAGGTAAGGCCTACGGGCGAGAACAAGGATGACGCGGCAGCGATCAACCGCGCGTTGGCGCAAGCGCAGCCGGGCGACACGGTCACCCTGGCCGAAGGAACGTTTCTGTTGTCAGCGCAGTTGCAAGTGCCTGGGGGCGTCACCCTGAAAGGCGCAGGACAGGAAAAAACGCGCCTCGTTTTCTGCGGAGCTGACAAACATTGTCTCATCAGCCTGAGCAAAATCTCCAAAGCGGAGGTCTGCCATTTGACCATTGACGGGCAGAGTAACCCCATGGCCCTTCAAGGCATTGTGGCTGGTGGGTGTACGTCTCTGTCACTCCACCATTTGACCATCCAGAACTTCACGGACACGAAGACCTTCGGTCCGCACGGCATCCTGTTTTCCTCGACATCGGACTCTGTCATCAGCGACAACACAATCCGCAATATTGGGCCGGAGGTCGCTTTCGGGGCAGGCATACGGGTGGGCGATAGTTCCCTGCGCGACGTGATAGCGCAAAACATCATAGACAAAACGGGGCGCGGCGGCATCTTCACTAACAACAAGTCCACAGATGCCGTGATACGGGAAAACGTGATCACCGGATCGGGTGGCATCGGTTTCGGAATCGAAGTCCATAGCGGGAGTGACCGGACCTTGGTGGAGGACAACGTCGTCGACCACGGGCTGAGCATAGTCAGCGGGAATTGCGCGGTGCGGCGGAACCTCGTGACGACTGCCGACGGGACGTGGAAAGCGTATGGTATCGAGGGCGGGGGCGGGCCGGACGGGGTTGTGACCGACAACATCATCCACTACGGGCAGATAGAAGGCATCTCGCTATCGGGCACCGCGCCGCATATATTCTGGGCTCGCAATCAATTCGTATGCTGCACGATGTGGGGCATGCAGATCATGGGACCATCTGATATCGACAAGATCAACAGTCTGTATTTTTATGACAACACGTTCAGCCGGACCTTTAAGGGCCATCCAAGCGCTGTCTATAAAGGTGCGGACGGTCACGCGATCCGGATTCTCCAGCATACATCACATATTGTCTTCGACAATAACCGGATAGTCGACAACGCTGGCCAGGGGTTTCAGATAGGCGGGAATGATGTCAACCACCTCACCTTCATCAACAACGTCATCACGAACAACGGGGCGGATTCTATCCAGGGTTATACCGGGGACACGGTGGTCTGGGAGAACAACCGGGTGGCCGGCAACGGAACGAACACTGTATTGAAAACCCAAGGCACAGTTGGAGCTATGCCGCATGCGTCTTTTACCGCGCCGTCCCATGTCCGCGTGGGTGAGCCGGTGGTTTTTAAAAACACCTCGACTGACGCGGAGGAGATCACCCACGTGCTCTGGGATTTCGATGACGGCATTCCGTCCGTTGAGAAGAATCCCACATACACCTATCGCAAGCCGGGAAGCTACCGCGTGAGTCTGCTGGTCTGGAACAAACAGGGAAATGCAGCCAAGGCAACCGAACAGACGATCTGGGTTGAAGGGAAGTGATGATTCCTGAGCATTAGACCCTGAATGTCTATTAGCTAAGGGCGATTGCCCTTGGTTTTGATAGCGGGAACTGTGCTGGATTTTGGAGTGCGTTGGACTGGAGGACCGGAGGGAAAATGTTATACTATGGGATGTGACCTCAGAAACCAAATCCCGCTCGACAGGACATGGGGCGGCGGCGCAGCATTGGCCCTATGAATTCCCTGCCTTGCGCGCTGACCGGCCTACGTCTGCTGCTCGGCCCGTTGGCCTTGATCTGTGTGTTCGTGGGAGTTTCCCGCTGGGTGTATCTGCCTATTCTCGTCGCCGGAACCCTGTCGGATATCTTCGACGGTGTTCTAGCACGACGCTTAGGCGTAGCCACGTCGGCATTGCGTCGGTTCGACAGCATCACCGACGCGATTTATTATTTGTTCATCCTTACCGCCGCGTGGTGGCTGTGCCGCCCTGTCATCGTACAGAACTGGCCGATGCTCCTGCTGATCCTCCTGTCCGAGGCGGCTGTCGTACTCACCTGCTACCTCAAGTTTGGCAGGTACCCCGCCACCCATTCATATCTCGCCAAGTTTTACGGGCTCTGCCTGTTGGGCGGCATCGTCGCGCTGCTGGTCTTCAACGTCGGTAGTTGGGCGCTCATCGTCCTGACACTCGTCGCCCTCGTCACTAATGCGGAGCAACTGGCCATCCACCTGCTCATGGACCAGCCGCCGATGGACATCAAATCGATTCTCGCACTGCCCAAAGCCGAACCATGACCATCACTAGAAAATTTCCCCATGATTGGTGCATATTTATGGCTCCACTCGCTAGCCGGGAGTGACTTGATTTCCCCTGCTGCACTGCCTACGGATACTTCTTACTCTGCATCTTCAAGAATGTTCTTCATGTCGCGCTCGAGGATCTCAATCTTCTCAATAAGTAAAGATGCGAACCTTTGTGCCTTCTCTCGATTTGGCTCAATCACATCATAGAAATGTGCCAACTCTTCCAGAGCCTCGATGTCATTTGGATTAATTTGGTATGCACATAAGAGGAATTTTTCAGCATCTCCAAACGGGTTACTATCACTCCCTCCTTCCAAAATTTCAAGCCGCGCTCTCACAATCCATAAGTAAGGCGAATATGGATTCTTAGCGCATAGATCACTCACCAGCAAAAGCGCTTCGTCAAAAATCCGCCTATCCATGAACTGCTTCAATTGATCAAGTTCTGAAAAGTCAATTTTTGAAGTCTTTGACATAAGTTGGGTTACCCGAATCGGGTTTCACATCTGACAGATTCCGAGCGGTGAGTCAAGTGGGAAACCCTGGTCTTGACTTAACCTATTTGGCCGCCCTTTCAGGGCTGGTTGCATTGGAACCTGGATTCCCAGGGCGTTGTCCCGGACTGTTATGGGTAGGTCCTTTGGCCCTTCGAAGAGGTTATACTGCTTCTCTAGTTTCGGTTCCCCGCAATGTAACATTTCACATTCAGACAATCGATTCGTTTCCCTCCAAAATCCAGCATTCTGCTCTCTATGAAAAAATTAGAGGCAACCACCCCTAACTGGATCGTTTACCAAAAGTCCTTACGTAAAAAGTTGAATTTTGGCAGACATTCTAAGCAGGAAACCCCAATTAGGCGCACATACTTTTGGCAAACAGTCTACATGCCAGTCAGGTCCGCCCCTATTGTGAGCCAGAGTGATGATTTTTTCCGGCATGCCTGCTTCGGACGGCGCGGAAATGATACCGGCTCCCGCAGTGTAACATTTCGCCTCTGATCTACCGTTTCTATCCCCTTCAAAATCCATATTCATTGCCGCCTAACATTCTACTGGCGTCCTGTCACGCGAGCGTCGCGGTAACTTGGCTTGCACATCGTCCTGTTCTCAGGGAAGGCAAAGACGCGACAGTAAGGTCGCGACACCTTATTTCACATTCGCTCCGGGCACTTGATGTCTCTCAGGAGTCCTCGCGGATAACATTTGATGGCTTCACTCGATGATCGGGAGCGCTTTGATTTCCCCGGCTGGGTTGAACGCGTCGGATTGCGCGTAATGGATGAGCCCGTCGAGGATGCAGGTTCCCTCTGGGAAACCTGATAGGATGTCCAGTCCTCCGGTGATGAGGATGCGACCCTGACCACAGCGTGCTTGTCCCGCGTAGAGGAAATAACAATCAAGCCCCTCGCCCACCACCATCATTTCATCCGGGTGCATGCCGGAGACGGCAGGCAGTTTAAAACCGTTTTTCATGATACGGAATGAAAGTGGCGAAAGGTATCCCTCGTGCGGGAAATCGCCCAGTGCCGTATGCTTGGCGATGGCGGTGCCCACCTGATTGCCCATCCACCACCAACCTAGGCTAATGTTAGGCTGGCCTTCCGTCCGGTTAATGAGGATGACGCGTTTGCCAGCAGCCAGGGCGGGTTCGACATCAGGCGATCCGATACATGATAGGAGAACAGGAGCCTTCCCAGCCGCAGGATCATCAGCGGGCAAAAGTCCGGAGTATAACTTTTCCAGCTTCGCCTGGAGCGGTTTGGAAACGGCGATGCCCGTGACCTGCTGAATGGCCCGTTTGGGGAAGAGCCAGCAGTCCCACTGGTTGCTATACTTTCCTGCCAGAGAAATCTCAAGCACGGCGTGCATAGGTTTGGCCAGATCAGGAACAACAATGTCCAACTTTGCCAGAGACCTCACGGAGCCCGGCTCCACATCACCGCCATCGCAAGTGCCCCGGGCCAGCATGGTTTCACCGGCACGCAGGGTCCATGTGAGTTTGCACTGTTCCAAGGTCCGCGCGCCATAATGCGAAATCCACGCCTCCGACTTGATAGAATCTCCGGCAACAAAGATGGGGTCCTTCTTTTCCGGCTTGAGCAGCAACACCGTCTCAGCGTTGAACGCGCGGAATTGCTCCGCAGAGAAGCCATTGGATTTGGGTTCCCAGAAGGGATTGAACAGCCCTTGGCTGCTGTAAGAATTCCCTTGTTTCACCACCACATCCACGATGGTCCAGAAGTCAAAGCCATCGCAGGCAGGGTCCATGCGCGCCGCCTCGACCCCCCGCTTCTGATAGAACCGCTGCAGACCGTGCGCCGCGTCTTGGCAGGCGTCACCCCAGCGACGGTCCAGGCCAGCGTTCTTCAACCATTCGTCGCGGGTTTCCAAGGGCACGGGCGGAGCCATGGCACCGGAAAACTTCGGGGCAAGGCGTGGATCCTGTTTCACGCAAAGGTTCAGATATTCATGCGCGATGAACGGGGCATCGCAGGCAAAGCTTCCCGGTTGCCAGACGTTGATGGGGCCGCTTCTGAAGTCCGAGTTTTCCTTCGTGTTGCATGGGCCACCATCCTGATGAATCACCAATCGGTCGGGATCGCGCTGTTTGACCAGCTTGTAGAGATCGCTTCCCATCTGCGGGCCCAGAGTTCCCTCGTTGCCCATGCAATAGGTGGCCAGCGAGGTATAACGCCGGTAGTGGGTGATTAACTCATTTAGATCCCGTTGCGGGTCGTAGGTGAATGCATCGGTGGGATAATCGTGATAGTAGGGGAGTTCCGGTTGGATGAGCATGCCCGCTTCATCCGCAGCCTCGAAATATTCCGGCAGCTCGCAGTGAGTGTGAAGGCGCACATAGACAAACCCTGCCTTTCTGGCGGCTTTGAAATGCTTGAGGTGTTCCTCCCTCGACGCCGGGGACACCAAAGTCAGCGGATAGACAAAATCATCGCCATAACCGCAGACGAAGAAGGGTTTGTTGTTGAAGAAAAAACGATCTCCGCAGACCTCGAATTTACGGACACCGAAGCGTTCCACCCAGCCATGCACGGGTTTTTCACCGTCGCACAAAGTAATATCGGCTAGATAGAGAGAGGGGGAATCCGGTGACCATGGCTGGAACTTTGTCAGCGGAATACGGCAGGTAAGCTCTGCGGTTTTGCGTTTGGGATCAAATACCACGGCCTGCGTGCCACCCCCCGCAGGCTGCCCGTCGGATGTTTTCAGGGACACGCGCAAGATGGGCTTCTCCAAATTTCTGCTAGATCCAGCGAAGGATACCGTGGCGTGAACCTCCGCCGTCTGTTTATCGAAGTCCCCGCGGACCCATGCGTAATCGATGCGCGTGTCAGGCGTGGCTTCCAGTTCCACATCCCGATAGATTCCGCCGAAACGGTGGGTGCTGCTGAATAATCCCTTCCTGCTGGGAGGAACATTGTTCACTTCCGCCACAATGACGGCAGTGCCGCCCGGTTTGACTAGATCCGTGATGTCATACTTGTAAGTGCCGCAATAAGTGTCCACCCAGGCCACTGGGGTTTCATTGACCCAGAACCATCCCTGCGAGCGCACGCCGCCTATTTTCAGCCAAACACGCTGCCCGCGCCATGCCTCCGGGATGGTGATGGTTTTACGATACCACGCGTCGCCCATGTAGATAGCGTGCAGCGGTTTCGCGCAATCATCCCATTGGCAGTCCCATGGGCTTGAGAGGCCGGGAGATCCCACGCCCTGCGCCTCCCAACAGCCGGGAACCTGCAAGGTGCGCGAATTCTTCCACGTTTGCTTGTAGAACTTAGCTGATGGATGGCGATGTTGCGTGGTCTCGCAGGTGACGAACTCCCAATCACCACGAAGTGTTAGGGTGGATTGCAGTGGGGACTTCACCACCGGATTGACCAATGCAGGCAGGGGAGCCCTGCCTGCCCACGTGTCCACGCCACGGAGTGGACACGTCTCCTCCTGTGCATGGATCACGGCCCCGCATCCAAACAGAAGGCACAAGGCACGGTTGATGATACGCATGGTCACATTTCTACGCTTCTGTAAGACGGGAGTTTTCAACGTTTCCGGCATCCTGTCTTTCCCTTGCCTTCCCCCACAATGGGCTTGCTGGGAAACGAGTGCCCGATACATTCCGGCCATTCCTACTCAAACACCTCCTCAAAAATCAGTGGCCGGGAAAAACATCGTCTATTTCGACTTGGAAACGCAACGCAGCTTCAGCGATGTGGGCGGTGGGGCGAACAAAGAGAAAATGGGGGTTTCAGTGGGCGTTACCTACAGCACACGGCGCGGCACCTATGTAATCTATGACGAGAAGGGGATGGAACAACTGGGCAAGGAACTCGTCCAGGCGGACTTGGTCGTGGGATGGAATCACATGCAATTCGACTATCCGGTTCTGCAACCCTATGTCTTCCACACTCTTACGGAACAAACCGTCAATCTCGACATGATGCTGGAACTGGAAAAATTGTTAGGCTTCCGACTCAAGCTTGACTCCGTGGCCTCTGCCACCCTGGGAACAGGCAAAACGGCCGATGGATTGGACGCGCTGCGCTGGTGGCAGGAACACAAAAAAACCGGCGACTTCGCCCCTATGCGCAAGATCGCTGAATATTGCGCATACGACGTCAAAGTCACCAAATGCGTCCACGAGTATGCCCTGCAACACGGGTTGCTTAAATATGACGACAAGAATGGCCGGATCATCGAGGTGCCCGTGAATTGGACATAACTCCAAGGGCTTGCCGTGTCCGGCCCAGCACGAGATTTAGAGCCAGCCGAGCATTCCTCCGAGCACTCTATAAAGAGTCCACAAGAATGTGGCGACAAGGAGCACAATGAAGACCTTGATGGCAAATTCGATGGATGTGCGGGTCATTGAGCGCATATAATAACCGCCCTCCGGATATTGGCAAAGGGAAAAAGCCGGGAAATTGCGCGTGCTACCACTTCCAGCTCAGGCCCAACTCGACAAAAGGAGTGTTTCCGAGACGTTCCCGGTTTCCGACCTGATAGAAATCGAACACCCGCTCAAAGGCCCAGCCCGCCTTCACCCTCGCGCTCAAACCGTCTTGGAATTTCCGCTCCCAGGATGCCCCCGCGTGCGACTCATAATAGGAGACCCGCCGACCATCCGCTAGCTGATAGCCGGTGCCCAGCAGCTCCACACACAGCGAAACCGTGTTTTGCTTGTCCGGCTCGTAGCTCAGCGTGGCCTGAGGAAAGACCAGATCCATTTTCCAATGCGAATCAAGATTGGCCGACACACCAATAATAGGCAGAATATAATCGCCCAGGTGTGAGTATTCCAGCCCACCCACCACCGCCCACCGGTCATTCAGCGGGTATGCGAGCACCAAGGTGACTGGCATATCGAACGCGCCGCTGGAGAAGTTTTCATCTCCATACCACCCCGGCTGGAGGCTCAGCGCAAACACCGCATCATCCTGCACACGATATTCCCCTCCCAATATTGCCGCCACGGATTGGAGCGTCACCGGCAACCCCGCCGATACACCCGTAAAGTCGAGGCGCTCCCCAGCCGACCCCAGTAATAAATGCCAATGCTCATCCACAGCCTGATCCAGGGTCAGGCTAACCCTCTCATGGGCCTCGTGGGCCTCATAGCCCGCCAAGCCATCCAAGGTCAAAGTGGATGGCGACACATCCATGGCCATGGCATTAACCATCAATGAACCTAGGGCAAAAGCAAGGAGACGAGTCATGGATGAAACCTAATGGTGCCCCGTGAGAAATCCTCTGTCCATCTGCAATCCGCGCGCACCATGAAAAACTCCCCTCTACCCTACAGTCTCTTCCGTAGCCTTGCTCTCCGGGCTCTTTCCTTCGACAGGCGCAGCAGCTACGTCCGCCTTTTTCTTCTGTCCGGTTTTCTTTGGCGGCGGCGGTGTGCCAAACACCTCGCGAGCTGGCACCTCAGTCTTGGGGAAAAAGACATCTTTAAGCAGGTACAGGATTCTGTGAATGAGCGGGTTGCGGTGCCCCACGCCCACGAAAAGATCGGTGCGCACGGCTCCCAGCTCTGCCTTCACCTCGTAGGCGGTCTGCATGGTATGTACCTTGGTGAAGCCGAGCTTCTCGGCTTCGTCGATGAGAGAGTAAAAGGCGTTGAAATACAGGTCCGAGTCTTTCTTTATCCAGTAGTCAAAGCCGCTGTAAAACGGGTGCATGGTGTCCTTATCGAAAATCACCAACTCCACCGCCACCAGTTGCTTGCTTGGGACACCCCCTGCCCCCTCCATGGAGGAGGAGCTTAAATGATGGGACTCATTACCTGGAGCCTTAGTCGCTGGAGTCGTCCTAAACCCCAAATGATAAAACACATGATCCGGAAGAGCCTTGTCCACTTCCGAGAAAAACGCCTTGTTTACCTTCTCAAAAACAAAATCCGCATTGTTGATCACCTGCAGGTAAAGTTGATAGATTTCCTGCTCGTAGCCCTTGCAGTTAGAAGCTCCCTCCCAAGTCAGACCTGCCGCCTCACCCACGGCTTTGCGCTTCTTCAACTTGTTGCGGTACTTGGAGCGGATCGACTCATAATAGCCGCCCTGGAGGCGAGGGGCCACGCTCACGTGAGTTGTGGGAAGACTTTCGGGGAAGAAGAACTTTTTGCCGATTGCCGCGCTCAGTCGCCCGGTCAGGCCCTCGGATAATTCTTTGATGACGATGAGGCCCAAGCGCAAGGATTTGGCCTTGCACGTGACTTCTTCAAAGACATTGGCGATTTTTTCGTTATTCCACCGCTGCGTGTTGGAAAAGTCCTTGAATCCAAGATGATCCCCGCAGGTGGTTACCCCACTGCCGACCACAAAAAGCCGCGCCTGCAGGAAACCCGGGAATAGCTTGCGGATGCCTCCCACCAGCTTCTGCAGCCAGGGGCTGGCCAAGTTAATCAAAACAAATTTGAAGCCAAAGCATGGAATCACGCAGGCAACGCCCTGCTCGTCGTGCCCCACCAAGTAGTGGATATCCATATCCTCCAGGTCCGAGGCTTCTACGGCTTTCTGCAGCTCGTACGAACGCAGAATATCGTCGTTGCCGAAGCATTCGCGCCACTCTTTCTCGATTTCTGAGGCGTGACGGTACCAGTTGAAAGAAATCTGTCCCATGTTTTAGAATTTACCTTTCTGGGTATGCACTATACGCCCCTTGGCCGAGATTTAGCGCTACCGGTCGTGTCTGCGATGAGGCAGGCGACACAGGATGTTGTGGTTGGGGGAGTAAAGTGCATACCCAGATTTACCTTTTGAGGTATGCACGGCGGAGGGCGTGCAGCAGCCGCGTAGGCAACAGCCGCGTTCCCAACGGTGCCATGGCCGTCTGGAAAAAATCTCCCGCTCGCAAGGTTCCGCTACGGCGTCGGCGCAGGGCTGAGATCAGCCTCTTTACCACCACCTCGGGCCCTGGAGCTTCCGCCATCATTTGGGCCATATGTTTCTTGGTGGCAGACCAAGGCTTGGCCAATTTGTCGTCGTCCCAATCCTTGGCAAATTCCGAACGGATGTCCCCTGGCCGTAAATCGATGATCGTGGTGGCGGGATACTCGTCCATCAGGCTGATCGTGAGTGCCGAAAGCGCGGCCTTGGCAGTGTTATAGGCCGACATGTAGGGCAATGGGAACTCGGCCGCCAGCGAACTGACATTCACCAGTGCCCCACGCGATGTCCGCAAGCCCGGCAGCGCCGCATGCATAATGAGCAGCGGGCTACCCACCATCAACTGCCAGTTATTGTCCCAAGTGGCATCATCTATGGCCTCAAAGCCCGCGCACTCGCCCCGCCCCGCCACGTTGATGACCAGATCAAATTCTTCTTTGCGTATGATCTCGCACAGCTCCCGCACGGCCTTCACATCCATAAGATCGCAGGCATAGCCCTTGGTGCCCTCGGGGACCTGCAATACCCGACGCGCCACGGCGGTAACTTCCACGCCCTCGCTGGCCAACCGCGCGGCAATCGCATGGCCGATGCCACTGCTGGCACCGGTTACAAGGGCTTGTTTAAAAGGAAATGACATCATTTACGGTCACCTAGCAGGTCACAATACCCTATTCCAGTCGTTTTTCAAGTCTTTAGATTTACTGGGTTCGGCTGGCCGAATCGGTTAGCCCATACGCAGCCGACTTCAGCGTGCCGCCGTAATCCACCTTATAATCCTTCTGTCACACGGCTTGACGGAGAAACGTACTGCATTATATCATACGCCTTCACCAACAAAACCTGAATTTGTTTTTCCATAAAACCAAACCGATCCTCAAGCGCTGCAGCACCGATGCCACCACACGGATGCGGCTGAAATACGCGCCCTACTATCACGTCATGGGCGCTGCCGATGGCGTCAACATCACCGTTGATGGCCGGCCGATGGTGTTGATGGCCACGAACGAATACCTCGGACTGAGCCGACACCCACAGGTTGTCGCGGCGGCCAAACAAGCCCTTGATCAATGGGGCACCAGCCCGTGCGGTTCCCGCCTGGCCAACGGCAGCCGCGCTCACCACATTGAATTGGAGGAAGCGCTTGCCGCATTTCTCGGCATGGAAGCCTGCCACGTTTTCGTGGCAGGTTATTTGGCGTGTGTGGCCAGCGTGAGTTCCCTGGCTAAGCGAGGCGATGCCTTGATCGTGGATCCGAGCATCCATTCATCACTTTGGGATGGCGTGATCCTCAGTGGTGCGAAAATCGAGCGGTTTCACCATAACGACATGGAAGCACTCGCAGTGTTGCTGGGGCAACTCGATGAGAAACAAGCGAAGATGATCGTCGTTGATGGCGTATATTCAATGGAGGGCCATATCGCAGATCTGCCAAAACTGGTAGATCTCGCCGACAAATACGAAGCAGTGGTGGCTGTAGATGAAGCGCACAGCGTTGGCATACTCGGCCGGGACGGACGCGGCGTGTGCGACATGTTAGGCGTTACCGACCGGGTGGATGTGATCGCCGGGAGTTTTTCCAAGGCGTTTGGCAGCACCGGCGGCTTCGTCGCGGGCAGCCAAGCGGTGGTGGATTATTTGCGCAGCAACTCGCGCCAGATTATTTTCAGCGCTGCCCTCGGAGCCCCAGCCGCAGCCGCTGCGCACACGGCATTGACGGTGATGCAACGCGAACCCGAGCACCGTGAAAAGTTGTGGGCGAACTACCGGCACATGTGCGATATCTTGAATTCGCTAGGCCTTGATTTTTGGAACAGCCCGACACCAGCGCTGCCGATAGTCATCGGTGATACCGAACGCGCTTATACGATGTGGAAATCGCTTTGGAAACAGGGGTTTTTCACTGTGATCTCGGTCCCACCCGGCGTGCCGATTGGCAAGGAAATGATTCGCTGCGCAGTGTCTGCATTGCACACCACGGAACAACTCGACCGGTTTGGCGATGCCTTGAAAGTGGCCATGAAACGCGCCGGTGTCCGGCCCAAATCCTGACTAACAAGTAAAGTTTTTGGCAATTCGCCAAGTTATAGGCCTGCGCCCGTCGTCAACTGCCCTCCCACCGCTTCATGGCGATGCTGACGTTCGTGCCGCCGAAGCCGCTAGAGTTGGAGAGCAGGATACGTGGCGCATCGAAAACCGATTCCGTAACGATCCGAATATCCGCGCATGCGGGATCAAGTTCGGTGATGTTGGCCGACACCGGTGTGAAGCGTTCCTGCAATGCGAGTGAACAGAACGATGCTTCCATCGCGCCGGCAAGTGACAGGCCATGACCGGTTAGACTCTTGGTGCTACTGACCCATGGCTGTTTGTCACCGCAGAATACCTGACGCAGGGCGTGGCATTCACTGATGTCACCGGCGACCGTGGAGGTTGCGTGTGCATTGATGTAATCCACGTCATCCGGTTGTATCTGCGCATCGAATAACGCGGCCTCAATCGCCCGCCGCAGCCCGTCACCGGTCGGTTCGGGAATGACCACGTTGTAACCGTCGGACGCCTGACCCCAGCCGAGCACTTCTGCACAAATCGGCGCGCCACGCTGCAGAGCATGTTCGAGTTCCTCGACGACCAACACGGCGGCACCGCCGGTGCCGACAAAGCCGTCACGCTTTATATCGAACGCGCACGGCGATTTAGCTGGATCGGTTTGAGCACTGAGTGCGCGGACGCTGGCGAACGGAAGAATGTTGTATCGATTGCAATCCTCGGCACCGACTACGAACATCATATCCTGCCGGCCTAACTGGATCATGTCAGCAGCCAATCCAAGCGCGTGAGCCGACGAGGAACAAGCACTGGAGCACCCCATTGAGCCGCCCTTGATCTTATACCCGGCCACGAGGTTGATATAGAGAGAGCCAGGGATGCCGTTGACGGTGGCCATCGGCTGGACGCGGCTCACGCCACGCGTAACCAAAGTGTGCAGGCTTTCATAGGCGAGCCACATAGACCCCGCAGAGGCACAAAGCAAGCCGGTGCGCGGATTAGAAACCAACTCAGGCGTGAGCTGCGCTTCGCGGATGGCCTGTTCCATTGCACAGAACGCATAGAGCGAGTTGGGCGTCATGGAGCGGAGTTGATCACGTCCGATCTGGTAATCGGCGGGATAGGTCCAGTCATCAAACCGCGCAGTGGGAAACGTAAACCCTTTGACCGTCCCGGCCAGTTTAATGGGCACATCGTCCCCGGCAAAATCGGGAAAAAGTTCGATGCCTGTCCGGCACTCGCGCAAACTGCGCAACACTTCATCCCGGCTGTTACCAATGCTGGTGATGAACCCGAGACCACTAATGACAATGCGACGCTTCATAGCGCGCCGTTCGCCAGCTTATCGCGCAGGAACTGATTGAGTTTGCCAATCGTGAGGACTTCCTTGAGCTCCTCGTTCTCAATCTTAATCTTCAGCACTCCCTCGATGGAAAACACCATTTCTAGCAGACTCAATGAATCCAAACCCAAATCGTCGACAAGCCGGGTGTCATCGTTGGCATCCTTTAACGGTATCTTAGCGGTGGCGGGGGTATAAAGCTCGACCAAACCGTAAATGACCTCCGGGACCGCTGTCACATCGCCAGTTTCCCGGAAGCGCAGGGCTGCTGCTACAGTTTCGGGACTGCACCGCCGCAGCTCTTCTTTGATCTCGGCTATTTCTTTTTCACTTAAAGCCATAATGTTCTGAGTGCTGGTAATTCGCTATTAGGGTGAATGTCGTTAACAAAGCCGGTGGCCGGACCGGAGCATGAGATAAAGAGAGATGTCTCGGAGATATGTGCTTCCACGCCAGAGAAATTGCTGCGGCCAAAATTACCCATCCAACATGAGACGCCAAGGAATTTTTTTGGGGAATTGCTGGCGGCATTTTTATGATGATCAAAAAAAGAGCCCGGCCCCAGTTTGAGCTGGAGCCGGGCAAAGACCTGGCGACGACCTACTCTCGCAGGACCTATCGTCCCACTACCATTGGCGCTGTGGCGTTTCACTTCCGGGTTCGGAATGGGACCGGGTGGTTCCACCACGCTCTGGTCACCAGAGGGCAATTGAGGGGGATCGCGGCCGGTATGGCGTAGATTTCCTTAACTGGGACTCTGGGGACTTCGAGTAGAAGCGGCTTGGTAGCCGCCCGCCCGCTCTCTGGCATCCACATGGAGGTATTTTCTGATTTGGCAGGTACGTGCATTTGCACTTTTTCTGTCTTCACGGTCTTTCTTGCTTACTTCCGATTCCAAAAACAGGAATCAAGCCGAACGGATGATTAGTACTTCTTGGCTACACGTGTTACCACGCTTCCACCTAAAGCCTATCAACGTCGTAGTCTTCGACGATCCTTCGGGGAAAATTCATCTTGGGAGGAGCTTGGCGCTTAGATGCTTTCAGCGCTTATCTCTTCCGCACTTAGCTACCCGGCCATGCCCTTGACAGGACAACCGGTGCACCAGAGGTGCGTCGATTCCGGTCCTCTCGTACTAGGAACCGAACCCCTCAATTTTCCTGCGCCCACAGAGGATAGAGGACCGAACTGTCTCGCGACGTTCTGAACCCAGCTCGCGTGCCGCTTTAACCGGCGAACAGCCGGACCCTTGGGACCTTCTCCAGCCCCAGGATGC
>Ga0118677_10001401_pt1 | contig 51327 bp, 36 predicted proteins | sample AliMusrvi5mmetaG_FD_86154 | JGI IMG/M metagenome (GOLD analysis project Ga0118677, IMG submission 86154) | reverse complement strand
GCCCAGAGCGCTCCCGCGGCCAGGACCAGGACGGTCGCAAGCACAGCCGCCCGCGTCCAGCGGCCCAGGGGGCCGGCGGAGGGCCGGGATGACGGAGCCAGGATCGCACTCAGCGAGGCGAGCATGAACGGCGGCAGGACGAACGACGGCCGTCCGGCTCTTCCGCCAGCGGCGGACGGCGCCGCAGGCACGACCGGCGCGGCCGTCGCCCGCAACGCGCTGGAGAAATGCCGGGGCTCGCGCGCGGCCACTCCGGCCGGCAAGGACGCTGCGGCGGCCCGGGCCGTCCGGCCCGTGACCGCGACCTGCCCGCTATGAGTGTAATGCGGGCTGGAAGAGTCCTGCGCGCCGCACGGCAAGGCCAACAGGAGAAGCCACGCCGCGGCGTGGCACGTCAAACCAGCCGGGCGGGAGCGTCTCAGCGGAACCAAAGGAGAGGCGCCTTCTCCGACCGGTTGTCGGGGGCCTCGATGGGTACCGCGTCGAAGCCTTCTATCCTGAGGCCGGATTGGCGTTCGGCTTCCGCGGTGGCGGCGACAGGGCGGCCGCCCCAGAGCTTGACGGTCTTGTCCCAACTGGCGCTGGCCAGCAGCCGGCCGTCCGGAGAGAAGGCCACGGCGATGACGGGGGATTGGTGCCCGCTCAGGGTCCGGAGCTCCCGTCCGGAGGCCGTCTCCCATATCGTGATGGTGCTGTCGGCGCTGGCGCTGGCCAGAAGCTTGCCGTCCGGAGAAAATGCGATGGAGAACACCGCCTCCTGGTGGCCGCTCAAGGTGCGCAGCTCCCGGCCGGAGGCCAGGTCCCAGAGCTTGATGGTGCCGTCGGAACTGGCGCTGGCCAGGAGTCTGCCGTCCGGCGCAAAAGCCACGGAATGCACCGAGCCCTGGTGCCCGCTCAAGGTGCGCAGCTCCTTGCCGGAGGCCAGGTCCCAGAGCTTGACGGAGCTGTCGGAACTGGCGCTGGCCAGCAGCTTGCCGTCCCGGGAGAAGGCGACGGAATTCACCCAGCTTTGGTGCCCGCTGAAGGCTCCGAGCTTGCGCCCGGAGGCGGCCTCCCACAGCATGATGTCGTTGTCCCGGCCGGCGCTGGCCAGCAACCGGCCGTCTGGAGAGAAGGCCACGGACACCACCGTGTCATGGTGCCCGCTCAAGGTCCGGACCTCTTGGCCGGAAGCGACGTCCCAAAGCTTGATGGAGCTGTCGGAGCTGGCGCTGGCCAGCAGCCTGCTGTCCGGAGAGAAGGCGACGGAGAACACCGCATCCTGGTGCCCGTCCAAGGTCATGAGCTTGCGGCCGGACGCCGCGTCCCGAAGCATGATGGTCTTGTCATCGCTGGCGCTGGCCAGCAGCCGGCCGTCCGGAGAAAAGGCTACGGCATTGACCCAACTCTTGTGCCCGCGCAAAGTGCTGGGCCCCGGGCCAGAGGCGAGGGCCCAGAGCTTGATGGCGTCGTCGAAGCTGGCGCTGGCCAAAAGCCGGCCGTCCGGCGAGAAGGCGACGGACTTCACCGCCGATTGGTGCCCGCTCAAAGCGCCCAGCTCCTGGCCGGACTCCACGTCCCAAAGCTTGATGGTCTTGTCCCTGCTGGCGCTGGCCAAAAGCCGACCGTCCGGCGAGAAGGCCGCGGCGAAGACCCGGTCCTGGTGCCCACGCAAAGTCAGAACCTCTTCGCCGGAAGCCGCGTCCCAGAGCTTGATGGTCTTGTCCCAGCTGGCGCTGGCCAGGAGCTTGCCGTCCGGAGAGAAGGCCACGGACAACACCGTATCATGGTGCCCGCTCAAGGTCTTGCGCTCCTGGCCGGAGGCCGGATCCCAAAGCTTGATGGTCTCGTCCCAACTGCCGCTGGCCAGGACCTTGCCGTCCGGCGAGAAGGCCACGGAGCGCACCCAATCCTGGTGTCCGGCCAAAGTCCGGACCTCCTGGCCAGTGGCGAGGTTCCAGAGCTTGATGGTCTTGTCATCGCTGGCGCTGGCCAGGAGCTTGCCGTCCGGTGAGAAAGCCACGGAATGCACCGAGCCTTGATGCCCGCTCAAGGTGGCGCTCTTGCGACCGGAAGGCACGTCCCAGATCTGGACGGTCTTGTCGTCGCTGGCGCTGGCCAGCAGCCGGCCGTCCGGCGAGAAGGCCACGGCGTTGGCATCCTGCCGGAGCCCGCCCAAGGTCCGGAGTTCCTTTCTGGAAGCCAGATCCCAGAGCCTGATGGTCTTGTCGTCTCCGGCGCTGGCCAGCAGCCGGCCGTCCGGCGAGAAGGCCACGGACTGCACCGAACCCTGGTGGCCGCTCAAGGTCCCCTGGAGCCTGGCGACGGGATCGCGCAGCGAGAAGCCCGCCGCCTGGACCCTTATGGTGTCGGCCTTCTCACGGGCCGCGGACAGGAAAAGCATGGCTTCCAGGGTGCGGTTCTCCTTCATCGCGGAGTCCGCCCTGAACACGAGCGCGTCGCTCATGGAACGATAGAGCGTCTGGATCTGGCGGCCATAGAAGGCCTTGGCGCCGAGCAGGGTCAGGCCCACGGCCGCCAACAACCCCAGGGCGCGCGCGGCGAAGCTCAGCCTGCCGCGCCATGGCCAGGTCTTCAGCCGGCCCCTCACCTTGTCCGCGGACGCCGGCCGCATCTGCGGCTGGTTCGCCAGGATGCGCCGAAGATCCGCGCGCAAGGACGCGTCCGCGATCTCGGCGCCCCATTCCGGGGCCACGGCCCGGTCCAAGTCGCCGGTCAGCATCTGGACCAGCACCACGCCCAACGAGTAAATATCGCTCTGCGGTCCGGCCGGCCGGCCTTCCAGCCGCTCCGGGGCCATGTACAGCAGGCTCCCTGGATAGGAGCTGGAGCGCGTGGTCGGCGATGGGGCGGCCTTGCCCCGGCCGACGGAGAGCCGGGAGAGCAATTCCTCGCCCACCGCGCGGCCGATGCCGAAATCGGAAAGTTTTACCAAGGGCGCTCCGGAACTGCGCAAGGGCGCCTGCTCATCGACCAGGATGTTCTGAGGCTTGACGTCCTGATGGATGATCCCGGCCTTATGCGCGGCGGACAAGGCCTGGGCGATCTGGCGCGCGATGTCCAGCTTGGCCTTGACCGGCAGGGTCTTAATCCTGCCGCCGTCCTCCAGCCATTCGCGCAGGTTGCGGCCCGGAACGTGCTGCATGCCCAGGTAATAAGGCGGCGAATTCAGGGACACATGATGGATGCGCACCATGTGCGGATGCTCACCCACCTGGGAGCGCAGCCGCTTGAAAAGATCCATCTCGCGGCGCAGGGAAGCCAGCCGGGACTTGTGAAAGCAGAATTTAAACACCCGGCGCTCGCCGGTCCTGGGCTGCACGGCTTGCCAAGCCTCCCCGAACCCGCCTTCCCCGGCTTTCCGCTCCAAGGCCCACTCCGTGCCCGGGACCTTGTTCCCCGGGGCCGGCCGCCAGCCCGGCTCCTCCTCCAACATCCCGGCCGGCCTGGCCTTCTTGGACGCCGCCGGCGGCCGGAGCGGAGCCAGCCCGATTTCTCCGACCTCGCAGATCTCCAATGGCTCGGCCGCGCCCTTGACGGCATAACAGCCGTGGTAGAGCCATTCCAAGGACGGTTCGGTCCCGGGCCACGCCGGCCGGGCGCTGTCGAAGAACTGCCTGCTGCAAAGGAACTGGCGGCCCTCGGCCAAGGACATGACGCGCGCCGCGGTGTCCACTTGGCTGCCATAGAGGTCGAGAGGCTGGCGCCCCGCGAGATCCTCGTCGCCATCCGCCTCGCTCGAATGAGCGCCGATGCGCAGCCTCAGGCGGTCCCGGAACTCGGCGCGCATGCCGGCATGGAGCCTGGCCGCGAAGAGCGCGGCGTCCGATGCCTTGCTGAACGCGAACAGCGATGAGTCCCCCGCGGTGCCTATCTCCAGCGCCTCGGGGAATCCCCGCAAAAGGTCGCGGATCAGGCCGCGGTGCTGCATGATGAGGGACAGCGCCTGGCTGCCTCCCGACTCGGTCTGGAGCCTGGCCGAATCCACCAGGTCGGTGAAGAGCAGCGTCAGAAGCGCGGCAGGATGCCGCCGCCGGAATTCCTCGACCTTGGACCTGGCCTCGGGAGTCTTGAACGAGTGGAGCAGGCCCTGCTCGAAGGCATCGGGCCGCGGATCGATTTCCTCCGCTAGGCTCAACATTCCCGGCATTCTAGGATTATATCACAAACTTTAAGAGTTTTGTCAATAGAACAAAATAGATGATAATGGAAAATGCCAAGGAATCCTTGATGGAACGGATCCGCGCCGCGGAACCAGGGAGATTCACGTCGACCGCAAGGCAAAATCCGTCATCCTATATATGGCCAAGCCGTCCACCCTCAAAAGGCCGTCCGCCTTGATCACACGGCGGGAATCGTCGATCGCCGTCACGCAGGCATCCACCATCACCAGCTTGTTCGAAGGGATGACCTGCCCGCGATAAAGCCAGGAATGACGCTGGCCCAAGGCCATTGACTCGAAGCGTCCGGCCGCATCCTTCCACCTCTCCCGCGCCGCGACCTTGAGCAGTTGGATGAAGGACTCCAGCCCCAGCGAGCCCGGGCATACCGGGTCCTGGTAGAAATGCGCCTTGAAGAACCACTCGGACGGATCCACCCTCTTCGTGCCGCGGATGAAGCCCAGACCCCTCGGCCCGCCGTCCGGCACATAGCAATCGACTGCGTCCACCATCATCAGCATCTGATCCGGCATACCCGGCTGTCCCAAGCCGGGGCGCAGGTCCCGAGCCAGTTCAGCCTGGGATGGCGCATAAGGCGCGGCTCCACGCACACCGACCTGTTCCGAGAGAGCTTTTTTCGAAAAGAACCCGAACTCCGTGATGCCCTCATAGACCAAACGACCGCCGCAGCGCACGGCCATCTCGTAATCCTGGATGAGCATGCCCGCGGACTGCACGTTCTTGGTCATCTTGACCGTGGTGACCAGCGTCCCGGCATCAGGTCCGATTTCCTCATACTGCGTCGCGGTCCCGCCCAGGTTGCGGAAGGAAAGGTCGGTCTGGCTCGACAAGGCCGAGCCCACGTAAGCGGCAAGCCAGCCGCAAGGCTGCAGCGCGACTTCCAAAAGCACTCCGAAGGGCATGGTCGGCTGGCGATTGGATTTAAAATACCAAGCGTCCTTCGGCACATCGTACTCCGCGTCCACCACTCCGCCCGCCGCAAGCTTGAAAGCTGCGCAGCCCTCGATCCGGGTGATCCGGTCCAGGACCTGGTACGGCGGGCCGGGCAGACGGGCGATGATGCGTTCGGAGTCGAAGACCCTGTAAGGCTCACCGAAAGCCTCTGACGGCTTGCCAATGGCAAAGGCCAAGATGCTGTTCGAATCAAACAACGGAACCGGCGACCCCGCAGAGGGCTCCGGTGGCGCCGCAGCGAAGCTGCGGCGCTCGTTCCATATCCTGGACAACTCGGTCTTATCCGTGCCGCCCATGCGTACGCACATGTCCGTGATGCGCACAATGGGCTTGCCGTCCGCGTACATCAGGGCGTCAGCGATGGCGAAAGGCGCCGGGTCGAAGCCCAGTTCCTTGACCGCCACCTCGTAATGGACCGTCTTGGTCCGCGCGGTGACCTGGCCACGACAGTGCAGGCCGCTAGTGACTCCCGCCACCGGCTCGTACCAGACCTTGGATTTCTCTCCCACCCAGCCCTGCCGCATGAGCAGGATGCGCAAGGTGTGCAGGCAGCATTCGTACATCAAGGTGCCCGGCATCACATTGTCGTCGATAAAATGGCAGACCAGATGCCAATCGTCCGGCCGGATGTCCGCTTCGCCCTTGATGAGGCCCAAGCCGTAGCGGCCGCCCTTGGGGTCCAGGGACACCACGCGGTCGACGAGTTCCATCCTCCCGGAAGGCAGGCCCACCGGCTCCTGCAAAGGCAGACCGGCGAAAGCCGGACCGAAGCCGGCAGCCAGGTCGCCCCGGCGCAAAGCCAATACCTGCTCGTCGGAGTATGCTTCGCGGCCGAAGTCCGGCACGAGCGGGGCCCAGTCGGCCGGCTTCTTGCCCGGCTTGACGGCGAGCTCCTCAGGCTTGAACACCACGCCCTTGCCCGCGGCCAGATCCTCGGCCGTGAAGAAGCCGGCACAGCCCTTGCGCATGCTCAGAAGCGGCTGGCCACCCACCGTACTCTCGTAGCTGAAGAAGAAGAGCCACACGTCCCCGTGCCGGGCGAAACGGTCGATCCTGATGTCGTAGCGGATCACATCTCCCGGGCCGGGCAGGCCGCGGTGGAAGGTCACCTCGGCGTCGAGTAGACGATAGACGCGCTGGCCCTTGGTCTCGGAATCGATGCCCAGATAGCCGGAGAGGAACAGGTCCGCTTGGCCCGCCTCCACCGCTATGCAGGTCGGGATGCGGCCGCAGTCCAGGTACCAGGCGCCAGCCTTCACGTCGTGCTCCGTCACGACCCCGCCGGACTTCAGGGAGCGCGGTTCCCCCGACACGCTCACGATACGGTCCACCAGCATCAGCGGCTCGTCCGGCAGGCGCACCCGGGTCGGATAAGAGTCCGCTTCGGCGAAGAGCGGGCCCAAAGCCTTGCCGATGGAGCCGATGGCGAACTCCATGCACCTGTCCCGGTCCATAAAGCAATCCGTCCTGAAATTCCGCGCCGCAGGCGCGGAATCCGGAAGCCCCCTCACGGGGGGCTTCCGATCCGTTGGGGGCAGTCCCCCTCCCCCCGCCGCCCGCATCAGCGCATTCTGCACCGCGATATTCTTCATCTGCGCCTGTGCGAAGTTCTGCGAAAGCCTCAGGAAGGTCTCGTGCGCCTTGAGCCCGGCCGCGTGCGAGGCCAGCAGCTGCTGCTGCAAAGGAGACGACGCGGCCAAGGGTGCCGCAGCGCCGCCCTGCGTCGGCACGGGAGTGCCGACGCCCGACAAGCCATCAGGGATCGCGTTGGCACGCATGGGACGGCCCTCCAGAAGCGCATCGGCCGTCATGGGCGCCGGAGCAGGAACCGGGAAGGCATCCGCAAGGGAAGTCGCCACCAAGGCCATGGCCGGCGCCGCGGTCCTTGCTCTTGGCCTCCAGGTGATGGACTTAGGCGCCTCGGCGCCCAAGGGCACGCTCACCCGGGGCCGAGCCGGCGCAGGCTCCTGGTGGTCGGCCGCACAGGAAGGCAGGCCGTAGAGGGGCTTCAGGTCCACCGGGATGCGCTCCGCGATGAGCTGGGCCAGCAGGCGCAGCACCGTGGAGACCACGTCGGTCCCCCTCATGCAGGCGGAGCGAGCCGTGTGCGGCAAGGGGCCGAGGATCTTGTCGATCATCCGCGTGGCCGAAGCCTGGGGGCCCAGCTCGATGAAGATCCGCGCCCCGTCCTCGTAGCTCTGCCGGATCAGCGCCGGGAAATCCAGGGCGCAGGTCGCCTGCGCCGTGATGGAGTCGGCCGCGCTCTCTCGCGTCACCTCATAGGCCTTGCCCCAAGCTCCGCTGTAGAAGCGCATGCCGGAGGGCGCCTGCGTGGGCAGCAGATGCAGTTCCCGGTACTGCTTCTCGACCAGTTCCGCGGCCGGGAAATGCACCGTGGAGACGCCCTGCAGCGGGAGGAACACGCAGCCCAGGCCGTCGACCAGGTTGTCGACGGCCTTGCGATAGCCGCCGACCACGCATTCGAACGGAGCGTTGACGATCAGAAGCGCCGCCCGCTCCATGCCTTTCAAGGCCATCTTGACCGTGTCGGCCGGACGGTCGATGACGCCCAGCACCCAGTCCATGCGCTCCTCAGAGGGCAGGTTCCAGAACCGGCGCGCCGCGTCGCAGGGACCGGCCAGGTCGCTGGTGAACAGGCTCGACTGCTTCATCCGGCGCAGCATCTCGTCGCGGCCGGTCCAGGCGCGCAGGGCGAAGAGCCCCGCGGTCTCGCCCAGGCTGTAGCCCACCACGGACCTCGGCTCGACGCCGAAGCCGCGAACCAGGTCGCTCAAGGCCGTGGCATGGGCCACCGAGCCGAAGATCATGGCGTGGAAGTCCGCTACGATGGCGGCCTCGGCCTTCGCCTCCCAGCCCTCCTCCCAGGAGAACCGCCACGGCACGAAGCGCTCGGGCGCGGACTGGCCGCGCAGGTAGCCATTCTCCGCGTCGAGCCGCCGCAGGACCTCGGGCCATTGCACGCCCAGGTCCACGCCCATGCCCAGGTACTGGTTGCCCGAGCCCGGGAACACAAAAGCGAGGGCCTCGGCTCCGAAGGGAGCGCGCGTGGTCATCTGGATGCGGTCGCCCGAGATGGGCCGCTCCGGGTTGTCGCGGAGGGATTCTTCGGCCGCGGTCATCAGCTCCCCCAGGTCAGCGGCGCCGCGAGCCACGAAGGCCAAGCCGAGCGTTCGCTCCGGCTGACTGCCCCGGGACGCCCACCAGCGGCGGGCGAGGTTCTCCACGTTAGAGTCCGCGTGCTGCCGGGAAAGCCAGGAACGCAGAGCGGCCAGTCCGTTCAAGAGTCCAGCTGCGTCGTCCGCCTCCACCGCGAAGAGGGCCTCGTCCCGCGCTCCCAGAGGCTGGCGCCGTTCCATAGCGGCCCGTCCGCCCTCGGCCGCTTCGGGCGCGGCCTCCAGCACGGCATGGCCGCAGTTGCCGTCCGTGCCCATGGAGCTCACGCCGGCGCGGCGCGGCCCTTCGGCGCGGTTGCGCAGCCAGTACTGGGGCCGCAAGGGGACGTGAAAGCGCTTGGCCGCGGCCGCGAGCTCCGGCAGGGGCTGTGAGGAGCGCATGGGCGGCAGGACCTCCTGATAGAGGACCAGGGCCGCTTTGACGAGACCCGCCAAAGCCGAGGCGGCCCCCGCGTGTCCGAGCTGGGACTTGACGCTGCCCAAAGCGCAGGGCAGGCCCGTCTCGGCCGTGCCGTAGAAATCAGCCAGGGCCTCGGCCTCGACCCGATCCTCGGCAGGCGCGCCGCTTCCGTGGGTCTCCAGGTAGCCCACGGTGGAGGCATCCACGCCGGCGTCGGCGTAGGCGCGGCCCAGCGCGCTCGTATAGGCGGCGGCGCTGGGCGCCGGCCGATCCACCCCGCCGCCTGAAGCAAATCCCAGGCCCTTGATGACCGCGTAGACCCGGTCGCCGTCGCGCAGCGCGTCATCCAAGCGCTTCAAGACCAACGCAGCCGCGCCCTCGCCCGGCAGGGCCCCGTCCGCCGACAGATCGAAGGGCTTGGCCGAGCCGGAGCCGGTGAAGGGCCGCAGGGCCTGGCTGCCCATCATCGCGCGCAGGTCGCCGGAGAGGTCCACGGCGCCCGCGATGGCGACCTCGAGCTGGCCTTGCTGCAGAGCCCGGACCGCCGCCTCCACGGCGCGCAGGCCGGAGTTCTCCTCCGAGGCGACGACGAGGCTCGGACCGCCGATCTGGAACTCGCGCGCCACGCGGCTGGCCACGATGCCGCCCAAGGCGCCCATGGTCCGGTTGGCGGAAAGGGCCGGACCGACGGCCTCGCGCAGGAGGCGGATCCACTCGGCATCCTCCTCAGGGGAGAGGTCCCAACCCATCTCCTTGGCCCAGCGCCGGCCGGTCTCGGCCAAGGACCAGCGCAGGTCGAAGTTGGTGGTGTTGAGGTCCAGGCCTAGGCCGATGAAGACCCCGGCCGACTCCCCCGGAAACGACTTCAAGGCCGCGTCCTTGACCGCTTTAGCCGCGGTGTCGAGCATGAGGAGCTGCTGAGGGAGCATCTCCTCCATCTCCTTGGGAGGGATGCGGTAGTCCGCCGCCGCCACGCTGACCTCCAGGAGATAATGACCCGGGTAGCGAGGCGCCTCGCCGCTGCCCCACCAACGCTTCTCAGGCAAAGACAACGCGGCCTGCGATTGTCCGCCCAGGACATGCTCCTGGAATCGCCGCAGGCCCGAACAAGCTCCGAAATTCGCCTCCATGCCGACGATCGCAATCGGTATGGCTGCGGCCTCCTTGGCCGGGGAGAATGGGACGCTCTCGCCATGGCGCTTGCGCGGCGCAGCTTGATACTCCTCTACCAAGACATGCGCGTTGATGCCGCCGAAGCCGAAGGCGCTGACCGCGGCGCGGCGAGGGGTCTTGGCGTCCCGGTTTCCCCAGTCCGAGCACTCGACGGGCACCCGGAAGGGGCTCTCCTCGAGAGCCAGCGCCGCGCCGGCCCGGGAGAAGTTGGCGCTGGGAGGCAGGACCCGGTGCTGCAGGGCCAGGAGCGTCTTCATGAGGCCTGCGGCGCCCGCGGCCGTGAGCAGGTGCCCGACGTTGGACTTGACCGAGCCGATCAGGCACTGTCCCGCGCTCCAGCCCCGCTCGCCCCAGAGGGCTTTGAGGCTCGCGACCTCGATGGGGTCTCCGGCGGGAGTGCCGGGCGCATGGCATTCGACCAGGTCCACCTGGGACGGCGCCCACTGCGCCTCTTGATAAGCGGCGCGCATGGCGCGCAGTTGCCCGGGCGTGTTGGGCGCCAGCAAGCTGCCGCCCACGTCGTTGGAAAGGCCGATGCCAGCGATGACGCCGTAGACCCGGTCGCCGGCGCGCAGGGCGTCCTCCAGGCGCTTCAAGACGAACATACCCGCGCCCTCGCCTACGACCAGGCCGTCGGCGGACTCGTCGAAGGGTGCGGGCCGGCCCGAAGCGGAGAGGGCGCGCAACTGGGAGAAGCCCATCTGGGTGTAGAGGCTTTCCGGCCGGGACACGCCGCCCGTCATCATGGCGTCGGCGCGGCCCGCGCGCAGCTCGTCGCAGGCGAGCTTCAAGGCGTAGAGAGAAGACGCGCAGGCCGCGTCCAAGGCGAAGCTCCCCCCGCCGAGGCCCAGGCCTCGCGCGACGACCCCGGCGGGCAGGCCGGCCACGAAGCGGTTGATGGGGTCGGTCTTCTTCTCCGGAGGCAGGCGCCGCCCCAACAGGCGCTCGCAGAGCACCGGCAGGAGCAGCTCCCGGCTCCAAGCGGAGGCCGAATCCGTGGGCAGGACGATGTTGCCGATGATGACGCCCACGCGCGAGCGGTCCAAGCCCTCGGTGCGCGCGTCGCGCCAGGCCGAGCGCGCGGCATGCAGAGCCAGATGGAAGACCGGATCGAGTCTGGACAGAAATCCGGCTTCCAGCTCAAGGCCGTCGAAGTCGAGTCGGAAGCCGTCGATGAGGCAGGCTTTGGCGCAGTAGACCTTGTCCGCGGCGGGCCGGGCCGGGTCGAAGGCTTCGGCGGGCGGCAGGATCCAACGCCCCGCGGGGATCTCACGGCTCGCGCAGCGGCGGTTGGAGATGTTGCCCCAGAAGCGGCCCAGATCCGGCGCATCCGGGAAGATGCCGCCGATGCCGACGACCGCGATGGGGACTCGCTCTTTCATTTCTCCTTAGCGGGAGAGATGGTGAAGGCCGCGGCATCCTCAGCCCATTCGATGCCGGCGGAGTCGAGCCGCTGGACCACGCCCAGGTAGCCGCCCTGGGATGGGTCGGTGAGCTTGGCGGGCAGCGGAATCTTGGTGGCGACGACGCGGATGGTCTCGGCCGAGAGGGGCGGATGATCGTCCGGCATCTGGGCCACGAGGTGAACGCCGCGCTTGCCGGCATCCTCGTCGGGGTAGGCCCAGGTCTGGCCGGCCTTGACCTTGGCCTCGGGGACCATCCCATTGGGCACGATGAGCGAGGTCTCGGAGTTCATCTGGACGTCGTAAAGATAGACATAGGCGTCGCGGCGCGGCGTGACGGAGATCTTGGCCTCGTCGCCTTCCAGGAAGCGGTCGCGGGAGAGCCCGAGCTCCACGATGAAGTCCTTGTCCCAATCCGCGGGGCGCTCCTTGATGCAGGCCTTGAGATCCACGTAGAAGCCGCATTGACGGCAGGTCCCCAGGTCGCGGTACTCGTCGGCGATGATCGTCTGGTTGACGATGCAGCCGCGGCGGGTGGTGCGCAGGACGCTCTCGATGAGGTTGGTCTGGCCGCGCAGGCTCTCCTGCTGGAAGTCGAGCGAGCGCTGATTGACGTCCACGCCCAAAAGGTCGCGCATCGCGGCGTCGAGGGCTTTTTCGATGGTGCGGGCGCGGGCTTGGTCGCGGGATTCGTTGCCTCCGACCGGGACCGTGGCGTCGGCCCGGACCCAGGTGCAGCCGAGCTTGGCGTCCTTCTCCCCCACTGTCGAGGACGGAGCCGGGGTCTCGGGCAGAGGGGCCGGAGCCGGCGCGGAGCGGGCTTTCTTCGCTTCGCCGAGGCCCGGCTCGACCGCGCTGAAGGACTTCTCGGCGCGGGCCTTGACCGCCGCATAGTCGGACTTGGGCGTCGGGCCGACTTTACGGCTGTGGCAGGCGGCCAAGCCGAACAACAAAGGCAGCGCTATGACGCTTCGTCTCATATCATCTCCCCACCGCCACGGCATTGCGCCGGAAAGCCTCGTTCAACGACTTGTCCACCGTGCACTCATAGCCTTCCAGCCGTGCCACCAAGGCGCCGGCATGGTCCAGGAAATCCATGTCCGCGCCAACCAATCCGTCCGTGGCTTTCGTGACCCGGGCCCGGATGACGCAGCCCGTCTCAGGCAGGCGCCGGTACTGCCGGTAGCTCCCAGCAAAGCTCGGCAAAGACGCCGCTCCCAGCTTCTCGCAGGTCCACAGGATCATGGCCTGGAAGGCGGCGTCGAGCGCCGCGGGATCAGAGAGCCAGGCGTCGCGCCAGGGCTGCCGCATCCAATTCTTCGGCGGCAATGCCTGTCCCGCATGAACCACGATCCCCGACTGGGAATACCCCGTCACCGAGCGGATGAACCGCATGTCCGGGCCATGGAAGAGGATATCCCGGTAGGCCTTCTCCACCGTCCGGGCATAAGGCTGCAGCGGGAAATCGGGCATGACGGCCGGAGCGGCCGGCAGCTTGCCCATCAACACCACGTCCGCGCTGGCGTGCAGCACCGAGCCCGGCCCGCGGAGTTCCGTCCTCACGACGTACGTCCCATCCGTCTTGACGGCCTTGCCGGCCAAGAGAGTCACCGCGTACTCCGGGTCCTTGAGCAGCACGCCCTTGAAGATGCGCAGGCCATCCAGGCCGTGGAAATGCAGCCCCGGATGGCCGTGCAAAGCCGTATGCGCCAGCCACTCCGCGATGAAGGCGACAGGAAGGACCGGCACGCCGTTGATGATGTGCGAGGAGAGGAACGGGAAGTCCGCGACCGACACCCTGCGCTCGAAGACGGTCGAGAGACCCGCGGCCTGGACCCGGCCCGCGGGCAAGGCTGTGACCGGCCTGGCGACGGCCACCACCTCGACCGCCCGGCCCTCTCCGGAGAGTTCGCGCACCAGGAACCTTCCCCCCTCCTCCAGCCCGATCACGCCCACACCCTCGGAAGCGAAAAGCTTCTTCAAGGACTCGTTGACCATGCCCCCGTCCCACGGGCCCCAGTCGAAGGCCGCGACCCGGCACCCGGCCAGCCGGCGCGAGAGCAGGCGCGCCGTCTTGTTAAGGACTTCGTTGGCCATGGCGTAGTCGCTCTGCCCCGAACGGCCGAAGCGCGCCGTAGACGACGAGAACAGCGCCAACGCCCTAAGCTCGGAGAGGTCCAAGGCCTTGAGCAGATGGCGCAAGCCCGCGACCTTGGTCAGGAACACCGAGTCGAACTGTTCAGGCGTCTTGTCCGCGATGAGCTTGTCCGCCAGGACCCCGGCGCCGAAGACCAGGCCTCGGATCGGGCCGTACTCACCTTTGATGCGGGCCAACGCCTCGGCCACGCCGGCTTCGTCCCGCACGTCCGCCTGCACATAAACCGCCCGGCTGCCCACGGCTTCCAAGGCCGACATATGGGAGCGGATCTCCCGGCCGGCCAGGACCGCTTTGCAGAGTCCACCGGCTTCTTTGGGAGACTTCTGCGGGAAGCGCCCCAGGATGGCCTTCTTGAGCTCGACCTCGGAGCCGCAGGACTTGAGCCAGCCCTCTTCATCGCAGGGCAGAGGACTGCGGCCCATGAGGACCACGGTCGCGCGGCAGGCCTTGGCCAAGGCCAAGGCCGCCTGCGCGGTCACGCCGCGCGCGCCGCCGACCACGAGGACCGTGTCCGCGCTCTTCAGAGGCAAGGTCCCGGGTTCCGGGCTTGCCTTATCCTCGAGCTCCAACTCCCTGCGGCCGGAGGCGGACAGACCCGCTTCGAGCGGACCGCGGCGGAAGAGCTCAGCGGCCACGGCCTCGGCCGCAGAAACCGAGTCATCCCAGCCGGCGGCCAAGTCGAGCGCCTTGCAGGAGACCTCGGGCCACTCGTGCGCGGCGGTCTTGGCCAGGCCGGCCAGGCCGCCTTGGACCGGATCCTGCTCGGACTTGAGGCCCGAGAGGCCGAAGGCGCCGTCAAGACGGGAGACCGTGACAAAGACCGCGCCGCCGTCCTGGCCCGCCCGGCGCAGGGCCGGCAGGGCCAGATGGGCCAGACTGAAAGCGTGGCGCAGCAAATCCTCGGAAGCCGGCGGCCAGAGCTTGTCGGGTTCCAGCCTGGAGACCGGGGCCAGGATTACCAAGCCGGCCAAAGCTCGCGGGACCTGGAGGGATCCCAGCTGTTCCAGGGAGACGATCTCGGCCTCATGACCGCGGGCCTTGAGGTTGTCGGCCAAAGCCTTGGCCAAGCCGTTGCCCTCATTGGCTATCCAGATGGGGAGCTTGGAGTCGAGCCGCACGGCGGCTCCATGGGCCTTACGCTCTACGGCCCGCAGGACAGAGCGGGTCAGGACAGACGTCGCCACGGGAGCGACCGTCGCGACCGGCTTTGGCTCCGGCCGAGGAACTTCCCCACCCTGGGAAAGATAGGCCGTGATCTGCCGCAAGGTACGCAGAGTCCCCAGGTGCTCGGGCTTCACCTTGGGCGCCTGGGGCAGCTTCTCCTGGATCGCGGAGAGGATCTCCACCCGCTTGATGGAATCGATGCCCAGGTCGGACTCCAGGTCCATGTCCGGATTGAGGGATTCTGGAGGATAACCGGTCTTCTCCGAGACCACGGCGATGAGTATGGGTTCGACCCCAGGAGCTGCGGCCGCCGTCTGTGCCGGGGACGGAGCGCCGGCCGAGAGAAACTCGGCGATCTTGCGCAAGGTCCGCAAGGTGCCCAGATGCTCGGGTTTGACCTTGGGAGCGGCAGGCAGTTTCTCTTGGATCGCGGAGAGGATCTCCACCCGCTTGATGGAATCGATGCCTAGGTCGGACTCCAGGTCCATGTCCGGGTTCAGGGACTCCGGCGGATAGCCGGTCTTCTCCGAGACCACGGCGGCGAGGACGGATTCCACACCAATGACCTGCGCTGAGGGCGCAGGAGCCGGGGTTCCGGCGGAGAGGAACTCCGAGATCTTTCTAAAAGTGCGCAAGGTTCCCAGATGCTCGGGCTTCACCTTGGGCGCCTGGGGCAGCTTCTCCTGGATGGCGGAGAGGATCTCCACGCGCTTGATGGAATCGATGCCCAAGTCGGACTCCAGGTCCATGTCCGGGTTCAGGGACTCCGGCGGATAACCGGTCTTCTCCGACACCACGGACAGGAGCACAGGCATCACAGAAGAGCCCGACGCTGCCGCATCTGCGGCGGGAGCCCGGACCGAAGCCGGCGCAGGAGCCGCCTGAGTCGCAGGCCTGGCCGGGATGACGGACATCGGCATCGCCAAGGACGCCGGCGCCTGCCCCAAAAGGATCTGGTGCTGCTGCTCCACCAAAGCCTGGAAAGACCTCTGGATGGATTCCTGCCCCTGGAGGAAGCGGGCATGCAGCTCAGCCGTCTGCTCCTGGAGCCTCTGCAGAGCGTTCATGCTCTCTTGGGCCGATTGCAAGGCTGTTAAACCCCCTCCGGTCCCGAAGGGACCGGAGGCCGACGGCGCGCCCAGACAGCTGGCGCTGTCTGGGCGGATTCCGACGCCTGCGGCGCCGGAACTCCGAGTGGGACATGGCTTGGGAATCGAAGTCTTGGGGGATCTATAGTTCGCCCCGCTGAGCTTTACCGCGAACTTGGGCTTCTTCTTCTCCGCGAGATGTCGGACGGCCTCTTCGCCGCCCTGCCACTGCGCGAGCTTCACCGGATAGCCCGCGGCCGCGAGCTGGGCCAGGACCCGACCCAAGTCGACGCTCACGCTGCGCCTGCCGGACGACGAATCCAAAGCCAACGCCGAATACTCCTTGCCCTTGAGGATGGCGCCGACCAGGCCCGTCACCTTGCCGCTCGGGCCCACTTCGAGGAAAGTGCGCATGCCCGCCGAGTGCATGTTCTCGACCATGGACACGAACTCCACCGGCGAAGCGAGCTGGTCGGCCAAGGTGTCGCAGGCGGCCTGAGAAGACTCCGGGTAGAGCGCGGCCGTCTTGTTGGCGTAGACCGGGATGTCGGATTTGCGCAGGCCGAGCTTCTTCAAGGCCGTGCGGAAAGCCTTCTGGGCACCCTCCACGAGCGGGCTGTGGAAAGCGGCCGAGACCGGCAGTTCCACGCAGCGCAATCCGCGCTTGCCGAGAGCCTCGGCGGCGCGGCGGATCTCCTCCTTGCGACCGGAAAGCACCGACTGGGTCGGTGTGTTCTTGTTGGCCACCACGAGATCGAGTCCTTCTTCCCGCAGCGCACGCTCGATGTCGGCCAGCGGCGCGGAGACCGCGAGCATGCTGCCGCCGTCGCCCGCCACTTCGGCCATGACCTTGCCGCGCAGGGCCGAGAGTTGGTGCAAAGTCTTCTCGTCGTAGCGGCCCGCCACGCAGAGGGCCACGAGCTCGCCGTAGGAATGCCCGGCCACCGCATCCGGCACCAAGCCGAAATCCGAGAGGACACGATAAGCGCCGTAACTCACCGCGCCCAAAGCGGGCTGGGCGGCGCGCGTGTCGCGCAAGGCCGCCTCATGGCGCTTCTTCTCCTCAGGAGTGAAGCCCGGCTGCGGGTAGATGATGTCGCTCAAGCGGCCGTTCTCGACGGCCTCATCCGCCGCGGCCAGGGTTTCGAAAGCCTTGGGGAACTGGCAAACCAGGTCGCGGCCCATGCCCACATACTGCGAGCCTTGTCCGGGGAAGAGCATGGCGAGCTTCCCGGCCTTGCCTGTCCCGAGGTACACCCCGTCGGGCAGAGGGCCGACTTCCGGGCGGCCGAGCGCCTCTCGCGCCGCGGCCGCGAGCTTCTCGAGGTCCGTCCCCGGCTCGACCAGCAGGCACAGCCGCACGGGCGCGGACGGATCGAACTGGGCGCGCGAGCGCGCGGCCTTGACCCGCAGATCTTCCCAGGAGAGCCCCTCCCAACCAGGAAGCGACTTCTCCACAGCCTGTCGATCCGCTCCGGATAAAGCCACGATCTCGACCGTACCGTCCCAATCCACCGCGGTCTTGTCCGGCTGATACTCCTCGAGCACGGCGTGGAAGTTGCTGCCGCCGAAGCCCAAGGCGCTGACCGCGGCGCGGCGCGGATACGCGCCCTTGAGCCAAGGGCGCTTCTCGGTGTTGAGGTAGAACGGGGTTTCCGGCGTGGTCAGGGGTTTGATCGGCGACTGGACCTTGATGGTCGGGGGCAGGACCTTATGATGCAAAGCCAAAGCCGTCTTGATGAGTCCGGCCGCGCCGGCCGAGGCCTTGGTGTGGCCGATCATGGACTTGACCGAGCCCAAAGCGCACCAGTGCGAGCGTCCGGACGCGCCTTTGCCGAAGACCTCGGTCAGGGCCTCGACCTCGATGGCATCCCCCACCGTGGTGCCCGTGCCATGGGCCTCCACGAGTTCCACGGTCTCCGGTCCGAAGCCCGCGTGCTCGTATGCAGCGGCCAGAGCCTTGGCCTGGCCCTCGGCGCTGGGCGCGTAGATGGACTTGCCCCGGCCGTCCGAGGAGGAGCCCACGCCCCTGAGCACCGCGTAGATCTTGTCGCCGTCTCGCTCAGCCTCGTCGAGGCGTTTGAGGACCAGCATGCCCAGGCCCTCGCCCAGCATGGTGCCGTCGCCTTTGGCATCGAAGGGCCGGATGTCGCCGGTCGCTGAGAGGGCCGGGGTCTTGCTGAAGCACATGAACATGAAGATGTCGTTGAAGCAGTCCGCGCCGCCCGTGACCACCATGGAGGAGCGATGGGCCGCGAGCTCGAGCCCGGCCAGGTTGAGCGCGGACAGGGAGCTCGCGCAAGCGGCGTCGACCACGCAGTTGGTGCCGCCCAGGTTGTAGCGATTGGCGATGCGGCCGGCGACCACGTTTCCCAGGAGTCCCGGGAAGGAGCTTTCCTGCCAGGGCACGTAGCCTTCCTTGATGCGTTCGACGATCCACTCCGCCTGCTCGGACGGGATGCCGGCCTCGGCCAGAGCCTTGCGCCAGATGGGATGGCCCAAGCGCGCGCCCAGGGGAACGACCAGCCCCAAGGTCCCCGTCACGCCCAGGATGACGCTCACGCGGGAGCGGTCGAAATCCTTCTCCGGGCCGTAGCCCGCGTCGCGCAGGGCCATGCCGGCCGTCACGAGCCCCAAAAGCTGGGCGCTGTCCGTGGCCTCGATCGCGTTGGGCGCGATGCCGAACTCTCCCGGGTCGAAATCCACGGGTTTGAGGAAGCCCCCCCGCTTGGCGTAGGTGAGGTCCGGCCTCTTGGGGTCGGAGTCGAAGTAGTCCGCCGCGGCCCAGTGGCTCGCCGGGATGTCGGTGATGGCGTCCACACCGTTCTTGATGTTGGCCCAATATTCATCGCGGTCAGCCGCCTTGGGGAAAAGGCAGCCCAGGCCGATGATGGCGAGGGGCGGCAGCCCCTCACACCGGGCGGCCTTAGGATGTGCTTTGCCGGCCGGTGCGGCGGGAACGCTCTTGGGGTCTTCTTTTTTCATGGAACCTCTAACCAAGGAGTCTTCGCAGTTCTTCGACTCGCCGCGGCGCGAAGCAGGCGACGGCCGGCGCGACCGCCACGCCCTGGCAGCGCAGGCTGTGCATCCGGGTCAAGTAAGCGGCGCCGGCGAGCAGGTTCAAACCGATGACGGCGGCTCGGCGCTCTTTGGGGTCTTCCAGGAAGCTGCCCTTGGCCCACTCGTTGAAAGCGCCCATGGCCGGGCCGCACCAGACCTGGTAATCCACCTGGCGCGTGGACTCGCCCGCGTTGGCCCAGCGGGACGCCTGGCCCAGATACCAGCGGAACACCAAGGCCATCTTGTGCTTGGGGTCGCGTTCGCCCCTCTCGGCCTGGGCCGGGTCGCGTCTGAGGAAGTATTCGCGGGTCTGGCGCCAGATCTCTTCACAGGGGGCGCGAAAATAGTCCCGCTCCAGCGCGGCGCGCGCCGCCGGAGGGATGGTGTCCAGGCCCTCGTTCGCCTTGTAAAGGTCGTAGAGCTTGCCCGCGCGCATGGCGAACATGGTGCCGCGCTTGAGGACCTGGACCTTGACACCCATCTCAAACATGTCCGCGGCTGGAGCCATGGCCACGTCGGCCTGCCCGGCCTGGGCCAGGATGAGGCGCACCGAGTCCGAAGTGCCCGACTCCTGGCAGGCCTGGTTGACCGAACCGGTCATGACATAGGCCGCGCCCATGGCGAAGGCCGCGGCCGCAGACGCCGGCGTCGCGATGCCGCCGGCCGCGCCCACGCGCACGGGCTGGGCGAAACGGTATTTCTCCTGCAGGCGGTCGCGCAGGGCGATGATCGTGGGCAGCAAAGTGATGGCCGGCCGGTTGTCGGTGTGCCCGCCGCTGTCCGCCTCGGCCGTCACGTCGTCGGCCATGGGCAGCGCCTCGGCCATGCGCGCGGTCTCCGGAGAAATCTCGCCGCGGCCGACCAGCTCGCGCAGCATGGGCTCGGGCGGCGGGGACATGAAGCGCGTGGCGACCTCCACGCGCGAGACCTTGGCCACCACGCGGTTGCGGCTAGCGACCTCGCCCGACGGCTTGCGGGAAAGACCTTTGACCCGATAGCGGACCAGAGGCAAGGAGAGGTCCAGGTAGGCGGAGGCCTCGATGAGGCGGACCCCGCGGCGCAGATAAAGGTCCACGACCGCGGCTTCCAGGTTGGGCTCGTTGGGGCTGTTGATGATGTTGAAGCCGTAGGGCAGGCCGTCCAAAGAGGATTGGGCCTGCTCGATGACCTTGTCGAGATACTCGGGCTGGAGTCCGGCCGCGCCGAAGAAGCCCAGCAAGCCCTCGCGCGCCAGGGCTTCGACCATCCGCAGAGAAGAGATGCCGTTGGCCATGGACCCGCCGGCATAGGCGTACTTGAGGCCGTGACTGCGGATGAATCCGGGATCGCCGAGGCTCTGAGGACGACAGGGCGGGACCAGGGCTTCGCCCACACGGGAGGTCTCGCCCAGACGCAGGAGTGAATCTTGGAGAGTCTCTGTGCCGGCTGGATGAGTCAAGGCCGGCTCCACTCGGCGATGGAGTTCATTTAGGGGACAGGAACAGCGAAAAAATCACAGTTCCTATCGAGAATAAAGATTATACTTGTTCCGGCAGGCTTGCTTCAATCCGGCAGCGTGAGGGCGCCGGACTCCCGGGGGAGATTGAGGAGGCGATAGAGGCCGATCGGACCAGCCACGACCAACGGCTCGCCATAAGCACGGAGCATCTCCTCCATCAGCCGGTCGCAGCGAGCGTAGTACCCCTGGTCGCCCTGATAGCCGCCGATGGTCGGATTGTAGAAGACATGCGAGAAGCCGAGCCGGGCCAGAGTCCGCCGGAGCTCGGCCGAGTCGCGGATCTCGGCATAGGAGAACGACCCGGCATTAAGGGGGTCTCCATAGGCGTAAGCCCGGTCCAGGTAATAGCCCCTGGCATCGCGGAAGAAGAGCACCTTGGCTTCGGGCGGCAAGATCTTGTTGGCGGAGCGCAGGACCACGTAGGGAGCGCCCAGGGTCAGCTCCAGATACCGTTCCGGCGGAGGGGTCCCGGGCGCGGCCTTGGATTCCAGGTTGAGGAAGGCGAAAAGGTGGTTGTTGCCGCCGAGGCTTTTGCAAGGCAGCAGGGCGAGTAGCGCCGCCGCGGCCAGGACCCGGACCTGCGGGCGGCCGTCCCGCAGGGCCCGGCAGGACCACCCCGCGATCAAGACCGCCAGGATCGCGGCAGCGACGAGCATGAAACGCCACTCCTGGACGCTGAGGAACCACACCGAGCCGAAGATCGCCAAGAACGCTACGGCCCGCGTCTCCGCGGGCCTCCAGCGGCCGGCGAAGCATCGCCAGAGAGCCAGCGGCAGGAAAGCGGCGACCAGGTAATGCGGCGAGTAATTGAACCTCTCCGGCGAGAAGACCAGATGCCAGGGCAAGGCAAGGTAGTTCAGCCAGGTTTTAGCCACCCCGGTGGTGTAGGAAGCCCAGATCCGATGCCATACGGCGAGGTCCGGGGCCGAGGCATGGAACCACTCCCCATAATAGGGCCACACCGGATTGCCGGCGATGACCAGATTCCTGAAATACCAGGGCAGGCCGAAGCAGGCTCCCCCCGCCAGGAAGGCGATGAGACCGGGCCACGATCTCCTCTCCCGCCGCAGGATAGACTCGGCGCCGATCAAGATGAAGACGGACCCTGCGGCCCAAAGCCCGTTGAATTTATGGCTCAAGGCGATGCCGCTGAGGCATCCACAGAGCAGATAGAGGCGACGGCCATCAGCCTCCTCCCGCTCCCGCCGGCCTCTCAAAAAGACGACCAGGGCGAGGAGGGCGCTGGAAGCCGCGGCGAAGTCGTTCATGGCGCCCCCCGCGACCCGCTGGACGACCGGCTGAGAGACAAGGATCGCCGCGGCCAGCAGTCCCGCCCGGCGGGAGACATGCCTCCGGCAGAGAACGTACGCCGAGAGCGCGAACAGGACGCCATGCCCGAAGTTGACCCACTGAGCGGCGAGGCCGCGCCGCAGCGCCAGAGCCAGCAGGTAGATCATCTCCGAGTTCTGCGGCGAGTGGGCGAAGGCGCTCCAGGCCAGCCGCCGCAGCGCGCCCTGGGCCAGGTATATCTTGGGCAGGGCCAGATGATAGCCCAGGGTGTCCCACTCCGTCACCGGCGATCCCGTGGCCGCCACGGCGCTGAGCAGAGCGGACCAAAGCACCACGAGGCAGATGAGGTCGAGGACAGAGACCTTCTGCACAAAGGAGGCCCGAAGCCTCCCGCCCCAGGATCCCAGGGCCGCCCGCTCCTGAAGCGCGCCGTAGGCTAGAGCCAGGAAAGGCAGGACCAAGATCCAGTACCGGTAAAGCCCCAGCAGGCCCAAAGCCATGATCAGGGCCGCAGCCATGGCCTCACCCACGACGCAGGCGCAGAGGCCTCCTTCCAGAGAGCTCCAGGGGCCGGCGGGAGCCAGCCGGCGGCAAAGCTTGGCGCCCCAATGATAGAACCCGGCGAAAAGCACCAGGACGAATCCGCAGTCCAGGAGATGCCCCAGGCACAAACCCAGACTGCGCAGAGAAAAGGAGCCCGGGTTCGCGACGAGATACGAAACGGCGCCCCAGGAACGCAGGAGAAAAAAAGCGCCGGCGCAGGGCCATGCCCAATAGGCCGCGACCTTCTTGGCGGCCTTAGGCCGATGAATCTGGGCCATGACGGATGTTATCACATTGTCCCTGGCCTGGTCCCCGGGCAGCGGCGGCTGACCGGAGACCAGGCCGCCCGCAGCTTACGCCTTCGCCGCGGCCTCCTCGAAGGCCTTGAGGATGGCCCCCGTGGCCTCGCGGTAGGATTGCGAGGTTATCGGGAAGGCCACGTCGTAATACCTCTTCTCCTCCCCATCTCCGTTGCCGCTGCCGTTCCAGCGGCGGCTCGGGAAGGCGACGAAGACCGACTCAGTCCCCTCCTTGGACACCCTCAGGATGCGGATGTCCCGGATGACGAACGAGCCTCCGATGACCAGCTCCGCAAAACCCAGAAGCTGCGCGCTGCCAAAAGCCAGCGGCTGCCGGCAGACCTTGACTCGCGGCTCCAGATCAGGCATCTCATGGCTTTCCCCCATCTCCCCTCCCTGCGTCCTGAGCTTGACGTCTCCATACACAACATACGAGCCGGGGCCGGAAAAGTTCCCTATTGCGGAGGACCGCGGTGCTGCCGCAGGGCTGATCAGACGCTGGGAGGAGAGTCGGTCCGGGGACGGGAGGCGGCCTAGGAGCGGGTCAGGCTTCCGGCCATTCGTACGAGGAACGGTGCGCGCCGCAGGCCTCGGCGTAGTCGAGGAACTTCGCGTAGAAGGGATGCCTGCCGATGGTGGCAGAATCGCCGATCACGATGAGCAGCCGCCGCGCCCGGGTCATGGCCACGTTCATGCGCCGGATGTCGGACAAGAAGCCCACCTCTCCGGCCTCGTTGTTGCGCACCAGCGACACGATGGTCACTTCCTTCTCGCGGCCCTGGAAACCGTCCACCGAGCCGATCTCGAGGCCCGGGACTCTGACCAGGGATTTGAGGAGCTTGACCTGGGCGACGTAGGGCGTGATGAGCGCCATCTTCCTGGGGTCGACGCCCGAGGCCAGGACCTTCTCCAGCAGGCGCAGGGCGAGCTTGGCCTCGCCCAGGTTCTCGCGGCTCTCCAGGAGCTCGTTCCAGGACTCCGAGTAGCCTGCGCCGGCGGTATCGACGAAGGTCAGGGGCGTGGAGGTCAGGTCCGTGGCCTCGACCTGAGGCAGCTCCGCCGCGGTATGCGCGGCCACGGACTCGTGCGCGATGAGCTTGCCCTCGTAGAACTGCTCCGAGGAGAAGCGCATGATGGTCTCATGCATGCGGTACTGCACGCGCAGCAGGGTCTGCAAGGAGCCCGGCAGGATGTCCTTCAAACGGTCGAAGAGCGTGGTGGCGAGCCCCTGCGCGGCCGCCTCCTGCGAATAGATGGTCGGCGGCAGCTGCATGGAATCGCCGGCGAACACCGCGCGGTCGCCCATGGTCAAGGGGATCCAGGACAAGGGCTCGGTCGCCTGCGAGGCCTCGTCGAGCGCCACCAGGTCGAAACCGCCCCTGACCAAGCCGCGCGAGAGGCCTCCATGCGTGGAGAGCACGACCTGCGCGGAGGCGATGATGCGCCGGGAGATGTCGGATTCGATGTCGCGGGCTTGGCGCCAGAGCTTGGCGATCTCGCGGTCGCGCTCCTGGCGTTCCTCGTAGCCCAACTGGCCGCGGCCGAACCGGGACCGACGTTTGACGAGCCGCTCCCGCCAGGCGTCGAGCTCCCGGACCTCCTGGTAGGAGGGATCCTCCTCCACGAGTGCGGAGAGATTGGCGTGGCGCAGGGACTCCAAGGTGCGCGCCGGGTGGCCCAGGCGCACCAGGCGCAGGCCCGAGTCCTGGAGCTTCTCAAGGATGTTGTCCACCGCGATGTTGGACGGAGCCGTGGCCAGGACGCGAGAGCCTTCGGCCACGGCCTGGCGGATGATCTCGACTAGGACCGTGGTCTTGCCCGTGCCGGGCGGGCCGTGGACCAGCGCCGCGTCCGTCGCGGCCAGGCAGCGCTTGACCGCGTCCTGCTGGAACTCGTTCAAAGCCTCATTGAAGAGCCGGATCTTGCGCACCCGGCGGCGGTCCGGCGCCGCCTCGCCGAGGAAGACCTCGCGCAGCGCCGAGGTGCGGTTCTTGCGCGCGTCCGCCGCCGTGGCCAAGGCCTTCTTCATGCGCCGGTAGGTGGCGTCCGAGCCAAGACGGTCGACCTGGCAGAGCCCGCGACCGAGCTGGGCCGGCTCCGGCCCGTTCAAGGCGATGGTGGCCTGATACTCGTCCACCTTGTAAAAGGTCCCTTCGCAGTCCTCGGGCTGGCTGCCCGGCGGGAAGGTGAGCAGGGCGTTGTCGCCTTGGCTCATGGCGTGGAAGGGGGCGAGGTCCTCGCCCTTGGGCTGGCGCGAGAGGGTGACCAGGGGCATGCCGCCCAGGCCCGTGCCGATGCCGTCGATGAGAAGCCCGGTGACGGTCTTGCCCAGGGCCTCGCGCGTGGACAAGGGGAAGCGCTTGAGCTCGCGGAGGTTCTCCTCCTTCTCCGCGAGGCGCTCCATCTCCAGGAGCCTCAGGAGCTTATCGAAATGTTCTTTGCCAGCCATGGGTAAGCTATCTTAGCATTTGCCAAGAGAGCCCGCGGTCTTTGGTGCCAGGATCGGGACCTGGCGCCATATTCTAAGAGGGGTCCTCGATAACGATATCGAGGCCCTGGAGCAGCGAGACGGCTTCAGGAAGAGAGAATTTTGCCTTGCCAAGCCGATTTGAAGAGGCCTCAATCTGATAATTGGTGGCCCCGCGGAAGTCGGCCTTGCTGAGATCGGTGTTGGAAAATCGCGCGGCCTGAAAATCTGTCCCCGTACAGACGGCTTCTCTCAGGTTGGAATCGGAGAAATCCACCTCGCGGGCTGAACAACGGATAAGCCTGATCCGGCGCAGGTCAAGACCTGTAAAGACGGAGTAGTCGAGCAAGCAGTGCTCGAAGACCAGATCCAGCGCGCCTCCGATCGAAGCCCAATTGATGCCGATCAATTTGCAGTCCTTGAACCTCACGTCGCGGAATCTGGCGTTCGTCACCTTGAGCAGGCTGAAGTCGCAACTTTCGAAAGCGCAGTCGAGGAAACGGCTCAGAGGGAATGACGTTTTAGCAAAGACACAGTGCTGGAAGGCGCAAGAATCAAACTCAACACGTTTGATCTCCTGCGCGGACCAGTCGACATCTGCGAATACCTCCCCCACGTATTCAGATTTGACTGCAGACGATCCTGATTCCGTCACTGGGAGATGTCCACCCGCGCCGCCTCGGCCCGGGGCCTGATGAACTCCCAAGCCCGTCCGTGCAGGGCGAAGTCCAGCTCAGGCGCCCGAGCCGTGACGATGCGGTAGATGGGCCGACACCACATGGTGACGCGGCGGATCTCCCGGACCTCGGACCAAGGGATGAAGATGGGGGCGTGTCCGATGGAGAAGACCGGCCAGAGAGACATGAACAATCCCGTCTGGTCGGCCGACACGATGAGGCAGTTGTTGTACCCGCACCAGCGCCGGAAGATGCCGGATCCGAACCAGCAGCGCGGTCGGGGCGCCTCGCCCGCCGCCGGATACCGCTCGGCCAAAGCCGCCCAGCCTCCCAGCCGCGCCAGCAACTGAAAAATGACCGGCAGGAGAACGAACGGCAGGAAAGGCAGGAGCATCGGCGCCAGGAGCCGCCATTCGCCTCGGCTCAGCGCCTGCATCAATCCGCCCGCCGCACGCTGCCACTCCAAGCGCTTATCCGGACGCCGCTACGGCGCGTCCACCACGCGCGTGCCGGCCATTCGGATGATCGGAGCGCTCATGCTTGGATTCTAGCAAAAGGATCCAGCCCCGTTGTGGCATCGGCTTTCTTTTATATACTTGGCCGATGCGCTGGTCCCAGTTCCTGCGCCGTCATCTGCGCCGCCTGCCGCCGGGCTCCGGCGACTTCAACCAGGACCTCGACAAGTTCCTGCCCGGCAACCGCATCACCCTGCTCAGCGAGGGCGGGGCGGCCTTCCGGTCCATGCGAGAGGCCATTGACTCGGCGCGCCAGTCGGTCCACCTTGAGACCTACATCTTCAACAGCGACGCGACCGGCCGGGAGTTCGGCCGCCGGCTCATGGAGAAGGCGCGCCAGGGAGTGAGCGTGCGCCTCATCTTCGATTCGGTCGGCTCGCTCAACATCGACCCGATGTTCCTCGACCAGCTGCGCGACGCCGGGGTGCAACTCCTGGAATACCATCCCCTGGCGCCCTGGCGCGCCCGCTGGGCGTGGTCCCGACGAGACCACCGAAAGATCCTGGTAATCGACGGCCGCACCGCCTTCACCGGCGGGATGAACATCTCGCAGGATCAAGTGCCGCGGGAGGAGGGCGGCCAAGGCTGGAACGACGCGCACGTGCGCGTCGAGGGCCCGGCCGCCCGCGAACTCGACCGGCTCTTCCGCACGGTCTGGTTCAAGGAGACCAAGAGGTGGCTCCCCTTGGCGGACGCAGAGAAGCCCCTGCCCGGGGATTCCTGGGCCTGGGTGGCGGCCAACCAGGAATTCCTCCATCGCTACCGCATACGGCGGGCCTACCTCAACGCTTTGCGCGCGGCGCGCCGGGAAGTGTCCATCGCCAACGCCTATTTCCTCCCGGGCCGCAGCATCGCTCGGGCGCTGGCAAAGGCGGTGCGGCGCGGGGTCTCGGTGCGCTTCCTTGTGCCGGGCCGCTCCGACCACCCCGCGGTGTGGCACGCGGGGCGGCACACCTACGATTTCCTCCTGCGTAACGGCGTGCGTCTCTTCGAGTGGGAAAGCTCCATCCTGCACGCCAAGACCGTAGTGGTCGACGGGGTCTGGTGCTCGGTGGGGTCCTACAACATGGACCACCGCAGCCTGCGGCAGAACCTGGAAGTCAACCTGCACGTCCTCGACACGGAGCTCGCCGTGCAGATGAAAAAGAAGTTCGACAGCGACCTAGGGACGGCGCGGGAGCTCAAGCTCGCGGCATGGCGTCAGAGGCCCGGGTCGGACAAGCTGCGCGAGCGGTTCTGGTATCAATTCCGGCACTTTTTCTAGCGCGCGTCAGCGCGCTGGCACTGACCGTCATCAGGAAATGCGTTAACGGTCATGTGCGACACAATCACTTCCCCTCCCCCGCGAAGTAGGGGTGATCGAGATAGGGCAGACGCTCCGGCTTGCGCTCGGTCTTGCGCAGCTCCATCTCCTGGACCAGGATCGCCGGCGCCACGATCGAGGCCGGCACCACGCTGCGGCCGTTGGAGCCGTGCAGGAAGTTGAACACGTACCTCTCCTTCGAGGCGGCCACGATGTCGCGTAAAGGCCGGAACCCCGCGCCCACGAACTCCACGCCCGCCAGCGGCTCCTCGCGGCCGTCCGCCGCGTACACCTTATAGGCCCGCACCGGAGTCAAGCCTCCCATCTCGCGCACCACGATGCCGTAGTCGAGCTCCAACTCCCGGCACATCGCGCGCATCCTGTCCTTGAGTTCGGAGAGCGGCACAGGCTTCTCCGGCGTCACGATGAGGCTGCCCATCCGGCCTGACGGCTCGCCGAAGAAAGCGGAGCGCCCATGCCCGTTGGAATGCTTGAATTCGCGGATTGGCGCGCGGCCCATGTAGAGGCCGACGAGCTTGCCTTTGCGCACCAGCTCCACCCGCTGGGCCGGCACGCCCTCGTCGTCGATCGCGTAATGGCCGAAGAGGGGTTCTCCGTCGTAGCGCTCCAGCAGCGGGTCGTCGACGAAGCTCAGCCAAGGCACGGCCACGCGCATGCCCAGCCGGCTCACGAAGGGCGGCGGGTCGAAGACATGGTTGCCCTCGTCCTCGGCCCAACTGCCGCGCGGGTTGGAGATGTTGTCCACCAGCTGCACGTCGAAAAACTCCGCCGCGGCCTCCTCCTCGAAGAGCACCGGCCCCACATAAGCCTCCACGGTCGACCCGTGCACCACGTCCGTCACTCCCCGAGCGAAGCGGCGCACTTCGGCGAGCAGGGCCGCCTGCGGCGGGACGTCGGCCCACGTCGGATAATGAAGCCCCTCCGAATCGCCGAAGCGCAGGCCGGCCTTGGCCTGCGTGTTGGCGTTGACCTCGATGTTGATCTGCGCGTCCGAGCCGCGCACGGCGGAGCCTTCGCTGTTGAGGAACCTCCTGGTCCCGCTCACGAAGCTCAACTCCACGCGCGAGTCCTGGATGTCCGGGTAGTCCCGGAAGACCGCGGACAGCTCCCGCACGCGCCGCTCCCAGAGCCCGCGGTCGATCGGCACCCAGGCCATGGGTTCATACCTCTCCACGGGCTGTTCGCGGGAGAAATCATCGGGCGACTCCAGAATCCGGTGCTTCTCCCGAAAGGCCTTCTTCTTGGCCAGGCTCTCCAGGGCGCTCTTGTAGGTCTCGTCGCTCAGGGACCATAAGGCGAAGCGCAGATTATCATAATCGTCCTCGAAAGAAGCGTTGCCCAGGCCCGGGGCGCCGGCCCCGAATCCGGCCGGGACGAAGTTCGTGTTGTCGAAGGCGCCATCCCCCACCCGCACCTGCACCCGCGCCTCCAGAAAAGGGCTGATCTGGCTGCCCTCCAAGGCGCCGAAGCTCGCGGCGATGAAGGCTTGCGTCCCTTCTCTGACCGTGTAGGCCAGATAATACGGCCCGGGCAGGTCGTCCATGCGCAGCCGGCGCATGTTCCGGGCCATCTCGTCGTTCATGGCCTTGAAGACGACGTCGTCCGAAGGCAGAGCGGCTCGGACCGGGAGCACCGAACCCAGCCACAGCGCACAAACGACGATCACCCCCCCGTTCTTCACGGCTTGTCCCCATAGGGCGGCGGCAGGATGGGCGCCTTGGCCTGAGACTTGGCCACCTTCTCCACCTCCATCTCGGAAATAAGCAGGCTGGGCGACACGGCCGAGACCGGAACCGCGCCCGACTCCGCCCCGCAGGTGCCGTTGAAGACGGCCGGGTCGTCGCCCGCGGCCAGGATCTTCATGAAGCCCGCCAGCGGCGTGCCCACGATGTCCACCCCCCGCACCACCTCGTCGGGGCGGCCGTCCGCGTAGACCTTGTAGACCAACAGCGGCTGGACCTTGAAGGCCTGCACCGATTCCCGGCCGGTCATGGTGTAGCCGCCGGAGATGTCGTCGAAGACCAGGCCGAAAGGCTTCTTCTGGCGGGCCAGCTCCTCGAGCAACATCCGCCGCAGCTGCGCATAGGCCACGGTGCGCGAGGCCTCCACGATGGTGTTGCCCATGCGCGCCACGGTGGCATGGCCCGGCTCGCGCCGGCCGTGGCCGTTGGAGCGGGGGAAGCCCTTGATGGGCATGCGGTTCATGAGAAAATTGCGCAGGATGCCGTTCTCGACTAAAGCCACGCGCTGCGCCGGAAGGCCTTCGTCGTCATACTTGTAGGCGCCGCGCAGGAAGGTCCCCTGGAAGCGCTCCAGCGTCGGGTCGTCATAGACCGAGATGAAGCTCGAGACCACGGGCTGGCCGAGCTTCTTGGTGAAGGTCTGGCCTTCGCTCTCCTTCTTCTGGCGCTGCCCCTCGACCCGGTGCCCGAAGATCTCATGGAAGAAGACCGCGGCGGCGCGGTTCTTCAGGATGACCGGGCCCGCGTAAGGATCGATCAGCGGCGCTTCCCGCAGGGCCTTGAGCTCGGCGATGGACTGGTCCATGTCCCGCCTGACGGTCTCGTCCAAGGGCAGGTCCGATAGACGGTCCACATCGTAGCCCTTGAAGCGGTAGAGGTCCATGCCATCCAGGGTGCGGGTGGTCAGCCGATAGGAAAGACGGAGGTAGAGATTCCCCGTGCGCAGCGCGGCGCCTTCGCTGGAGACGAAGCGCCGGTCGACCAGGCTGATCTCCAGCCCCGCGCCGGAGTCGAAGACGAAGGGGAAGTCCTTGAACCGGGCCGAATACGCCTTCAGCTTGGCACGCCAGAGGCTCCGATCGATCCGCGGTGATTCCACGGCGTCGGAGGACTTGGCCGCCGCCCCCTCCAGGGAGAAGTCCGGGGAGCGGTCCTCCTCCTCAGCGGTGACGGCCCGGTTGGTCTTGACCTTGGTGTAGCGCTCCAAGGCGGTCTTGAAGGCGGCATCCGTCTGCTGCCACATCGCGGCGCGCAGAGCGGGGACGTCGCCCTCGATCGGGATGCGCACCTTGGCGCGCTGGGAGCTGTCCATCCAAGAGTCCCGGCCCTTGATCTCGTGGGTGTTGTCGAGCTGGCGGGAGCCGACGCGAACATCGGTGTCCAGGTAGCGGCTCGAGCTCTGCACGTCCGTCTCCAGGCCGCCCAGGCTGGCGCCCAGCCAATCCTCCGTCGAGTCCGTCACTTCGTAGTCGAGGTAATAGAGCGGCGCGGACTCGGCGCGGCCGAGCTTGGCGAAGGACCGGGAAAGCTCTTCCCGCATGGCGGCCAGGACCGGATCGCCGTCCGTCGGGGCGCAGACAGCGCGGACCGGCGCCAGGACTAGCCCCAGGGCCAGCGGCCACACGGCGGCGGCGACCAGCCCGGATCCATGCCTCGTGGGTTTCATGTTCGCAAGCGCCTTGGGGATGTCGGCCCTGAAAGGCCTGGAAAGGCTATCATATGCGGCGTCGGACTGGCCAGAAGGCGCCCCGGACCAGTTTGTGGGTCCAAAAGGCAACCGCGGGCATGGGCCGAAAGACCCATGAAAAAGCAGAGGATCCTGTTATTATCTTGATTGCTATCTAAGTCAAGCGATTGGCCTCACACAGAGACCGAGGACTCTTATGACCCGCAGGATCGTCGCCCTGTTCATGGCCCTGGCACTGCCGCTGTCGGTCGCCGCGGCGAGAGGGAGGAGAAAGCCCGTCGCCGCACCCCAGACCTCAGCCGCCGACGCGCAGGCCTTCGACCAGACCTATGAGCTGGTCCTCCTGCTGGCGGGCCAGTCCTACCTCAAGAACGATCTCATGCCGGACCCCGACAGCCTCGATGCGCTGCTCACGCCGCTCCCGAAGCCTCAGCTCGGCAAAGCCAAGGAGAAGAAGGAGCGCCTCGGGCGGCTCATCTCCGGCGCCGAGTGCGTCCAGGACGGTCCGGCCGGCGTCGCTCCCGAGGTCTATCGGCTCATGGTCGACCAGGTCGCCGACGACCTGCAGGTGGGCGCCATCGTCGAGCAGGGCTTCGCGCCCCACGCCCGCTCAGGCCGCTCGCTCGACGCCGCCGAGAAGGCGCTGGTGAAGGACTGCCAGGGCGAGGCGCGCGACAAGCCCTACGACCGCCGCGGCTTCTATCAGAAGTGCCTCGGCCGCCAGCGCTCCGAGGCGGCCTATCTCGCGCCCGAACGCCTCGCCCAGAAGATCTCCCAGCAGCCGCCCGGGCCCGAGTGCGGGCCGGTCCTGGAGACGATCGCGCAGGCCCGCACCCAACTCCCGGCCGGCCTCTCCGATGACGTGCGCCGCAAGCTCCAAGAAACTCGCGACCGCCTCCTGTCCGGATCTCCGGGGGCGGCTGGTTCGCCGTCGGCGGCCGATCCCGGCCGCGCCTCTCGCGTCAAAGTGCCTGCGGTGGCAGGTGCGCCCCGAAGACCCGCTCCGGGCGCCAGCGACCTGAAGCTCTCCGAGCCGCCGCTCGACACGGCGGACCTGACCGCCGGCGTCAAGCTGGCCGGAGTCGCCAAGGCCAATGAGATCGGCTTCACCGGCTACTGCTACTCCTACGTCAAGGCCGCGTTGCAGAAGCTGGGCATCGTCGACAAAGAGACCATCTCCAAGGCCGGGGCCAGCGCCCACGCCAAGCTCTTCGCCGACTTCGTTGATAAGAATCCCGGCCTGCTCAATCGCAAGCTCCGCCGCATCCCGGAGCCCTCCTGGCCCGTGCCCATCGGGACCATCGTGGTCTGGTCAGCGGGAGCCTGCGGCTACAGTTCCAAGAGCGGCCATATCGAAATCATCACGCGCATCAAGCCCCCGCAGGCCTGCAGCGACGGCTGCGGGACATTCCAGACCGCCTGTCTCGACGGACTCGGCGCCGACCCCCCGCGCGCACGCGCGGAGCTGCCGAAGGCTCAAACGGAGCTCGAGCAGGCGCAGTCCGCTTATGACGCGGGCCGCACCAGAGCCCGAAGCGCCGTCCTACGCCAGAAGAAAGCGGTCCTGGCCGCGATCGAGAAGCGCCTCGAACCGCAGGTCGCGGCCTACGTCATCGAGCGCGAGAGATAACGAGCCTGCCATGGAGCCGTCAGATTTGATAGTCTCTCCTCCCTTGAGACTCTACCTGCTGCGTCACGGGATGTCCCCCAGCGCCGCCGAAGCGGGCGTGGCCAAGGACTTCGACCGGCCCCTCTCCGACGCGGGACGCGCCGAAGTGCGCAAGGCCGCGCGCCACCTCGATGAGCGCGGCGCCCGGCCGGTCCTCATCCTGCACAGCCCGCTCAAGCGCGCCGCCGAAACCGCGCGGGAAGCCGCCGCCGTGCTCAAGCCGGCCCAAGGGCTGGAGGCCTTCACGCCTCTGGCCAACGAACTCTCCTGCGAGGATCTGGCCGAGCGGCTGCGGCAGCGCTGCCGGGACCTCTCTGAGGTCTTGGCGGTCGGGCACCAGCCCCAACTGGGAGAGCTGGTCGCGGTCCTCTCCAAGGCGCTCTTCCACCTCAAGCCGGCTGGTTTGGTGGCGCTCGGACTCAAGGACGACGGTTCGGCCTCCTTTCTGTGGGCCGTCAATCCGGAAGAGCTCCCGGATTGATGCCCCGATGAAGCCGACCCGGCGGCGCAAGAACGACCTTGAGGCCTCCCGGGCCTACTTGCGCGCGCTCCCCCACACCACCCTCTACCCGGCGCTGGGCTTTGCCATCGGCCTGTGCACGCCCTTGGGCGCCTTCCTCATGCGCTACCTGCTGGCCGGCCCCCTCTTGACGACCCAATGGATCCGCTACGAGCTCGAGTACAACGCGAATTTCTACGCGATCATGGGCATCGGAACCATCCTGAGCTTCATGGTCTTCGGCTATATCCTGGGCCTGCGCAGCGAGGAGCAGCGCGTCAGCAACCGCATCCTGCGGGCCCGCATAGACGAACTCCACCTCAAGTCCGTCACCGACGGCCTGACCGGCTCCTACACCCACGGCTACCTCCATGAGATCCTGGAGCTGGAGATGCAGCATTCCCTGACCGACAGCACCCCCCTCTCGATCCTCATCCTCGACATAGACGACTTCAAGAAGGTCAACGACCTCCATGGACACCTCTTCGGCGACCGCGTCATCAAAGAGACGGCCGAGACCATCGCGGCCAGCGTGCGCACCGCCGACATCTTCGGCCGGATGGGTGGCGACGAGTTCCTGGTCATCATGCCGGGCGCGGATCACGACACGGCCGGGGTGGTGGCTCGGCGCATCTGCACCTCCTTCGCCAAGAGCAACCACATGGCCACGGTGAGCATCGGGGCGGCCTCGCTGTCGGGCAACGAGAAGGTCTCGGCCGCGGACTTGCTGCATCGGGCCGACCTCAACCTCTACCAGGCCAAGCGCGACGGCAAGAACCGGGTCTGCGCGGGCGGCAAGGTCGCGCCGATGAGCAGCGTCCCCGCCAAGCCGGCATGAAGGCCTGGAGCGCGGCGGACCAGAAGAGCCAGGACGAGCGGCTCGCAGCGCTCGTGGAGCTCATCAAGAGCAAGACCGCGAAGGGCATCTCGACCCTGGCCATCTTCGACCTGGACGGCACGTTGTTCGACAACCGCCCGCGCACGATCTTCATCCTGCGCGAGATCTCCGAGCAGTTCGACCGCGAACTGCCCCAGCTGTCCGCGGCCTTCGACCGGTTCCACGAGCTGGGCATCGTGGAGTACAGCCTGGCCGCGACCTTGCGCAAGCTGGGGGTGACGTCCCGCCGCGAGGTGGCGCTCATAGAGAAAGAATGGGCCAAGCGTTTTTTCTCGGACGACTACCAGAAGTTCGACATCCCTTTGCCGGGCGCCAAGGCCTATGTGAAGCGTGTCCATGAGGCCGGGGCGACCGTGATCTACCTGACGGGGCGTGACCTGGGCCGGATGTTCGTGGGCACGGCTGAGTCCTTGCGTCTCTATGGCTTTCCCGTGGGGATCGTGGGCACGATGATGCTGGTCAAGAAGGAGTTCGAGGAGGCCGACGAGGCGTTCAAGAAGGACGTGGCCGCCTACCTGAGGCGCCTGGGCGAGGTCACGGCCATCTTCGAGAACGAGCCGGCCAACAGCAACGTCCTGCAGCGGGCCTTCCCGGAGGCCAGCTCGTTCTTCGTGCTGACCCAGCACCGCCCGGATGCGCCGGCCCTCAACAAGGGCATCCTCCGCATCCGGGATTTCCGCGACCGGTCTTAGCTGAGGCGCCTCAACAGCCTTTGCCCGGCCCACATCCTGCCGCCGTTGAAAGCTACGGGAGCACTCTCAGACTATTTCAGCATCTCCTGCACCGTCGCGATGATCGTGTCCAAGTCGGAGCCTTTTTGTATGGCTCCTTGCGCGCCTTGAAGGTGCCCCACCTTCCGCTCATTGGCTATTTCGCGGCCGCTGATGATCAATATCTTGGCGCGGGTGTAGGTGCGCTTGCGCACGTCCATGGCAGGCGTCTTCTCGTCCAGCCCGGGCATTCCCATGTCCAGGAGGATCAAGTCCGGGGTCGCGGCTCGAAGTTTTTGCACCAACTCGTCGGCCGAGGCGGCGGAGTCGATCTGAAGACCCGACGCCTCGAGCGCCGTGGTGAGGAATGCGACCATATCGGGGTCGTCGTCCGCGATCAAGATGGATTTTCCGGGCATCGAGAGCCTCCTATTCCGTCGGAATGTTAACGAACGCAAGGTCTTTGGACCGCACAATCCATGATTCCCGGAAGTGGGTCGCCCCGACCAAGAGCTCGGCCTGCATTTTAGCACAAAGGCAGGGAATGCGCGGCCTGCCACAATCGCGCCGGAAATGTGCTAGGCTTCATCCCATGCTGAAACTGATCAAGGTCTCTCTCGTGACGCTCATCGCGCTCATCGTCCTGGCGGCCGTGCCTTGGCTGCCAGGGCCCCAGGTCGATGACATGCGCGGGGTGGAGACCATCGTCCCGCTCAACGTCCGGGACCCCTCCGCCTTGGTGATGGGACCGCTTTTCATCTATCGCGCCCAGAAAAATTCTCGCTGAATCATTTTATGGCCGGCAGGAGGTCGTGACATGACAGGCAAACGGATGGCGTGTGCAGCGCTGCTGGCGGCTTTGGTCGTCGGCGGCCTAGGTTGGGCGCTGGCGCAGGACAAGAAGCCTGCGCCGGCCGAGAAGCCCGCGGCGCCCGCGCCGCGCCGACTGCGGCAATCCCTGCTGGAGCGGCTCTTCGCCCGTGGCTTCGACCGCCGGCTCCTGGCCGACGGCTACAGGTCCGTGGCCCTCCCGGTCAACGAATACGGGCTGACCGACCTGCGGTCCGGAGACCGAGTGGACGTCCTGTCCGTCTTCGACGGTCTGACCCCGGACCATCGGACGGAGAAATTCGCCGCCACCCTGCTCCAGAACGTCAAGGTCCTGGGCGTAGAGCATTCCGGCGACCGCAAGAGCCAGGGCACCCTCCATCTCCTGCTCAATCCTCTGGAGGCCCAGTACGCGGCGCTCGGCATAAGCCAGGGAGAGATCTTCGTCTCGCTGCGCAAGGAAGGCGACGCGGAGATCTACCCCATGGAGATGTCCAACTACCGCGCGCTCTTCAAGTAGTAGGGGCGGCTGCCGGTGTTCTCAGCCCCGGACGACCGAACAGGAGCAGCGCTGGCGGAAATCGCAGCGCGGGCAGAACGATGTATCAGGCGGGAACTTCGCTGACTCGATGCGGTCCGCCGCTTCCACGATCATGGACTTGAGACTCTCTTCGCCGGACCGGTCGTAAGGCACCGTCACCTTCCGGCTCACGGCCACGAAATACAGGGTCAGCAGGTCCGGTTCCTTGGCCAGCGCCTCGCGGCAGCCCAGCCCGTAAAAGCGCAGCTGCAGCTCATCGCGAGGCTCCAGCGCCGAGCCGTCCCCGTAAGTCTTGTAATCCATCACCTCGAGCTTCCCGTCCGGATGCCGGTCGATGCGGTCGATCATGCCCCGCACCTCGTGGCGGCCCAAGGGATATACGAACTCCCGCTCCACGGCCTTGATCACCGTGCGCCGGTCCCGCTCGTCGGCCAGGTAGCGCTGCAGGATGCGCCTCCCCTTGCCGCGCCAAGACTCCCGGACCTGCTCGTCCGCATAGCCGGCGCTCAACCAGCGGCTCTCATAGCAAGCCCAAAGATCATCGTCAGACGGGGAGTCCTTGCGGTGGAAGCACTCCAGGGCCCGGTGCAAGGACAGCCCCAAAGAACCCGCCGGCGTCAGCGGGATGCGCCACCCCCCCACGAACTGCAGCTGGTATTTCCAGGGGCACTCGCGGTAGACCCGCAGTTTTGTAAAACTGATCTCCACTAACCGGCCTGCCCTTCTACCGGAGGAACGGAGGACTCCTGCGTGGCCGCGTGGCGGAAGAAGTCCAGGAAGGTGTCGCCGTACTTCTCGCGGCGCACCATGACCCAGCCCGCAGGCGCCTTCACATCTTCTTTGACATGATGCTGGCACATGGCCCAGCCCTTCGGCGCCAGCAATCCCGCCTCGGCCAGCCGGGCCAGAGCCAGCGTCGAATAGGACAACGGCCGCTTCTGATCGTCCTTGTACGGCGGCCCCAGGAAAATAAGGTCGTACTGGGAAGTCCCGGAGCGGAACGGGACCCAGGACAGGTCGCTCAAGGCGTTCCCAAAATGGACCCTGCCCCGGTCCGCGAAGCCGGCCGCGGCCAGGTTGCGGACTATGAGCTCCGTGCAGCGGCGCTCGATGTCTATGAAGAAGACGAACGCCGCGCCCCGCGAGAGGGCCTCGACGCCCACGGCCCCGGTGCCCGCGAAGAGGTCGAGGAGCCGCGCCCCCGGCACCAGCCCGGAGATGATGTCGAAGAGCGATTGCTTGATGCGCCCCGAGATGGGCCGCACCCCCCAATCCTTGCCCGCGCCCTTGATGTGGCGGCCTCTCAGCTGACCGGCGATGATGCGCATGAAGAGATTCTAGCAAAGCGGAGGCGGCATCGTCCTCCTTGGCAAGTCCTCCGCATTTGCTAGAATAAAGTTACATGGCCCCACGCATCATCATCGTGGATGACGACCCCCTCGTAGGAGAGCTCTCCTCCTCCCTGCTCCGCGACGCAGGCTACGAGGTCGAGCTCATCAACGAGAGCGTCAAGGCCCTCGAGGCCATCAAGGCCCGTCCTCCGGCCCTCGTCCTGCTCGACATCCTCATGCCCGGCCTCGACGGCTTGACTCTCTGCCACCGCATCAAGAGCAACTCCGCCACCAAGGACGTGCGGGTAGTCATGGTCTCGGGCAAGGCCTACCACGCGGACCGCAAGCGCGCCTTGGACTATGGAGCCGCGCTCTTCATCGAGAAACCATACAACGTCGACGCCTTCGCCAAGCAGATCGGCGAGCTGATCGGCGGCCAGGCCCTGCCTCCGCAGCCGGCCCCGGCCGAGGAGGCCCGGCTGGGACCCCAGCCGCAGGAGGCCGCCGACGCCAAGCTCCACTTGACGGTCTGGGGCTGCCGCAGCCTCTCCCCGTCCAAGGGGGGCGAGCCCTCCCGCTACGGCCGGCACACGTCCTGCGTGACCCTGGAGACCGACCGCGACCTCCTCATCTTCGACGCGGGCTCCGGCATCGTGCCCCTCGGGCATGAGATCATCAAGAACGGCCGCTACAAGGACCTGTGGCTCTTCCTGACCCACTTCGACCAGGACCATTTCGAGGGCCTGGCCAACTTCCCCCCGGCCTACGCCGCGGGCTACAGGCTCAACATCTGCGGCGCCAACGACCCGGACCAAGCGCTCCAGGACCGGATCCAGCGCATCTTCGAGACCGCGCCGCCGGAGCTCGGCGCCCTGCAAGCCGAACTGCAGCTCTTCGAGATGAGAGAAGAGACCTACGAGGTGCTCCCCGGGATGCAGGTTTCGCCGTTCTTCGCCAACCATCCCGGCACGACCCTGGCCTTCATCATCGAGCGCGAAAAGCGCCGCTTCGTGTATTGCCCGGATTCCGAGATCTACGGGGAGCAGGGCACGGCCATGCAGGACTACGACGAGCGGCTCTGCCACCTCATCCAAGGCGCCGACCTGGTCATCCACGACGGCCGCTACCTAGACTCCGACTACCAGACGCGCAAGAACAACGGCCATTCGAGCTGGTCCAACACCCTGCACCTCGCCGCGCGCAGCGGGGTCAAGCGCCTGATCCTCTTCCATCATGACGACGCCTATACCGACGGCGTCCTCGACCGCATCGACGCCGACGCCCAGACGATCGTCGCGCAGAAGGGCTACAAGCTCCAGGTCCTCATGGCGCGCGAGGCGCTCAAGATGGGGATATGAAGCACGAACCCGCCCAGCCCCAGGACATCAAGGGGCAGGGGCTCGGCACCGCCGGCCTCGTGGACTATCAGGCCGGCTCCGTGCCCCCGGCCGCCGAGGCGGCCTGCAAACAGGCCGAGGACGAGTGCCCGGTGGACGCGATCGCGCTCGAGCCCTGAGAGCGCGACCCCGGCCTCTCAGGGCCGAGGCCTGGGCAGGAACAACAGTCCCTGCGTGAACTCCGACGACTTGCCCGCGGCCTTCAGCAGCAGCGTCATGTCGTAGAATCGGCGAGCCTCGGCCGGGGTCTTGATGCCCTGGACGATCTCATCGGCCAGGTTGACCGCCAAGAAGTTGCGATCCTCGCTGACCGAGCGGGCGGAGAGCTCGGCCCCGTCTCCAGAGACGCGGATATCGTCGCTGAAAGCGGCCAGGTCCGGGCGCTTCTGCGCCGGCACCGGATAGGACACGGTCTGCTCGAGCAGATAGGCCCCCTCCTCAGGCCCGGAGCCGGGGATCCCGTCCCACACCGAGATCTTCTTCCAGAGGTGCTTATCGTTCCAGACCAGCCGGCTGGGCTCTACACGGTCCGGCGGCCCATATTCCTCGATCAACTTGGCCGCCAGCAAGCGCGCTGGCTCGGCCCACTCCCCGATGATCGCCTCCGTCAGATCCTGGCGCTGTTGAGGAGTCGACATCTTGACCGTACGGCAGCCTCCTGCCGCCGCCAAGAGCAACGCGGCCCCGATTGCGGCTAATCTCCCGAGATGATCCCTCATATAGCCATCCCGCCCCTCTACTACCAGCCTAGCATCCGGGAATCAAATCCCTGTCAACCCCTCGGATTTTGACCAAGCTTTGACATCCCGACCCTATACTGTCATTGGCCTCGACAAGGTTCACTTCCAGGAGCCCTTGTCGAGGCCGCGCACGTAAGTCAGGGAGGCCAGGGCGAGGTCAAGGTCTACACCTGCGGTATCAGAAGTTCCGCAGGTGCCGGCCGGACGGATTTCCTTACGGCCGGCGGCCAGCGGCAGTTCCACGATCCCCGGGCGGTCGGCGTACTCCGGCCGGGCCAGCAGGACGCGCAATCCCTCGGCCCCCAGGAAACCCTCCCCCCATGGGACGTGGCTCTCGCGCTGGGAGCCCAGCAGGGCCCGCGTGTCGTTGAGGTGGAAAGCCCGGACGTTCGGCGCGCCCACGATGCGATGCAGGCGGGATAGGAAGCGCAGCATGCCCTCGGCCGAGGCCACGTCGAAGCCCGCGGCCCAGGCGTGGGCCGTGTCCACGCATACCCCGCAGGGCTTGCCCGCCTGGCGCAGCGGCCCCAGCAGTTCCGCCAAGTCGTGCAGGGCCGCGCCCAGGCGTCGGCCGCCGCCCGGCACGTTCTCAAAGAGGACCATCAAGCCCGAGCCGCCTCGGTCCAGGGCTTCGACGACCGCGGCTGAGGCCAGACGCAGGCCTTCCTCCCGGCCGGAGTCCTCGGAATAGGCTCCGGCATGGAGGATGAGGGCCTCGGCGCCCAAGGCCGCGGCCAGGCGCAGCTCGCGGTCCAGGAGTTCGATGGAGCGGCGGCGGCGCTGCTCCGAGCTCGAAGCCAGACAGGGGGCGAAACGGGAATGCGCCAAGAGGCGGCGCACCGGGCTCAGCTCCCGGGAGCTGCGGAACTCGGCCAATTCCGGCGCAGAATGCATCTCGTGACGCTTATAGGGGAAGATCTGCATGGCCTCGCAGCCCAAGGCCCGGGCGTGGCGCAGGGCCGCATCGAATCCCTCTCGGATCGGGCAATGGACGCCGAGGATCATCGCCTGGACGCGGTCATGTCTTGCCGCCGGGCAGCCGCGCCTGGGTCAGCACGGTCTCGCTGGTCTCGTCTTCCTCGGCGCGAAGGTCGCAGATCAGCCCCACTCCGGGAGCGTAGAACCTCTCGCCGCTGCCTCCGTCTCCGCCCGCGATGAGGTAGGCCACCCGCAGACAGCCGCGGAAGGTTCCAGCCGGGACGGTCTTGACCGCCTGGAGGGAATCGATGCGGTAAGTGATCGGAGCGCGGCTCCACTGCCGGCCGCGCTCCGGCGGCAGGGGCAGTTCGAGGTCCTCACCCAGAAAAACGCCGCGCGCGTCCTTGGTGATGGTGAGATCGGCCGGCATGCCGACAGGGAGCGCGGTCCGCCGGCAATGGGCGCGCGTGGTCCCCCCCTCGGTCGCGGCCGAGACGACCTCGAAGCGGTAGCCGCCCGCTGCCGAGGACGAGCGGGTCCGGTATTCGAGGACGAGTCCCTCGCTGAGCGGGAAATAATCCTTCAACGGCAGCCCCCGGTCGCGGCCATCACTTGGAGAAGATCATCTTCATGGACACCAACAGCAGCACGGAGCCGAAGACCTTCTGCAGGACCTTGTCGGATAGGCCCACCGCGAACTTCGCGCCCAGAAGACCGCCCAGGAAGAACCCCGCACAGATCAACGCCGCGACCCTGATGTCCACATGGCCTTGCTTGTAGTAAGTCCAGGCGGCCAGGAGCCCGATCGGCGGGACCATGAGAGCCAAGGTCGTGCCCTGCGCCAGGTGCTGGGACATACCGAAGAGCAGGACCAACGCCGGGATGATGATTATTCCCCCGCCGATGCCGATAAGGCCGCTGAGGACGCCCGCGGCGAGACCGAGAGCCAGATAAGGGATGACATTCTGCATGTCTGGATTCTAACAAAGTTGCCGCGTTCGCGGACCATGAAACAACATCTCCCCGTCACATCAAGTAGGACTTACGACAGGTCCGAGGTAGGTCCAAAATCAAAACCCGCGCTGGGCCCTTGGGCCGTGGTCCCAGGGCGATCTTCCGTCTATAATCATCTTGATGCCGAAGCTGAAGAGCGCACCGCGCCGCTTTTGGTTCGTCCTTTCAGCCTTCCTCGCCTCGGCCTCAGCCTCGGCCGCGGTGATCAGCCGCTGCGAAGTCCCCGGCGGCGCCGCCGCCTCCGGCCCGAACTCGATCGGCGCGGTCGGCGCTCCGGGAGCCGGCCCGTCGGCGAGGGCCTTGCAGGCTCCCGGTCTCATATCCGGTCTCCCCGTCTCCGCCCCTCCGGTCGTCTCCAACTCTGCGGCCCCGGCCTCCATCAGCTTATCCGCCCGCGCGGCCGCCCTCCCGGCGCCAAGAATCGTGCCAGCCGCCTCCCCCTCGGCTCCGGAAGCGAAGAGCGCCCCGGCCCTCTCTGCGGAGCGTCGAGCCCAGTACCAGAGCCTCTCCTCCGGACTCGCCGCGGACCCGGCCACGGTCACGCCTGAGAACTCCAGGGACCTGGCTTCCCAGTTCTTCGGATCCCCCAAGCTCTCGGCCGCGCCGGTCGAGAGCAGCGAGCTCATCCCGGTCGCCGATGCGGTATCCGCGCCCCTGGCTCCGACCGGACCCGCGGCACCGCGCGCGCCGCCCCAGGCCGCCGCGGCCCGGCGCCAGAGCTACCAGCCCGAGACCGGCCTGCGCGCCGCCCTGAAGGACCGCGCCTTCCACTCCCGCCTCCTCATCGACCACCTCTACTGGTACTCGGTCACGCACATCAAGGACCTCTGGCCCGGCTATAAAGAGAAGCTCCGCAAGCTCGCCGCGCAGGAGGGATCCTCCGCGGTGACGCGGCCGCGGGCCTTCTTCTCCTACATGCGGGTCATGGGAGAGGCCGGCGTCTTCCGCGTCCTGGGCTTCCCCGCGCGCAGCGACCAGGCGGTTCTGGAGGAATCCCGGCGCACGTTCGAGCGATTCTTCGACGGCCCCGGCATCGGCCCCGCGCAGCGCCTGGCCTTCGAGCGGTTCCTGGACCGCGTCGCGGTCTTCAACCTGGCCCACCGCGCGCCCCCCAACATGAAGAAGCATATCCGCGACGCCCTGCTGGCCGCCTCGGTCATGCCGGCGCGCGCCATCGCCCCGTTCTTCGACTCCCTGGCGGTCAAGGACAAGTCCGCCGAGATCGAGGAGTTCCAGCGCCAAGGCGCTCCAGAGCGCATCAAGACCTACCGGGAAGCGGTGCGGCAGACCCTGGCCGAAGAGCCCGACGCCCCGGACCGGATCGTGGGAGTCGTGCTCATGGGCAGCTTCGCCCGGGGCGGCGCCACCCCCACCAGCGACATGGACACCGAGCTCCTGGCGCGCGACGGCCGCGGCAGCCGGGCGAAAGCGTTCAGCGACCGGCTCATCGCAAGATGGGAAAGCCTGGGCCTGCAGCAGGCCAACCCGATCACCCCGCATGAGCACCCCCTCCATCCCTCGCGAGGCCTGCTCTCGCTCATCCACCCGGACGGGGACTTCCTCGTGTTCTCCGACGACGCGGCCCTCGAAGAGGCCTTGGCTCCGGCGCTCGACGCCGCCGCGTCTCCCGCGCGCTACGGCCTGACCTGGCCGGGCCGGCTCGGCCGCGTCTTGGAGTTCACCACGGTCTACGCCGTGACCTGCTGGACCGACCTCAAACGGGCTTTCGGCCGCTGAGTCCGCCCAATCTCATCCGATTCGTCCCAGCAGGCGCAGGATCCCATCGAGCGTGGTCAGGGGATGCGGCGGGCACCCCGGGATGAACAGGTCCACCGGCAGGAACTTGCCGCAGCCGTCATGGACCTCGGGATGGCCGCGGTACGGCCCGCCCGCGATGGCGCACGAGCCCACCGCGATGACCAGCTTGGGCGAAGGCACCGCCTCCCAGGTCTTGAGCAAGGCCTCGCGCATGTTCTCAGACACCGGGCCCGTGACCAGAAGGCCGTCCGCGTGCCTGGGCGAGGCCACGAACTGCACCCCGAAGCGCCCCAAGTCCCAGCCGATGGTGCCCAGAACGTTCACGTCAGCCTCGCAAGCGTTGCAGCCGCCCGCGCTCACCTGCCGGAGCTTGAGACTCCGGCCGAAGAGTTGGCGCGACTTCGCCTCCAGGGCCTCGGCCAACCGATAGCCGTCGCCCTGAACCGCAAGGTCCTCGCGCCGTCTGGCGGCCATCCGGTATTCCCGCGTGAACTCCACCGCCTTCTCAGGGCAAGCGGCCGCGCAGGCGCCGCAGAAAAGACATTGTCCCAGGTCCAGCTTGCCGCCGGAAAGCGCCCCGGTGGGACAGACCGAGGAACACCCCGGGCAGCCCTCCTTGCAGCGCGCGGCATCAAGCTTCGGCCGGCCCAAGAAGCGCGCCGGCAACTCCGGCGCCGGACCAGCCGGATACTCCATGGTCCGGTGCCCCTGCTTGAATCTCGTCCAAAGCACTTTCAGCATAGGTTCACAGGTCGAATCCGCAATAAGACAGGTCGAAGCTCTTATTGCACAAAGGGAAATCCGAGATCTGCTGGCCGCGCAAGGCCAAAGCCAGGCCGAACCAGTTATGGAAGGAAGGGTCTACGACCTTGTAGTCGCCCAACCGCCCCGCCGCGTCGGTCACCGCCACGTGGCAGACCTCGCCGCGCCAACCCTCGGTCAAAGAGACCGCGACATGCTCGGCTCGCAGATCAGGGACTTCGCGGCGCAGGGGCCCGTTGGGCAAAGACCCCAGCAACTCGCGCGCGAACTGCAGCGAGCGTTGGACCTCCAGCCATCGTACCTGGGCCCGGCCGAACACGTCGCCCGTGTGCCAGCTGGAGACCGGGATCATGGCGTAGCGGTAGAGGCCGAACGGGAGGTCCCGGCGCACGTCCAAGCTGAGCCCGCAGGCCCGGGCCGCCGGCCCCACCAGGCCCAGCTTGCGGCAATCCTCCAAAGAGACCAGGCCGGTCTCCTCGAAGCGCCCGGTCACGGATGCAGAGTCCCAAAGCAGGTTCACGGCCGAGGCGGCCTCTTGCCCAAACGTCCCCAGACGCGCCGACATCTCTGCGGCCAGTTTGGCGTCTAAGTCGTGCGCCACGCCGCCCGGCCGCAGGAGATTGCGCCCGAAACGGCTGCCGCAGAGCATGGCCGTGATATTGAGCGCGTCGCCGCGCAGGCGGCCGCAATAGGATTGCGTGGGCAAGAACCCCACGTCCCCGGCCAAGGCTCCCAGGTCGCCGATATGGTTGGCGATGCGCTCCAGCTCGAGAGCGACGGCGCGCAAAGCCAGGGCCCGCGGCGGCGCCTCGGCCTTGCCGAGGGCCTCCATCGCCTGACAAAAGGCCCAGCCGTGGCCCACGGTCGTGTCGCCGGCCAGCGTCTCCGCCAGATGCACGCTGCGCCGGTCCGGCCCGCCCAGCAGCGCGCGCTCCACGCCGCGGTGCTGATAGCCCAATGAGATCTCCAGGTGCTTGACCACTTCGCCGGCGCATTGGAAACGGAAATGCCCGGGCTCGATGACCCCCGCGTGCACCGGCCCCACCGCCACCTCATGGACCTCCTCCCCCTCCACCCGGTAGAAATCCATGGTCCCGCAAGTCGCCGCCTGCCGCGGCGGAAAGCGCACCGGCTTGAGCCAGGGATGCCCCTGCGGGCTGACCCCATACTGCTCGAAGATCTCTCTTTCGAAAAGGTGGGCCTGCGGGCAGTCTGGGGTCAGCGCGTGATAGCTCTCTGCCGGCTGCGCTCCCAGCACGGACAGGACGCCTTCGGCGTCGTCGGCCAGCACCGCCAGCAGACCGACCCCGCCGCCCGCCAGCCTCCGGCCGAAGAATGCGCTCAGCCGCGAGCCCGCGCCCACGGCCCCCAGGACGGCGTGGCGGAACTCCGCCGCGGCCAGGATCGGGACCCTGGAGAGCGGGGCCGCTTGGCCGTTGCGCAAGACCAGCCCCTGGGCCATCAGCGCGCCCCCAGGACGACCGCCGCTTCTTTTACGGCATTGAGCAGCGGCCGGGGCACCCAGAGCCCCAGCACCAGCACGGCTGCGGCCAGCAGGGCCGGAGGCCACAGCCGCCAGGGGTCGTCCTCGGCCGGCGCGGCCTTGAGCCTCTCCGACGGTTCGCCATGCGACATCTTGAGCACGATGGTGGCCATGCCCACGAACACGGCTCCCAGCAAAGCCAGATAGAGCGCCGCCAGCGCGCCGTGGTGCCGGCTGAGCGCGCCCTGCAGGATCCACAGCTCGCTGATGAAGGGCCCGAAAGGCGGGGAGCCCGTGATGGCCAGGAACCCCATCAGCCACAGGAAGCCCGAGAAAGGCACGGCGCGCAGCAGGCCGCGGATCTCGCCCACGGACTTGGTGCGTGCGGCGGCCAGGAGGTTGCCGGCGGTCAAGAACAGCATGGCCTTGGTCAGGGAGTGGTTGACCGCGTGGAGCAGCGCGGCCGGGGCCGCGGAGCCCAAGCCGACGCCGAAGGCCAGCACGCCCATGTGTTCCACGCTGGAATAGGCGAGCATGCGCTTGAAATCCGTCTGCCCGATGATGAAGGCCGCGGCCACGGCCATGGACAGCAGCCCGAATCCCATGAACAGGCCGCCGGTGAAGTCCGCCAGCCCCGCGGCGCAGAGCACGGCGTTGACGCGCATCAGGGCCAGGAACGCGCAATTGAGCAAGGCTCCGGAGAGCAGGGCCGAGACCACGGAGGGCGCTTCGCTGTGCGCGTCCGGCAGCCAGGTGTGCAGCGGCGCCAGACCCATCTTGGTCCCATAGCCGACCAGGAAAAGCAGGAACGCCGCCTTGAGCCAGGTCACGTCCAGCTCCGCCGCGTGCGCGGCCAGTTCCCGGCCGGTCATGAGCAGGTCCGGGTGAAGGCGCGCGGCCACGGCCAAGAAGAAGTTGCCCAAGAGGGCCAAAGCGATGCCCACCGAACAGATGAGCAGGTACTTCCAGGTGGCCTCGAGGGAGCGCCTCTGCCTGTGGAAGTGGATGAGCGGCGCGCTGACCAGAGTGGTCGCCTCGATGCCCACCCACAAGAGGCCGAAATGCTGGCTGAGCGCGGACAAGCTCATGGTGCCCAGGAAGAGGAGCAGGCAGCCGGTGAACACCGCTTCCGGCGCGTTGTCGAAGAGGAAGCCCTCGGCGTCCTCTTCCTCTTTCGTGTGGCCCGCCGACTTCAGGAATCCGACCGCGTAAACCGCCGCGGCCAGAAACAGCACGCTGGTCAGGCTCAGGAAGAGCCGCCCCGCGGCGTCGAGCTCGAGGTAGCCCCCCAAGGCTGGCCCCGGCAGGCCTCCCCAGCACGCGGCGGTCAGGAGCGCGTGGGCCAGAGCCGCAGCCAAGAGCAGCAGGCGACGGGGGCCGTCCGGCCGGATGAGGAAAGCCGCCGCGCCCGCGACCATAGGTACGCCCAGCAATGCCCAGATCATCAGTCTTTCAAAGCCGTCAGCCGGTCGGTGTCGAGGTGGTCGAACTCCCGGTGGATATGGAAAAGGGTGATGCCCATCACGAAGACCGCCATGAACACGTCGAGCAGGATGCCCAGTTCCACCAGGAGCGGCTGATGCTCGGCGAAGGCCATGCCGAAGGCGTAGATGCCGTTCTCGAGGATAAGGTAGCCCAGGACCTGGGTCACGGCCTGACGCCGGCTCACGATGACGAAAAGCCCGACGAAGATGGTAAAAAGAGCCGTGGGGACCAGCCGCCCCAGTCCCTCGGGCCCGGCCTGGGGCAAACGCGCTCCGAGCCATAACGCCGCGCCCAGGAACAAGACCCCGGCCGCCAGCGAGGCGGTGAACCCCACGAAAGGCTCCACTTCCCTCTGCAGGCCGGCTTGGCGCAGGGCCCGGCCCAACAGCCACGGGAACACTGCGGCTTTAAGGAAAGTGCTCGCGCCAGCCTGCAGGAGCAGGCGGACAGTCAAAGCGTCGAGGTTGGCCAGCACGGGCAGCAGGCCCAGCAAAGCGCCCTGGAAGGCCACGGTCTGGATGCAGGCGGAAAGCCGGCTGGCGCCCAGCACGCGCAGGTTGGAGAGGACCACGAGGATGACGAGACTCTCCACCCAGAAACTCATGGCGCCGTCCGTAAGGAAATCCGTGCGGACAGCACCCGCGGAACTTCCGATACCGCAGGCGCACTCCGCACGAGCATCAACGCCAACACCGAAAAAGCGGCGGCCGCGGCCAGGAGTTGAGAGACCCGGGTCAGGCGCAGGCGGGCCATCACGGATTCCACCACGCCGGTGAACAGCGCCACCGCAAACAGGCCGCAGAGCCCGGCCAGGAGGTCGAGCCAGGGCCGGCCCGTGCGCACGGGCAGCAGGAGGCCGGACGCCAGGGCGCCCAGGACCCACATCTTGAGCGCCGCGGCGTATTGGATGAGGCCGAAGTCTGGCCCGCCGTGGTCCAGGACCATGACCTCGTGGATCATGGTGAGCTCCAGATGAGTGTTCGGGTCATCGAAAGGGATGCGCGAGTTCTCCGCCAGGAAGATGATCAGCAGCGCCGCCGCGACCAGCAGAAGGGCCGGCCCGCCGGGCTCCAGCAGGACCGTGGGCCCCAGCGCCGCATAGAGGCTGGTCAGCGAGAGCTTCCCCGTCTGCCTGGCCATGGCCGCCAGCCCCAAGAGCAAGGCAGGCTCGGAGAGGGCCGCGAACCACACCTCGCGGCTGGCTCCCATGCCCTCGAAGGCCGAACCGGTGTCCAGGGCGGCCGCGACCGTGAAGAAGCGCCCCAAGGCCAGGACATAGGCGAAGAACACGAGGTCCCCGGGGAAGGCCAGCAAGGCGGGCAGGCCGCCCAGAGGCAAGAGCGTGAGCGCCGCGGTCGTGGAGGCCAAGGCGACGATGGGCCCGGCACGGAACACCCAGGTCGTGGTGCGGCTGTACACCGCGCCCTTCTGCAGCAGCTTGAGCAGGTCCAGATAAGGTTGGAGCACGCTGGGCCCGGTGCGCCCCGCGAAGAAGGCCTTGACCCTGTTGATGACCCCGGGCAAGAGAGGCGCGCCCAGCAGGGCCAGAGGCAGGTGCAGGGCGCTCAGCTGCATCCGAGCCTCCAGACCAGCAAGACCAGCAAGGTCAGAGCGATATAAAGGACATAGAGCTGGATGCGGCCGTGCTGGAGCCAGCGCAGCCGCAGCGCGGTCTTCAAAGCGCCTTCGAAGGCTGGTCGGTAGAGCCCTTCGCGGAACACGTCCGGCGTCTCGGTCGCGTAGCTCGCGGGCCCGGGGAAATACCCTTCGGGGTCGACGGCGCGCTCGCGCGTGCGCAGGAAAAACGAGAACAATCCCGTGATGGGCTGGGCGAAGGAAGAGGCCGTGTACTGCATGCGCGCGCTGGGCGCCGCGTAGCCGCAGCCCCAGGTGAGGCCGCGTCCGATCTCGCGGCCGCGCTGCAGCCAGGCGCGCAGAGCCGCGGCCAAGAGCAGCAGCCCCAGGAGCACGGCGGCCCCGGCCGAGACGGAGCACAGCGGCATCAGGGCGGTCTGCCAGGAATCCGGGAAATCCGCCGGGGGCAGCCCCGCCAACTGGCCCACGGGCCCGTCCGACCAGGACAGCACGAGCGGTCCGAAAAGGCCGACGAACAGGCAACCCGCCGCCAGGACCGCCATGCTCAGGCGCATGGCAACGCCGCATTCGTGCGCCTGCGCGGCCTTTTCCCCGCGCGGCTCGCCCAGGAACACCACGCCGAACGCCTTCGTGAAGCAAGCCAGAGCCAGGCCCCCGATGAGCGCCAGCGCCGCGATGACGATCGCGCCCCCGAAGGCCTGTCCCTGGACCACGGCGCAGAAAGCGGCCAGGTAGATCAGGAATTCGCTGACGAATCCGTTGAGCGGGGGCAGGCCGCAGATGGCGGCCGCTCCGATCAAAAAGCAGGTCCCGGTCCAGGGCATGCGCTTGAGCAGACCGCCCAGATGCTCCATGTCGCGCGTCCCGGCCCCGTGCAGGACGGAGCCGGCTCCCAGGAAGAGCAAGCCTTTGAAGAGCGCATGGTTGAGCACGTGCAGCAGAGCGCCGCCGAAGCCGAGCATGGCCACCAGCGGCAGTCCGTGCGCCCGCCCCAGCATCCCCACGCCCAGGCCCAGGGCGATGATGCCGATGTTCTCCACGCTGTGATAGGCCAGGAGGCGCTTGAGGTCATGCTGGGCCAAGGCGAACAGGACGCCCAGGATCCCGGAGACCGCCCCGACGCCGACCAAGCACCAGCCCCACCAGACCGGCGGCGCGCCCAGCATCGTCAGCGCGCGCATGAGCCCGTAGATGCCGGTCTTGATCATGACCCCGGACATGACCGCCGAGACATGGCTGGGGGCGGCCGGATGGGCCTCCGGAAGCCAGACGTGCATGGGGATGAATCCCGCCTTGGTCCCGAACCCGATGAGCGCCAGCGCGAAAGCGACCGAAGCCAGCCGCGCGGACAACACCGGGACGGCGGAGAGGCTCGTGGAGCCGCCCTCCCTGGCCAGAAGCATGAAGAAAAGGAGCAGGAAAACCGTGCCCAGATGCGTGGCCACGAGGTAGGTCCAGCCGGCCTGACGGACACTCTCCTTCTCATCCTCGAAGGTCACCAGGAAGTAGGAGGCAAGCGCCATGACCTCCCAAGCGATCAGGAAGAGCACGCTGTCGCGCGCCACGACCACGATGAGCATGCTCGCGGCGAGCAGATCGAAGAAGAACCAGCAAGCGCCGAGCGGCCGGCGCGGGGCATAGGGCTTGAGGTACTCCGTGCCGTAGACTGCGGCCAAGGCGCAGAGCCCCAGGATGGGCACGACGAAGAACGCGGAGAGCGGGTCCAAAGCCAGAGAGAACGCGCCGATGGGCAGGCCCCAGGCCAAGCGCAGAGGCTGGACCGGTCTGCCCGCCAGAACGGCGACGGCGGGGATGATGCCGACGCAGGCGCCCAGGAGAGCGCCGCCGGCTCCGAAAAAACTCGCCCACCGGGCGTTCCGGCCCGCGGCCAGCGCCGCCGCCCCCCCCAGCACCAGCAGACCTGCGGCGAGGAGTAGGCTCCCCATCCTAGGAACCCTTCTTCACGAGACGCTCTTCGATCCGGCGCAGCTCGGCGACCAACTCCGCCTCGCCCGCGTGCTTCCTCAGCAAGGCTTTGCAGGACTCCTCGCGCAAAGCGAAGGCCAGGCGCGAGAGCAGGTGCAGGTGCCCGCGGATGCTCGTGCTCACGACGGTGAAAAGGGTATGCACGAACTGGCCGTCGGCCGCGCCGAAATCCACGGCCGGGTCCAGGTAGCACAGCGAGACCATAGGCCGGTCCACCGGCAGGACCATAGGGTTGCGCACGTGCGGCATGGCCACGCCTTCGCCGATGCCGGTCGAGGCATGGGCCTCCCGCGAGACCAGCATCTCGAGCAGGAAGCCGCGGTCCACATCTTCAGGCAGGCGCATGAGCCCGACCATGGCCTTGAGCGCTTCGGCCTTGTCCTGGACGCGGATCACGCCATGCACACCGCCGGCCGCAAGCGCTTCCCAGAGCATGGGCAGGCCCTCGTCCACCTCTTGATAGATGTCCGGCGAGACCCGGACCTTCTGAGCGGTCGCCCATTCCAGGAGCTCCGCGCGGTTGAAGCGATACTGGTCGCTGACGCGGTTGGCGGGGAGCTTACCCTCCTCGATCCAGAGATAGATGGTCTTCTCCGGGACCTCCAGAAGGCGCGCGGCGTCCTTGACTCCGAGTTGCATGATCTGGGTGCGGCCTGCGGCAGAAGTCAGGCCAGGCGGGGCGCGACGGCCCCTGAGGACTGTCCTGGCTGTCAAAGCGGCGAGATTATTTTAACTCTTTGTGGGGCCTATGCCAAATCTCCCTCGCCGCCCTGTTATCCCATCCAGTAGAATTGAGACAGCGTAAGCCTGTCCGGTTCTGTTGACACCCAGCCTCCAAGAAAGCCGTTGTCGTTGCCGTTGGGAAGATCCTCCCGAGAAGTGTCGTTGATACGAG
>Ga0118677_10001400_pt1 | contig 51330 bp, 46 predicted proteins | sample AliMusrvi5mmetaG_FD_86154 | JGI IMG/M metagenome (GOLD analysis project Ga0118677, IMG submission 86154) | reverse complement strand
CCAGACCTAGCAATGCAACTGGTAAAAGCACTTGCATATAGGTCCACGTTACTGCACTCAGACTACCAAAAGTCCACATGACAAAAAGTTTAATAGCATCAGGATTACTGAGATTCTGCAACACACTAACAATAGAACCGGCAATGGTTCCAAACATAAGTCCGACTATCAACAACGAAACGGCATTCTGAACCCGAAATGATACACCAACAACCAACGCCAGCACCACCGATGCACCTATAATAGCCGCCACTATCAACGCCCAACCACTGCTGACAAACATTACAGGCAATGAGGCAGCTGCCATCATAACTAACGCCACACCCAGACTAGCACCCGAACTGACACCTAAAATATACGGATCAGCAAGCGAATTACGGAAAAGTGTCTGCATCATCAACCCTGCCACCGACAAGGAAGCACCTGCCAACACTGCCGTAATGGCTTTTGGCAAACGGAAATTGAGCAAAATCTCCGAGTTGATTCCCTCCGCTCCTCTTCCAAAAAACACCGACACAATCTCGCGCAACGATATATGAATGCTACCCCAAGCCAAATCGGATAGGAAAAGACCCAAAGTTAAAAGTGAAAGAATTATGAATAATATAAAGGAACGGGATTTCATTTAAGATATTTATCAAATGATTTCTACAATTACAGTCAAATCATTCTAATTAACATTAGAATGAGTTTTCGAGCCCAAAGATACAAAATAATGCCAATTCATTAACTCTTACGAATTAAAAAAGGACAGGTCACGACCTGTCCCAACAGCAATGATCTACAATTATTTCAACTTCTGGGCATAAACTAATTCATATCCCGGCAAAATTTCCGGATGCAGAATGGCAATCACGTCCGAGAGTAACAAATCCGGTCGGGCAACGGCACTTTCCCAAAAATCGTTGGCAGTGGAAGGCAACAAGCGTTTATTGAAATTATAAACCTGCTTCAACTTCACCGGGCGAAAATAAGCGTGCTTCGCATCAGCATTTACCAAATCGGAAATAGAATTAAAATTACAATTCAACCAAATGTCAGTCTGTGAAAAGTTTTTCAGTACCGTTTCTACATTTAGCGGCAAACTTCCGGCTGTAGTATCATTGGCATAAAAATAATGGGACCCTGCATCAGCAAACAGTTTTCCCATAAAGTTCCGCCCCGAAGGCATGTACCATGTACCGCGGAAGTTGGAACCGGCCATTATGTTTGGCTTAACTTTTACAGCTGTTGCTTTGGCTTTTATTTCGTTATACCGTTTATCTACTTCGGCAAAAATACTATCGGATAGTTTTTCCTTATCGAAAAACACTGCTACAAATTTTATCCATTCAGCCCGTGCAAGCAAAGAGGTTTCCATCCATTCGTTGTTGAAAATCACGGGAATTCCGGCTTGCGAAACCCTCAAGGCATAAGGATCATTCTGATTATAACCGCTCATCATCACCGCAGCAGGCTTCAGTTGGAGTGTTTTTTCGACATTTATATTAAATGCGTCTCCAAGGTCGGCAATCTTGCCCTCTCCTATCCGCTTGTTGATTTCGCGGTTATAAATAATCTTCGGTGAACAAACGCCGTTCACGGTTTGCAGTTCGCCCAGTAAACTCAGAAATTCAAAATGCGTAACCGAAGTTGCCACTAGCGTTTGAATAGGAATCTGCACTTTAGTTCCGTTGGCAGGTGTTTTAGTTTTACCATCTTTCACCAAATAATAACGAGCATAAACCGAGCCCTTTACCCATGGACTATAAACAATAACTTCTTTGTAATTGGCGAAATATTTAATAGCATACCCTTCTGCATAGCTCAGTTTTAGCGAATCGGCAGGTTGTTCTTTTTCTATATTCCCTGTTTTGCCGGTACACGAAACAAGAAAACATGCTAAAAGGAGTGAAATAAGAGAAAGTTTGTTCATTTTACACTATATTTTTCCCGCAGATTAAGTTGATAAGCGCAAAAAATCTGCAAAAGTCAGCTTAATCTGCGGGAAATTATTCACCGCAAAGATACAAGTTAATTGTAAAACGGAAATGATTAAATTGAAATTCTTTTTAATGCCCTCCAGTTGGAATACTTCGTTTTGTACTCGATGATTCCGGCTCTTTTACAAACATCCAAAAAACAACAGAAGTCGTAACAAACAAACCACAGAATATGTAGAGCAATTGATGATTTCCGGTGGCTTTAATCACATTGGCCACACCATTGCTCATCATTTGTGGAAGCACTACCGCCAGATTGAAAACGCCCATATATAATCCCATTTTGGACGGATTCACGCGTTCGCTCATAATGGCAAAAACTATTGAAATTACTGCCGACCAGCCAATTCCAACGAGAAACATTCCGATATAAAAATCGATTTCCACCCGACTAAAATAAGCAATGTAGAAATAGCCTATTGCCGAAAATGCCAATGCACCAATGTAGGTTTTTACACGACCGATTCTTTTGGCAATGGACTGCAGAATCAAAGGAAAAATGGCACCAATCAGGTTCAGGATAAAAAATCCGAGCGAAACCATATTTCCAACCGACGAGCCTGCAGTTTGCGTAACTCCGGTTAGTTTTTCGGCAAACCAATTAGCAATGATATTTGAAATATTGATATTGGGTAAAATCTGGTTTTGGATAAAAAATCCAGATAAAATAAACATGCTCTGAAAAGCCACCCATGTAAATGAATGGGCCAGCATGATTTTTTGGAACTCGTTTCGGTTCGATTTATTTTTAATTCCTTGAATAATAATGTAAATACCAATAATCACTGAATACGCCAACGCACTAATCAGAACCGGATTATGCCAGGCAGCTAATGAATCTGTGAAAAAGTGAAAGAACAAACTAAAAATTCCAAAAACAAGAAAGCCATAAAGCGGAAAAATTTCTTTGAAAATCTGCCATACCCCAAACGTTTCCTGATTTTCAGTTTTCGTCGCTTCGAGATTCTTGTTTTCCTGAATGAATAAAATCGGAAAAACAGCTGTCAAAAAAACAATAACTGCCGCAATGTACAAAAGAGTTTCATTCCCGAAAACCATCGAAAGAAAATAAGCAAATACACCGAAAAAACCGGACATAATCTGCATCCAGACATAACCTGATGTACGCACTTTTCCTTCAGTAGTCAGGTCAGCAATAATGGAACGTGCAGGATTGAAAGTTACATTCACCGATAAATCCAGAAACAAAGCAATGACAGAAGCAATCAAAATAATATCGGAAACACCGGTAATATGCGAAATCCCACGAATATGTGGCAGTGCCAGAAAAGCAATCGTACTCACCATTCCGCCTATCATAATGAACGGACGACGACGACCACCCATAAACCACACATTATCGCTTAGCAATCCAACAATTACCTGTCCGAAAATTCCGGCAATTGGTCCGGCCAACCACACAAAAGCCACATCATGAATGTCTAATCCGTACTTATTAGATAAAATCCAGCTTAGGGCAGCAATCTGAGTAGACAAAGCAAAGCCAACAGCAGTAGCCGGCAATCCGAGCAACGCCAGAAACGTATTGCTCATTTTCTTTTGAATGTTCAACATAGTATTTTAGAGTATTAGATTTTATAATCAAGACGTTGCGTCAAAGATAATTAATGGCTACAAATAAAAATTGCATTTCAGCAATTGAAATGCAATTATATTAATTTTTAGCGAGAAAGTCATATACATTCTAAATATGACTGCAAAATACTTGTCGCAAACGTTTGCTAAGACTACTTCAAGCTCTTATTTATCTCTTCAATGTATCCCAACACTTCATCACGTCCGGTTCGTTTTTCGGAAGATGTAAGGAAAATCGGAGGCAATTCTTCCCATTGTTCCTCAAGCTTTTCATTATAAGCACGGATGCTTTCAACTCCTTTCACATGCGAAAGCTTATCTAACTTTGTAAAAACGATAGAAAATGGAACGCCATTCTCACCCAACCACTCCATAAATTCCAAATCGATTTTTTGCGGTTCGTGCCGGCAATCAATCAACAAAAATAAGCAAGTCAACTGCTCCCTGTTGAGAATATAACTTTCAATAATATTCTTCAACTGATCGCGCATTTTCTTTCCGGTAGTGGCATAACCATAACCCGGCAAATCCACCAAATGCCAGTTGTTATTAATCAAAAAATGATTGATTAATAGAGTTTTTCCGGGTTTTGACGATGTCATTGCCAAATCTTTGCGGTTGCAAAGCATATTGATTAACGATGATTTACCCACGTTTGAGCGCCCGATAAAAGCATATTCAGGCAAACGGCTATCCGGACATTTCAGATAGTCGGTGTTGCTTATTACAAATTCTACAGATTTTATATCCATATTTTTTTGAAGAACAACCTTTGGGGTTGACCAGATATTAAGTGATTATGTGATTATTATTTTACGGTTTAATGAAAGAAAATACATTCCTACGAAAGTTATCAATCCATTAATCATTAGCAATTCATATCCCAATGCATAGTTGAATAAAGTTGTAGATAACGTATTTAATCCAAAGCAAAGCAATGGCGAAAGAATGGCAATAACCGGCACTAATTTGTCCCGCACCTGCCGTTTGGTGAATAACCCGAAAGCAAACAAACCCAGCAACGGACCGTAAGTATACGATGCAATGGTGTAAACAGCATCAATTATACTTTTATTATTCAATGCTTTAAAAACAAACATGATTATCACAAACAAAACCGACATGCCCATATGCGTCAGTTTACGTTTTCGTTCAGCCAGTTTCGGTTCATTATGCTGAACACCCAGAATATCGACCGAAAATGAAGTGGTAAGCGATGCCAAAGCCGAATCGGAGCTGGCAAAGGTAGCAGCAATTATTCCAATTACAAACAAAAATGTAACCACCGGTCCAAGATATTGTGTTGCAAACATTGGTAGAATATCGTCAGAAGAAGCTGGTAAGACTATATTATTCTTTGTTGCAAGCATTAAAAGCATAGCCCCCAACGTAAGAAACAACAAGTTTAACGGCACAAATGAAATGCCGTACCAGTACATATTTTTCTGAGCATCGCGCAGGCTTTTGCAAGTCAGGTTCTTCTGCATCATATCCTGATCAAGCCCGGTCATAACAATGGCAATAAAGATCCCACTGAAAAACTGTTTGAAAAAGTTTTGCTTAGAATGCCAGTCATCAAACACAAAAATACGTGAATGCGGATGCCTGATTATCGAACCTGCAAAGTCACCAAAACTGAAGTCCAATTGATTCGAGACCTGAATCACCAGCAAAACCAAAGCCGAAATCAAACAGATAGTCTGAAGTGTATCTGTCCACACAATGGTTTTAATACCACTTCGGTGTGTGTAAAGCCAAATCAGGAAAACCGCCACAGAAGCAGTAACTAAGAAAGGCACATGCCACGCATCAAATATCACATGTTGCAAAATAAGCGTTACCAGAAATAATCTTACGCCCGAACCAATGGTACGCGAAAGAAGAAAAAAAAATGCGCCGGTTTTATATGAATACTTGCCAAAACGTTCTTCCAAATACGTATAAATACTGGTAAGGTTCATTTTGTAATAGAGCGGAAGCAATATATTTGCAATGATAAGATACCCAACAAAAAAACCTAAAACGGTTTGCATATAGGTAAAATCAACATTTCGAACCATGCCGGGAACCGATACAAAACTCACTCCGGAAATTGACGAACCAACCATCCCGATAGCCACCACCCACCAGGGCGATTTCTTATTTCCCAGGAAAAAAGCATCATTATCTGTACTTTTTCTCCCAACAAGCCAGGAAATAAGCAAAAGAAATGAAAAATATACGGCAATAATCAATAAGATGAAAAGTCCGGGCATACTAAATGAAATTTTTGATTCAAAAACGCACAAAAATAGCTAAAAATGACCGAATTGAAATGCTCAGTGTAAAAATAGTTTAGAACCGTTTTTTTTTATATTTTTGCACCTGAATTGAAAAACCGAACATGGCTCAACAACAATTTTCATCTTCCTTACTCGAAAACGCTGTCAACGAGTTTGCAAAACTTCCGGGAATAGGTCGAAAAACGGCTTTGAGACTAGTTTTGCACTTACTGAAACAATCGGAACAAGAGGTTGAAATATTTGGAAACTCGTTTATTCACTTGCGTAAGGAAATTGTATATTGCAAGGTTTGTCACAACATCTCAGACACAGAAGTTTGTAATATTTGTAATAACCCATCCAGAGACCACGAAACGGTTTGTGTGGTAGAAAATATCAAAGACGTAATGTCAATTGAAAACACGCAGCAATTCCGTGGATTATATCATGTGTTGGGTGGCATAATTTCACCTATGGATGGAATAGGACCAAGCGATCTGGAAATTGAAAGTCTGGTTCAACGAGTGAAAGTTGAAAATGTAAAAGAGGTAATACTAGCGTTGAGTACCACTATGGAAGGTGACACGACTAACTTTTACATTTTTCGCAAACTAACTCCCTTAAACATAAAAATCACCACCATTGCCCGTGGAATTGCTATTGGCGATGAACTGGAATATGCCGACGAAGTAACACTTGGACGCTCAATTTTAAACAGAGTAGAATTTACAAATTCATTTAAATAACAACAAAAAACTTATTGTTGTAAGAAATGAAATCATTAAAAAACATAATGGAAAGAGTAGTAAAACAAATCAATCAGGCTTATTATTTGGTTTATACAGCCACTATATTATCTGCCATCATTGGCTATCTGACTACATTCAATCAAGAAACAAGCGTTGACCCCAAAAGCTCTTTTTCAATCACATTATCTTCCATATTAATCATTTACATGTTGGTTTCAATTCCAGGTGCATTAGCTTTATTTTACCGAAGCACAAAAAAATGGAGCAAACTGGAAGATGATAAATTAAAGCTCCGGAAATACCAAAAAGGTGCCATTTGGCGCTTAATAGCCATTGGAATAAGTTTAGTAGCAAGTGTTATCATTTTCTTCTTCCTTCGTACAGAATCAATTATTTATTGCTTTGCTATTTCGGCGATTGCCTTGTTTTTCTGCAAACCAACTGTAAATAAGGTTGCAAACGAGTTGGATATTGAAGAATAATTTTTTTGAACATTATGTCCATTTTTTGAACCTGTAAATAGTAAATTTATATGATTATAGCTGTAGACTTTGATGGAACGATTGTAACCCACGAATACCCTAAGATAGGCAAGGAAATTCCGTTTGCCATAGACACACTCAAACGATTGCAAATGACTCCAGATCATTTAATTATATTGTGGACTGTCCGTGAAGGAATTCTGCTGGACGAGGCTGTAGAGTTCTGCCGCAGTAGAGGATTGGAGTTTTATGCGGTTAATAATAACTATCCGGAGGAATCATCAGAATATCCAGAGCCACGAAAATTGAAAGCCGATGTGTTTATCGACGATCGTAATCTGGGAGGATTGCCCGATTGGGGAATAATTTACCGCATGATTATGGCAAATAAATATCTCGAACCAATCACCTACGAAATAGAACAAGAATATAAGTTCCCAAAAAAGAAAGGATTTATGAAATCAATTTTCGGATAAATTTCAATTAATTATAGGCTATTGTGCTATAATAAACAGGTAATTTATTTATAAAATCATAAACTTTAAATTACAAGTTAGACAGGTGTTTGAAAACAAAATCATACGACTTCGGGCTGTTGAACCAGAAGATCTGGATCGGCTATATAAATGGGAAAACAATCCGCAACTTTGGACTGTCGGAAACACGCGAAACCCCTACTCCCGCTTCATCCTGAAACAATACATCTTAAATTCCGATAAAGACATTTACGAAACCCACCAACTCCGCCTTATGATGGTCAGCATCAAAACCGGAGAAACAGTTGGAACAGTCGATTTATTTGATTTTGATATTCATAACGGCCGCATTGCACTAGGATTGTATGTCGATTCTGCATTTCAGGGAAAAGGCTTTGCTAAAGCAGCTTTGCTATTAGTAGAAGATTATGTTTTCAATTTCCTTCAACTGAATCAGCTTTACTGTCATATTGCGGAATCTAATACTGCTAGTCGTCAGATGTTCGAAAAAGAAAATTACGAAACCAATGGCATGCTGAGAAACTGGATAAAAACCGTTGAAGGGTTTGAAAACATTATTGTTTTTCAGAGATTCAGGTAAGAATTTATTGAATAACAAAAGAGATTCAAAACAAAAGAAAAAAAACAGCAAGCCGAAGCATCGACTTGCTGTTTCTATTTATAAAATATTGAACTTTTTTATGCCACGTAAACCTCTAATAGCGTTGCATTACTATCAGGAATCAAACCAATTTCGTCAATACAAGCAGGAATCAGAACCGTATCTCCTTTGTTAACGGTAGTTTTCTCACCATTACTTTCAATTATCAGGCTTCCTTCAAGACACATATATGCTACAAATGTATCCAAAGAACCATAATTACGTGTTACAGCACCATCAAAACGCAATATATTGGTTGTAAAATACGCGCATTCCACCAATGGTGTAATTTCGTTTAGTTGCGCATTATATTCTGTTTTCGGGTTTTTCGAAGCTGCAAAGTTAATCACATCAAGTGCTTCTTCAGTGTGTAGTTCGCGCTCGTTGCCTTTATCGTCGGTACGTTTATAATCGTAAATGCGATACGTAATGTCACTGCTTTGTTGTATTTCGGCTACCACAACACCTTTTCCAATGGCATGAACCAATCCTGCAGGAATAAAGAACACGTCGCCTTTAGCTACGGGTACTTTTTGAAGTAAGTTTTCTACTTCTCCAGCTTCTAAAGCTTCCAAATACTCATCTTTTGTACAATCTTTTGTGAAACCAATAATCAATTCTGCACCAGGATCGGCATACACCACGTACCACATTTCGGTTTTTCCATATGAATTATGACGTTCTGCTGCTAGTTCGTCACCAGGATGCACCTGAATCGAGAGGTTTTCATTAGCATCAATAAGTTTGAAAAGCAAGGGAAACGACAAACAATATTCATCATAGATTTTATCACCAATCAATTCACCCATATAGATTTCAATCAGCTCAGCCAAATTGTTTCCGGCTAAAAAACCATTTGTTACCACCGACTCGTCACCTTCGTAGCCCGACAATTCCCAGCTTTCGCCCAATTTATCTGTTTCGGCTAGTTTTCCAAACAGATTTTTCAACTTAGTTCCACCCCAGATTTTATCCTTCAAAACAGGACTGAACTTCAATGGATATAGCATTTTATTCATTTGTATATGGTTAAATGTTAGCACTTTAATGTTTCAGATCACATAATTGGATTTATAAGAAAAAAAATGAACAATTAATAAATATCTGAGCTACAGAATTATTAATTGTTCATTCATAAATTATTATAAATGGAAAACTATTCTGATTTTACACGCTTAGCAAGATTTTGTTCCCAAGCCCAGGCACTGCGTAGAGTTTCCTCAACTGTTTCTATTGCAGTCCAACCTAACTCGTTATTGGCGTATGTAGGATCAGCCCATACTTTCTCAATATCACCTTCACGACGGTCAACAATTTTATATGGAATCTTCACCCCATTCACCTTCTCGAACGTATCAATGATTTCCAAAACCGATAAACCACGTCCGGTTCCAAGATTAAATGTTTCAACACGTGATTTGGTTTTTTCGTTCAACATACGTTGAACTGCAATTACATGTGCTTTTGCCAAATCAACTACGTGAATATAATCGCGGATACATGAGCCATCAGGCGTATTATAATCGTTACCAAAAACTGATAGTTGTTTACGAATGCCAATAGAAGTCTGTGTTACAAATGGCAATAAATTATTCGGAATTCCAATTGGCAACTCACCAATCTCAGCCGAAACATGCGCTCCAATCGGATTAAAATAACGAAGAATAATGCTTTGATAACATGGATTGGCGTGAATTGTATCACGAATAATTTCTTCGCCAATCTGTTTGGTATTTCCATAAGGAGATGCCGCAAATTTAATCGGTGCATCTTCGGTAACAGGCAATATATCAGGTTGTCCGTACACAGTACAAGATGAAGAAAATACAAGGTTTTTCACTTTATGTATCGGCATCAACTGCAAAATATTAATTAACGAAACCAGATTATTACGGTAGTACATCAATGGTTTCTCAACCGACTCTCCCACAGCTTTATAAGCAGCAAAATGAATGATTGCATCAATATCATTGTATTTTTCGAACATACGATCCATGCTCATATAATCCACGCAGTCAATATTTTCGAAAGCGGGTCGAATGCCGGTAATTTTTTCAATGCCATTCAGAACATCAATATTTGAATTGGAAAGATTATCAACAATCACAACTTCAAAACCTACCTTTTGCAATTCAACAACCGTATGCGAACCAATATAACCCGCTCCACCGGTTACTAAAATTTTTGCCATATACTATTAGATTATTATTTGAATAATTTTGCAGGATAAACACCTTTACGAACTAATTCGTTAATTTTTAAAACTACTTGTGAACGATCTTCTGCATAAGTTACACCAAACCATTTCGAAGTTGTATCAAGAACTTTGCAAGTAACTTTACCTTCTACGATCAGATTATTTACAGCCGATGGAATATAAAATTCAGATTTTAATTTTTGACCATTTTCAGCTAAAAATTGTTTGAAATATTGCTCTGAATACTCAAAATAATCAGGAGTAAAACCCCACATATTCATAGACACCGGTGTATTTGCATCAATTGCAACTTTCTCTCCTTTTTCATCAAGGTAATTGATGGTTCCGCCTTTTTCTTCTTCAATGTGAGTACGTTCTACCACGTTTTGCAACAGTTGATTTTCGTCAACCACACATACACCGCGACTAACAGCTCCACTTTCCGACAAAGTATTACCTACACGATAACCGACCATGCAGTACTCGTTCTTTTTGCCTTCAACACTACGCAAAAAATCGGCTAGAATGGCAAACGATTCCTGACCGTAAAAATCATCAGCATTAATAACTGCAAAAGGCTCATGAATAGCATCTTTCCCCATCAACACTGCATGATTTGTTCCCCATGGTTTTTCGCGTTCCGGAGTATAAGTACATCCTGCAGGAACGTTACTGATTTCTTGAAAAACAATGTCAGTATCAATTAAATCCTTGAATTTGTTTATTACAACAGTTTTAAAATCTTTTTCGAAACTTCCACGAATAACAAAAACAATTTTACCGAACCCGGCTTTAATTGCGTCATAAATTGAATAATCCATGATAGTTTCACCATTGGGTCCCAGTCCGTCTAACTGTTTCAAACCGCCGTAACGACTACCCATTCCTGCTGCTAATACAAATAAAGTTGGTTTCATATTACATTTTTTTTGATTTAGAGGTGCAAAGTTAACCAATAGTTTTGAATTACAGAAGAAAAGAGAAAGCATTTTATAAAGTACTAGTTGTTGAAAACTCAGAAAAGAAAATATTTGGAACAATCGTCAAAATTCCTATCTTTGCAAATCAACCTGAACAAATATGCCTACAAAAAATAAAAAAAAAGCAATTAGTATTACCCTTTGTTTATTAATTGGAATCAGTTTTGCTATATACTTAGGAACAACTTTATTTAAACATCTTAAAAAGGAAACACCCCTATCTAAAACCTATATTAAATGCGATCAAGTTCATTTCGCGAGTGCTCCAATTGAACCAAGCAACAAACTTAATGATCCAAATGAGACTCAACTAATTCATGCACAGACAAATGGACTAAAACAGCCATTCAAGACAAACGATGAATTTAATGCAAAAATTGGGTATCTTGTTCGCAAATCCACTTTGGTGCAGGTTACCGAGAACCGGTTTTATCAACTGAAATCGCTTTCTCATTCACAACCATACCTTATTCCGGAAGCAATTGATATGCTAAATGAAATTGGCTACAGATTCCAAAAACGATTGCAGGAAAAAAAATATAAAAATTATCGTTTCAGAATAACATCTTTGCTGCGAACAGAAGAAACTCAGTCCAACCTAAGTCATCGAAACAGTAATGCTACCAAAAGCGTTTCATGTCATTTGTATGGCACTACAGTCGATATTTCTTATAAAAACTTCTTCAACACCAAAGCTGACAGCATTGAAGCAAGTTATGAAGCTGTACAAACGCTCACTAAAGTTCTGATAGATATGCGACAAGAATGCAAACTGCTGGCTGTACGTGAACGGCATCAATCCTGTTTTCATATTACTGCAGTACTTTGTAAACCTCTGTCAGTAAAGAAATAGAACAACACCCTACAAATTAATTGATAAATTTAAACGTATTTCAAGTTGATTTTTTCGATTTAAAATTTCGACAGTATGAATTTTTGATTAACTTTGCATACGATTTAAGTAAACGACTTAGTAGCTCAGCTGGTAGAGCAACAGACTCTTAATCTGTGGGTCGAGGGTTCGAACCCCTCCTGGGTCACGAAATGAAACGACAGTTTCAGTCAATATCAAGACAAACCATTCTAAATCATTGATTTGGAATGGTTTTTTCTTTTATACTAAGTCAGTAAAAGCCACTTTTCAACCTCAAAACGCCAATAAATCGTTACCAATTCATTACCTGTTTTTCTTCCTCAATATTAGGTAACGATTTAATAAATTTGTCTTAGCTATTTCCATAATTGTCAGCAGTTTGTCCGCTATACTTTCATAGATAATATTTATTTTCAACCCATAAATTTTATGTTATGAAGTCAACGTACAGAGTACTTTTCTACTTAAAGAAAAATGCCATTCTAAAGAATGGGAAGACTATTATCATGATCCGTATAACAATAAACGGAGAAATTGCGCAATTAAGTTCTAAGCTTCAGGTAAATCCTGATTGTTGGGACGTAAAGACAGGAAAGGTAAAAGGAAGGACAGCCGAAGCAAACAACATTAACAGACAGCTGGACAACCTAAAATCTGCAATCGACAAGGCACACACAAAGCAATTTGACGAATTTGGCTATGCTGTTCCCGAAAAAATAAAGAATACTATTTTGGGGATAGACCGAAAGAATAAAACTCTCTTAGAATACTTCGATATGCACAACAAACAGTATGCTATGAAAGTCGGTTATTCCACTACAAATGTAACCTACGACCGTTATCAACTTTTGAGAGAACGGCTTGAATCTTTCCTAAAAGAGCATTACAATATCTCTGATATTGCGATTAATGAAGTAACTCCTGTTTTTTTAGACAGTTTTTATATCTACATCCGTAATAACCACAAGAGTGCACACAACAATGCTATGAAAGCCATGCAACGGTTACGGAGGATATTTTATTTCGCCAAAAACACAGGGCTTAATATCCCAGATCCATTCTGGAATTTCAATATGAACTTTGAGACCATGGAAAGAGACTTCCTTAGTCAAAAGGAAATTGATACTATTCAACATAAACAGTTTGCATCAAAAAGAGTGGAACAAGTAAGGGATTTATTTATTTTCTGTTGCTATACAGGACTTTCCTACGTTGATTTATGTAATTTGCAAGAATCCAACATCCATACCGCATTTGACAACAGCCTGTGGATTATGAGTAAACGTCAGAAAACGAATGTTCACTTTAATGTACGGCTTCTTAATATCCCAATACAAATACTTGACAAATATAAAGGGAGTCAAAAAGACGGCAAGATACTACCTGTTATCTCAAACCAAAAATTAAATGAATACCTGAAAGAAATAGCCGACATGTGCAGTATTACTAAAAACCTGACTTTTCACATGGCCAGACATTCATTCGCGACCTCGATTGCTTTATCCAACGGAGTACCTATTGAAACAGTATCCAAAATGCTCGGGCACAAAAGTATCAAGACTACTCAAATTTACGCAAAAATAACTGACATAAAAATGAGTAATGACATGCAAAAACTGTCGGAGATAATTGATAAAGAGACAGCATGTTAAATGTATTAGACAAACCTATTTTAGACAACGATTAAATAATAATTATGGAACTACAACTTATCCAAAACAAAATTTTTGAGGTCAGAGGACTGCGTGTTATGCTGGACTTTGACCTGGCTGAAATGTATGAGGTGAAAACCAAAGTACTGAAGCAAGCCGTAAAGCGAAATATCAATCGCTTCCCTCCCGACTTTATGTTTGAGCTGACAAAACAAGAATGGAATGAACTGGTCACAATTTGTGACCAGTTTCCCGAAAGCCTTAAACATAGCTATATAAACCCTACTGCATTCACAGAGCAAGGTGTTGCCATGCTTTCGAGCGTGTTACGAAGCGAGAGAGCTATTGAGGTAAATGTCCAAATTATCCGGGCATTTGTGATACTGCGCCAATATGCATTAGGTTATATGGAACTAAACCGTAAGCTCGAAGAGTTTATGGTAGAAACCAATATGCAGTTCAATGATATTTATCAGGCATTGACGGAACTGGCAAGCCAAAAGGAATTGGAAAAAAAACCGAGGAAACCGATCGGTTATATTCAAATGGAAGAATAGAGATGAATTTTCGAGGTATTTTGAATGAAAGCTGTATTGTTGCACCAATACGGCTTTTTTTCATACACTATGTAGGGCGTTGATATGGCTTTGCCATACTTCATCCATACATGAGGAACTATCCCGCAATAAACGGGGCAACCTGATCAATTTTTAATCCGGTGTACCGGCAGAATTCGTCAACAGTTACGAACTGGTGTTCTTCCTTTTCGTTGCGTTCTTTTATCTTAGCAAGCAACAACCTTCCGTAACGCTCACTCTTTCCGGTGATACGTTGGATATCTTTCGGGTAGATACAAATACGTTTTACTTCCATTTCTCTTACTATTTAATGCAAAAATACAAATTTTATGTATATCAAAATATATCCATTTAGGAAAAAACGGAAAGGATAGTCAAAGTCGGAAGTGCCTGTGTTCGAAAATGATAATAGTGAATATAATTTTGTCCGTATAATTTTAAAAACATAGTATTATGGCACGACAAAAAAGTATTCTAAAATTGCAGGGAACCATTGGTGGAATTTCATTCTACAAGTCAAAAGATGGTTATCTTGCCCGTGAAAAAGGTGGTGTGGACGCTTCTCGAATTGCGAATGATCCGGGATTTGCCCGAACCCGTGAAAATGGTGCAGAGTTTGGTAATGCAGCTTCTGCTGGTAAGTTACTCCGTGATTCAGTGCGTGCATTGGGTAAAGATGCATCCGATGGACGTGTAACTGCCCGGATAACGCAAATCATGTCGCAGATTAAAAACATGGACGAAGCAAATGCTCGTGGTGAACGAAGTGCAGCTGAAGGCATGGCCAAAGACGAGGCCAAAGCTTTGTTGATTGGTTTTAACTTCAATGTAAATGCAGCGCTTGGTACAGTTTTGTACAAAGCGTTTGAAGTGGACAGTGTAACCGGTGAGATTAAAATTGCGGCACTAACCCCTCAAAAAGATATTAGTTTGCCTAGCGGGGCATCTCATATTATTTTGAAAAGTGGTTTTGCAAGCATCAACTTTTTGACTGGTGAATCAGAAATGATTGTTTCAGAACCGCTGCGTCTTGCGGTCGGTGCTGAAACTCAGTCTGTCTCGTTGAAGCCGGCGACAGTACCAACAATTGAGGGAACTCATTTCATGCTGTTATCGATTGACTTTGTTCAGTCGGTGAACAATGCTGATTATTCTCTGAATAACAATGCGTACAACGTGTTGGCTATTGTTAGTGTAGAGTAAGACACCTCACCCCTAACCCCTCTCCGTGCGGAGAGGGGAACTTGAAAAAGTAACTTTCAGATTCTCTAATTTTTTCATGTTATACTAAAATTTTAATTCAAAATTTATGGCAACAGAGCAAAATAATACAACGATTAACCCGAATGACATGAGTGTTGTTGAACGGGTAAAAGCTCCAACTCCGAAGTTTTTCAAAACTTTGCGTACAATTGGTTTGGCTTTGGCAGCCATAGGCGGAGTCATTTTAGCTTCTCCGATTGCACTTCCTGCCGGTTTGATAGCTGCAGCCGGATATGTAGCGTTAGCAGGTGGAGTGGTAACAGCTGTAAGTCAAACGGCAGTTGACACAATCGATTCAAAAACAACCGAAAATGAAACTCCTTGAAACAAACAGCGACGGCCAAGTGTATGCCGGTACCTGCGGTGGTATGTTGCTATCAGTGTTTAGCAACGTGTTTATTGAAGACCTGGTCAGAACGATTATACTTGCTGTTGTAGGCGCTGTTGTGAGTTTTATTGTTTCATTGGTTTTGAAGAATTTTTTCAGGCGGAGAAATCGCTAAAAACTACTACTATCAGTCGCGGTAACCTTTTGTAGTAGTATTAAAGCCTCCCCAAGTAGGGAGGTTTTTTTTATGCCTATAATTCAATGATTTTCAAAAGATTTGATTATTTGCAGCCATCACTCGGAAAACGAGAAATAACTTTTTGGGCCGTCCCATCGAGCCCTAAAAAAAGTTATTCTCGTTTTTTCGCCAAAGCTAACTAAATCGAAAATGGAGCTGGTCACTCAGGGCAAACCAACTCCGCAGCGACTCAACAAATGTACTTGTAGAAAAGCATCCGCTTGGCATTTGAGATTAAAAGCAGGTTTTGCTTATAATTTTTTTCCAGTACTTCCAAACTGCGGAGAGCTGCCACTGCTTTCTCAAACTGAGCCGGATTTTCATTGGCTTTATCTAAACCATCCAAAAGGCTGGACTTTACATCCCGAAGAACTACAAACGGAATAACCGACCCACGCAAAAGCGGATAAAAAGCTTTAGACTGCCACAAGCTATACGACAGCCAGTATATTTGTTCTTTTTCTGCTTCGCATTGAAACCAGATTACGAAGCAATTTGGACAGGGAACTGTAAGCGGCTTTCCGCTGTTATTTCCTTTGTTTAAAATAAAAAAATGAGGCATAGAATAAACGACGCCCGGACGATGTGATTTGATACTGAAACTACTCATAAAAATGGGGATTAAATGATTAAAATGACTTGGAGCTGCTGCGCCCGTTAACTGATTTTTACCCCCAGAAAAGAGAAAGAAAAAAAGAAGAAGTAGAAAAAAAAGAAAAATATAGCTTTCAAATTAGGCGGACGGATTGGGCTGTCAAGGTTTTTTGTCAGAATACTACCCGAAGTGCAACGAGGTGTGGAGATTATGGCAAAAACCCGAAGGGCACCGACCTTTACTGCCCAAAGCGTGGATTTGTGTTGGCCGCCTTATCTTTGCTGGATTTTTTATTTTTTTGTAGGTAAATATTATACTCAAAAAGTCCTTGTTGTATTTGTCTTTTGAATTTTGTTTTGTCTTTGAATCCTTTTGGAAAAAGAAACCATTCCTTACCTAAAACAAAAGGATTTTTTCATTGGGGTAAACACGCCGCAGGAATGAAGGCAACCGCTGGAAATGCATTGGAAAATGGCATAGGTAGGGACTGAAAAAACGGAACATGTGGAGTGAGAGAATGGAGCTACTTATGCTGTGTGGTGCTGAGGTGGATGCATGAATGAAGGCATAATGGAGTGTAGGGGTTCGGAGTGAGGTACGAACGTAGTTCCTAGAACATAATGGAGCCGGAATGAATGCACCGACCGCAAGCACAGGAAAAAAAACACGAATGCCTGAAATGAATGCAACAACTGAAGGGCGGTGGGGAAATATTGAGGTTCTTTATTCTTCGGGGCTAACTCGACGCAGAAAATAAATATATACCGCTGGAAATGCGTTGGAAAAGAGCTAGGGGAAAACGGAATGAATGAGCTTGCGAAATGGAAATGAGTATTTCCCGAAGCTGTGTGGTGCTGAGGTGTATGATTGCAATGAAGGCAAAAAGAAGTGTGGTTGGGTTGAGGAACGAAACCTAACCGGAACGGAATGGAGCTGAAATGGAACGCATATACCGCAAGCACATGGATAATAAACGATAATATATTTATTTTCTGCACAACTAATGGGTGGTGGGGTCTTATTGTGGCTTTCTTATATTGGCGATAGCCTAAATACTCACCGTTTAGGTGTAATAAACTTACCGCTCTGCCTGAAAGGCGCTTAATGGGGTAGATTCGCCGCAGTATGAAAAATATACCATTGGTAAGCGTTGGAAAAGAGCATGGGTGGATTAGGCGTAAAATGAAACATGGGTTGGGGAATGAAATGGAGCTTTATTGGCTGTTTGTGTGTGGATTGATTTGTGCGTGGATTACAGCCGGAAAGGGAAATGGAATGACTGCATGGATTGTGGAATGGAGCGACTAATACACCTATGCTGTGCGGGGCTGAGGTGGGTGAAATGAATGAGGCGTAATGTAGTGAAAGCAAGTGAAGCACATGCGGAACGCTGAAACGAAATGAGACGAAAGAATGAACCTACCGCAAGTACATGTAAATAAAACTCGACATATTTTTTCTTACTGCAACCATTGAAAGGGAGGAGGGGAATATTGTTGGTATTCGGGCAGCGAAGCGGGGCAAAGCGTTGATTTTGTGCGGCTATTATACATAATTAGGTTATATTTAGCCTTATTGATTTGCCGTCAGGCAAGGGCTCGAATATAACTACATGTTATGTATAATAGCTTTGAGCTGTTTTTTTCTGGCGCAAGTGCAGCACGGTGGTGGCGGTTGGAGTGCAAACGTCTTTTTGGTATTCTGCAAAAAGTGTGACAGAAAAAAACAACAGCAGGGTTGATTGTGCGGAAGCCACAAAAAAGACCGTGCAAGCCATGAGGAACGAATGGTGGGGATTTTTTGGGGCTGGTGATTGCCCTGCGGAGCTGCCCGTAATGAACTCTCAGGTGAAAACCTGACCTTAGGTACTAATAAGTTTGTATTGGCACATTTTACAAAAGTGAGGCAGCATGTGAGAACTGCATCAGCAGAGAATAAATTATTTGAAAGGCACTTGCGAAATGTCAATTTTCGGTGCCTTCATTTTTTCGTAACTGTAGTGAAAAGCTGCAAACCATTCACTTACTTTATCCACTTTAGGCCCTAAAGTGATTTGCGACACTATATCTTTTATCGGAACTAGCTCTATATATACCTTAGGTGAGCTTAATCCCATATTGTATTTCTTTTCGAGTTCTATTCCATTCATTACCAACCGCACTTCATCTTCGTTTTTGTAAGCATCGTTTTTAAACAAAAAGGCAATACTGTTAATGTACTTTTCTAAAGTTCTATTATTCCCTTTTTTGTATGGTTCTAATTTATTCTTTAATTCTTTCATCAATTTCTCCAATTCCTCACTCGTATTTGAATCCTCATTCTTATCTAAATTTGGAATATAAAACTTAGGAGCTCCATCATGTACTACATAAACCACCCGACAAAACTTTATATCACTTTCATTTTCTAGCCGAGCTTCTTTATTTTTTTCGTTTGATAAAGAATTTTCGATATTTTCAATAAATTCCTCTGTACGCAAGGTAATGGCACATCCTTTAGCTTCCTCTCCCTTTTCTTTCCCATAAAACCGCCACATATTTAAGTTGTTACACTTATCCTTGGTAACAAAGCTGCCGATAAAGGGTTTGGGTGAAACGCTTTCGGTAGAAGGACTAGCCTTATGAAAAGTATCAGGCTTATATTTGATAAACTTAAAGAACTCCTCACCTTCAGAGGGATCGTTCATAAAGTTACCTTCGGATATTCTGAATTTACTTTTGTCAAATATCAAATCCTTAAGTACTGATAAACTAGTATAATGCGTGATACAGCTTTCTTTTCTTATCCATAATTTATCTTTAATGTTATTAACTAACTGTTTGATAAACCATAAATTTGGATCTTCAATCACATCTTTTAATTCTTCAATATACAGTTTTGCATATTTTGCTGCATCATTATTTTTCTCGGAAGTAAGTCCCAGATATTTTTCAAAGTCTTGTCTACTTTTTGGCAGGTCAATAGTAGTTTCATTTAAAGCCTTTTTATAGTATGCAAAACCTCTATAATAATATGCATTTTCAACATCTATATTTATTTTTATCGCATCAGTATAATCTGCAATTGCTCCATCATAATCACCATTGAATACTCTTTTAATATTCCCCCGGCTAACATAAGCATCTGCATAATTCGAATTTACATCTATGGCTTTAGTATAATCTGCTATCGCTTTGTTATATTCTTTTTTTGCAACCCATACTGCACCTTTGTTGTAAAATGCTAATTCATAATTCGGATTGATCTTTATAGCTTTATTATAATTGGCGATCGCTTTATTATAGTCCTTTTTATTATACCATGTATTTCCTATCCATATATATAATTCCGTATTTTTTGGATTGATCTTTATGGCTTTGTTATAATCAATAATTGCTTTATCATAGTCCTTTTTTTTATTCCATGTATTTCCTCTTAATAGATATAATTCCGCATCCTTTTGTGTGTCCAGCATCTCATCTGTAATCAATTTAATAATTACATCAAACTTTTCCTGAATAAAAAGTTCTTCTACATTTTTCCGAAGGGCATTTATATTTTCTGCCATAATTATGTTGGGTTGGACGGATTACTGGCATTAAGAATTCATAAGTTTTCCTAGCAATCAAGAGTTATTTGTCTATTGAGTTTTGCTATATCACAAAAAAACTTATTGACTACTAACGGATCTCCCTGAGAATTTTCATTAGCATTTTTAACCATACACATGGTACAAAACTCTTTATCCGGACATTGAATACATTTAGGGAAGTCTTTTTTTCGCAAACCTCTTAGATATTGCACTTTTTGCGAATTTTCCCATATATCATTGAGAGAAGTTTCTTTTATATTACCAACAATGTAATCTTGCCAGCCGGCACATGGATATACATTTCCGTTGTCTGCAATGCAAATTGAAGAATGACAAACACTACAAACCAAATCGTTTGAGGTCATATTTTTTTTCTTCTCAGCTTCAATTTCTAATTGCTCTATATATTTTGAATCATTTGCAACTTTATCATCAATAATCTCTTTTATTTCATTGATTGATAATCGACAACTCAGATTTTGTGTTGTATGATTATATCTGGCAATAATACCATAATCATCTCCGGCATGAATCTTATGCTTTTTCGCCCATTTTATAACTTCTTCATAACAGTCCTTATTTTGCTTCATGATCGGGCAACTTATTTGCAAAGGAATATCGTTTGCAATCAGTTTCAGAATTGCATTTTTTGTTTTTTCAAGACTTCCTTTCATCTGGGTTATCTCATCGTGAATATTTGAATCCATTGAGTATAACGAGACTTGAACGCCCAACATAGGGTTAGCCTTCATTTCTTCAATTATTTCATCATTGAGTAATGTCAGGTTACTGAGCACATTTACAGAAAAATCATACTCTTTACATTTTTTCAAGAAATCAGAAAAGTTTTTATGTAGCATAGGTTCACCTCCACTTATCGTTAAATGAAGTAACCTCATATCTTTACATTGTGTTAGAATATCATAAAACAAATCAGGGTCAATGTAACTTATTTTGAAATCATGTGGAATATAACAATGAATACATCTTTCATTGCATAAGCTTGTAATTTCTACGTGTAAATTTGTAAGCTGAGGTTTACCTTGAAAAAAATCTTCGAGAAAATCCTGTGTTGATTTTTCAGGTTTAATATAAGTTGAAGAGATATTCTTGTGTCCTGTTTCAGATTCTAATAATTTGTAGGAAAACCGAGTGTCTTTATCTTCACATTCTTGCATAGTTTCACCTGAAACAATAAATCCATCTTGTTCAAGCATGCAATAAAATTCTTTGGCATCGTTTTTTATAGTTCTAATGTCAACATCTGTAAATTGCTTCTTTATTTTTTTTATAAGCTCATCAAGGGTTTGTGGTTTTCTACATAAAACAGACATAAATACTGTTCCACTTTCCGATAGAATTTTGTCACCGATGTAGTTATCGTTATTATCAGTTTGTTTATATCCGAAATTCCTATTGTCTGTTATATACCCAAAGGATTCATAGTTCCGGAACATAACATTAGATTTTTGCTTGAAAAACATTAAAGTATCTCCTTTCATTAAGAAATCAGGTGACGAGTCTTAATTGTAAGACATCGTCACCAGATTAGATTGTCAATTAACGTCCTGGACCTGGGGGATTGCAAGGTCTTCCACTTGGCTTACTATTAGGATTGCAATTTGCCATCTTAATTGTACTTTGAGCCAAAACTTTTGGTTTTGCGTAATTCATAAGTTTACCTCCTTTTTTTAATTATTACTATTGTTTAAAACATGATGTAAAAATACATAATTAAAACTGTTTTTTTAAGCTTTATCATATATTTATTTTGCCTTATTTAATTGTACCTTTAATGATTGCTGACTTACAGTGCATTTTTTATATCAAAGTGCAACTAAACTTCTAAGTGAGCAAAAAACAATGTAAATGCTCTGTTTTTTGGACGATTAATCTTTTTTATAGCATTAAAAAAAGTAACTATATCTCTACTTTATTAATATTTCGTACTTATCCTCAAAAAAATGATCTAAAACTCTATTGTCATTCTCTCTAAGTACAAATTCTTTCTCTATATCGTTTAATTCGCACACTCCGAAATTGCGAATGTAATTACCATTTAATGAATAATAATTTGAAGAATAGGGTTTACTGGTTGTTTTAATATAATACCAAAAAACACTTGACCCCATTACTTTTTTGACAATTTCCATATCTTCTTGGGAACTACCAACGACAGCTAAACCGTTATAGAAAAGCAGGTCATCATCTGTGTTTATAATAAAATTTGGAGACCTGTCAGAATATTTAGGAAAGAACATCTTATTCTTTATCTTTTCTAATGATTGAGTACGTCCAAATGCAAACCAGTTTTCATAGTTTCCTTTTCCTTTATCTCTTTGATCTAGTATATTTCGCTTGTTTTGAAAGTATTTATATGCTTCCGGATATTTGTCTCTAATTAATTCTTCAGGTAAAAGTTTCGGTTTTTCTTGATTGTCATAAGGAAAAATTACTTTTTCTTTTAGAGTGTTTAAAATTACCTCACGACTAAGCTTGTTTGAGTTCACTATGTCTTTACAAATACTCTTTTCAATCTTGTATAAACTTCCGTTTTGTAAATAAAAGAAATTCTCATCTTCATTAACAGGTTTGAATATGTAAATTTCGTTTTTTAATGTTGCAATACCATGTCTTGTTTGGAAAAGTTCGCCAAATGGAATGCCAGTAGATTCAATTTTTGAAATTGATTTATTGTCTTTTAAATTCCAACCTTTTTTTGAATTTAGTGAATTGTAATTTACCCTTTTAAAAGAATGCTTTCTGTCTAATTTTATGCTTTCTGTTGAAGCATAAGAAACAAAGCTTTGGTTTCTGTTTTCTATAAAACAAATACACGTATAAGTGTTTTTTGATTTGAAAACTTGCTCCGAACCAAAGTCAATAATACTGAATGCGAGTAATTTTCTTTGAAAATAATCTCTCAACGCTCTGCCATTTAAACTTTTAAAAAAAGAATTCATGGTTATAAAACCAAGAGTGCCATTCAGAGATAGATTCTCAATTGCTATTTGAAAAAATGGAATATAAAGGTCTGAGTTGCCAGATTTGCAGACTTCCCAATTCTTTAATTTTTCTTTAGTTTCTAGTTCCAGATTTCTCGCACAAACGTAAGGTGGATTTCCTAAGATTATATCAAATCCGTTAAACAAGTCAACTTTCGTAGACCAATCAAAATCCAGAGAATCGCCCTGAAATAAATTGAATTCATAAACTTCCTCATCCTCGCCAGCATTTAATGCTAATATAGAAAGTAGAAGCTTTGTCCTATTTATAGAATACTCTTGAATGTCTAATCCAAATATGTGATTTCTAAATATATCAGCATAAGACTTATTAGTTTTCCTTTTCAATTCAATTGAGGCATTGAGTAAAAAGCCACCACACCCACAGGCAATATCTGATATCTTAAACTGCTCATTTATCTCAACTCTTCTTCCTATAGTTTCGTTGACTATATATTCTCTAATATTTGAAGGAGTATAAATAGCGCCATTTACTATTCTATCTGCAGGCGATATGACGAATTCAAAAAGTTCTACTAACTCTTCAAAACCAAAAAAATCAATTTCCTCATTAATTACTGATACAATTTGTTTTAATTTGAAAAATTCATCATTATCATCTATCTTGGGAATTGAATATGATTTCAGTAAAATATTATGAATTGGTTTTAAGTTGTTTATTTCAAGAAAAGCTGAAATAATAAGCCTATCAACATCTTTTGGAGTTGTTGAGCAATGTTGACTTAAATACTTGAATGCGTTTCTCATTATAATGCTCTTAAGTGCTTTTTGTAGTTATTATATTTAAAAGATATTTGAATAAATAATTCTTTTGCCTTTAAATTGTCTGATTCCTCAATAATTTCTTGTAATTGAAACATTCTTTGTTCAAGTTCGTCTAACATCCAAATTATGCTATATCTTTTCAAATAAAGTTTTAATTTTATATACATATATTTAGCAGCCGCTGAATCTTCTCTTGGATATATATTCCCCAGCTTATCTCTGTAGAAATGTAAATTGTAATCTACATCAACGGGATCTAAATAGATGCCGTCATCATCACTTTTGGCTCTGTTCACATATGAACATGAGTATACTAGATTATTATAAGTTCTTTCAAGTTCTGGATATTTTGATTTTGGTTTAATATGGTCTATTTGAAAATTGGTCTTACCTCCAAACCAAAAGTCTAAACAACTTGTATAACCGCATCTTGATTTAAAATCGTTAGCAAGAATATCCTTATATCCTCTATAATCTACTAATTCTCTACCTGAGTATTTTCTCTCAGGGGTAGTATTTCTAAAATTAAGCTCACACATCTTGTTTCCCTAGTGTTTTGGTTAGTTCATCAACCTTTTTAAGAAGTTCTGACAAATCAGAAGCTTCTTTGTCATCTCTAAGAATATTAGATATACGGCTTTCTTTGTCTAACGCCTTTTCAATTTTAGAATCAAGCTCAGCCAATTCTTCAGTCTCAATAGCATCAAGCTTTCGTTTCTTACTTTCAGCAATTAACTCCAAAAGTCTATTTTCTTCCGTTTCTAACTTGTGTTTGTATTTTTCAATTTGTGCTTTTACTCTTTCCAAAAATTTCTCTCCTCCATCCATCTCTTTTTTTTCGTAGATTATATTTACATCTTCACCTTTGGAAATAGCATCATCCTCATAAGATGTAAGAATGAAAACAGGAAAGCCTTCCCTTTTTCTTAAAAATTGACTCACTAAATCTGTTCCATCATAGTGAACAGTTGAGAGTTGTTCTGCAAAATCAAAATCTGAAATAATTGCATCAACATGACTTTCTAATATTTCATTGCAAGTATCTAAAATATTATCTTTTGGAACAATTGGAAGCACATCAAAATAATTATATGAAAAACGTTGAAACCTCCTAGTATCAGATTGATCTTCATCAATGTATGCGATTTTATATTTCATTTGATTACATATTATGTGGTAATGTTATTTTTATTTTAAAATTCGGTCTTGATTGTAATATCTCAACATCTCCATTATATTCATCTACAGTTGATTTTACAATCCACATACCTAAACCAGTTCCAATTTTTTCTCCAGTTTTGTCATCTCTTTTAGTAGTGAAAAATGGTTGAAATATTTTATTAGGGTCAGTTATTTCTTCTAAAAGCCCTGGTCCGAAATCTTGATATATAATACTAATTCCGTTTGATTCTAATGGGTTAAATGCAAAACTTAACTTGAGTTTCCGTATATCTCCAGAGTCTTTTCTTTTGTAAGCATCGACTGAATTAGTAATGAGATTATTAAAAATTCCATCAAGGTCAATTTCATGCCCCTTAAAATTCACCTCCTTAAATATCCATTTATCAATTATCAATTCAATATTTCGTCTCGATAATAATGAATTCCACATTTTTTCTAGTTCCTCTATGTACGAAACCATATTTATAACCCTTCTGGTTCTTTTATCTTTCCTTACAGATGAGATTGAAAATTCGAGCCAAGATTTTAATCTTTCATCTTGTTTTCGCATATCCGAAAGCATAATGTATGGGTCGAAAAACTCTGGTAGTTGCTTTAGTTTCTCAATATCGATGATTTGCAATAAAACGCTCTTCAATTCATCTGTTCTTGGAAGAATACTATCAGTATGATTTCTGAATTCATGTGCAAATGATGTTACAATCAACCCCGCACTCGCTAAAACTCTTAAAATCTTCTGCTCGTCTTGTAATTCTTCAATATCTTCTTTGTATGCTTCAATTGCACTTATCAAGGTATCTTTTTCTGAATTCGTATCGGTATTTACTGTATTATTCTTCCCTTTTTTATTTTTTATGATTTGTTCTGCCTCTTCCTTTGCTTTATTTTTTTTATTATTTTCATCGTAAATCTTTTTAAGAGTCATCATTATTTGATTTCTATCTTGTTCAAAGATTTCAATAATAGATTTTATAATTTCTTTAAATAAAGAGAAAGTATCATTCTCCTGTAAACCTTCACGGCTTGATTTGTCTTCAAAATTTATATTGTCAATTCTTGAAATATTTACAATCCCATATACTTGTTGTGGACGTACTCTATATCCAGGTCTTGTTACAGTTGGATTGCTCAAAGCTCTTTTTCCAAGATCCAACCAGTCAAATGAACTACTTTTAGTTTCCCCATAAGGTCTAACCCTAAAATTATCTCTAAAAATTTTAATACCGCCAAATTTATCTAACCAACTGGTTCGATTACTATAGTTGACAGATTTATATGGATATTTACCAATATCCTCATCCTTTTCTTGACCGCCTCCTCTCTTCATAAAATAAAAAGAGAATGTAAAAGCCCCTATTTTACCCAAATTATTATTTTTGTCAATATCTTTATAGCCTGCAATAAGGGTCTCCAATTTTGAGGAAATTTCGAATTCTCCTTTTTCAAATGCAGTAAATTGATATTGTGGGTAATTGAGCTTTGACTTTTCAAAAAATCCAAGTCTTTTTAAATCTCCAAAATTTAATTCATTTCTATAAACTTTGATATTGACAGTTTGGTCTTCATTAACTGTTGTCGAAATTTTATAGTCGTAATCATCACAGAGCGTTGGTAAAACTTTTCCATATTTGCCTGGTTCTAATGTGCTAAACAGAAATAACTGAAAAATATTAGTTTCTAAAGGGGGTACTAATATCTCTAAATTCGAAAATAAAGACTGGGAAGCCCTTTCATCCCAAGTGTCTTTAAGTCTATCAATAGAAATCAAAGTTCCCTTTTCTTCTTTCCAATACTCAATTATTGATTCCTTTAGTCCTGTAAAATTCTGCATGTCAATTATTTCACCCCAAAAATCACTGTTTCCAATTTGTAAGGTTGCCTTAATGTCTGATATGATGGCACCAGCATTGTTAAATTGATCCCAGTCAACATTCCAAACTAAACTTTCGGAATCTAACATTTTAGTTATCATGATGCTAGACTTCCCAAGTCTGTCTAATGCAAATCGTCCAATTCCTTTTGCACCGGTTTTTACTCGTGATTTGGTTTTGAAATTTACTTTTTTATCATCGGTTCCAATAGTCATCCATTGATTCCTAATGATTTTTTCAGACATTCCATCACCATTATCCAAAATTCTTATGCTATCATTTACAGGATCAATGATGATAATACAAACTGAAGCTTCAGCATCGTAACTATTCTTTACTAATTCAATAATAGCCCCTTCTGCATTTGCAAAGTTTTCTTGTCCAATAAGACGAGCTGTTCTAGCTGAAACAGTAAAAGGGATCTGAGTCTTTTCAAGTTTCTCAATTTCTTCATTTAGGGCTGCAATCAAATGACTATCAGGATTACTCTTCTGAATCTGCTCTGAAAGTTGTTTTTTTAGTTCTGATATTTGAGTTGCTGTATCCATTTACTTATTTGTGTTAGTTATTAAGCAAGTCTGTCATTTTTACTTCAAGTAAGTCTGCAATTTTCATAAGAGTATTTAAAGTAGGTTGTACATCATTAGTACACCATCTTGAAATAGTTGCATCGTTTTTTCCCAATTGTTCTGCTAGCCATTTACTGCTCAAGCCTTTTTCAACCAGCACTACTTTAATTCTATTTATAGCTTTTTTACTCATGATAATTGCATATTGTGCAAAGATATTGATTTTTTGGAAAAAAATGAACCTTTTCATGAATAGTTTCTTATCGTCAACCAACACGATATTCATGACACAAACAAAGTTTATGATTACCAATAAAGTTTGAACTTCATCCATGCCCAATTACAAAGTAATTTATCTTTGAAGGATCTTTGAGGATAATGTCTTTTTCGCGCATGAATTTGATATAACCTTACGCGGTATATTCTTTTACGTCGAGGCTTTTTTTGTTAGATTCATAAATATTGCTCTATTACACCAACCACTTTACGTATAAAGAACTAATAACATTTCTATTATATATTCTCATTATACAGCTAGATATTCTTTTATTGATAAAGATAACACTACTATTTTTGGTTATGTAAGTAGTTGTACAATTGAATTAAATAAACTATTTTTGCACGAAAAACTAATAAGTACACAGCACGAAAAACTAATAAGTGCACATTACAAAAAACTAATAACTGAACATCATGGTAAACTAGTAAACGCACATAATTGTGGTAGAGTGGATAGTAATGCTTAAATACATGGATATATTATGGCAACAATACAAGAAAAATTAGCAGATTCTCTACAGGAATTGCAGAGGTTTCAACAAGAAAATAATCATACGATTATTAAATCTTCGGAACTATCGAGGGTACATTTAGTGAGACTGGTTGATAATGGATTTCTTCAGGAAGTGATGAAAGGCTGGTATATTGCTTCGCGACCTGACAGTACGCCCGGAGATACTACTAATTGGTACACTTCGTTTTGGCAATTCATTTCTGTGTATGCTCAATCCAGATTTGAAAATGACTGGTGTTTAACAGCAGAACAGTCTTTAGCATTGCATAGTGGCAATCGAACTGTACCTACACAAGCCATTATTCGTTCCCCAAAAGCCACAAACAATGTCAGAAGTCTACTTCACAATACCAGCTTGCTTGATATCAAAACTTCGATTGGAAGTCCAATAATAAAAGAAGCTCAGTATGGTTTGAATCTATATTCATTAGCTGAAGCTTTGATTGAGTGTAGTCCGGATTTTTTCAGGCTAGACAGTATTAGTGCCCGGACTTGTTTGTCGCTTCTGCCAGATGCATCCAATATACTAACTATTTTACTTGAAAAAGGCCAAACGACAAAAGCAGGCAGACTTGCAGGAGCATTCAGAAACATAGGTAATGTAGCCATTGCTGATGAAATTATAAACACAATGAAAAGTATTGGTTATGTTGTTCGGGAAGAAGATCCGTTTATAGATATAACTACCATTGCTTATACACGAACCTCTTCACCTTACGTCGTGAGACTAAAACTGATGTGGAATACCATGAGAGAAGTGGTATTGGCAAATTTCCCGAAGATAACTAAAGTCTCGATAGATATTGAAACTTATATGAGGCATTTGGACGAACAATATAAGCTGGATGCTTATCACTCGCTATCTATAGAGGGTTATAAGGTTACTGACGATTTGATTGAGAAAGTAAGGAGTGGAAGCTGGGAGCCAGAAAACAATATTTCTGACATGGAACAAAAGAATGCTATGGCAGCCAGAGGATATTGGCAGGCTTTTCAAGCTGTAAAAGAAAGTATTGTGAAAGTTATTGAGGGTGGAAATGCAGGGGAGATTGTTGATGACGACCATAGAGCCTGGTATCGGGAACTATTTTCACCTAGCGTTGTGGCCGGCTTGCTCAAACCAACAGATTTAGCAGGATACAGAACTCAACAAGTATATATCCGTGGTTCTATGCATACTCCATTGAATCCCGATGCTGTAAGAGATGCAATGCCTGTTTTATTTGATTTGTTGAAAAATGAGCCGGAAGCTTCTGTTCGTGCTGTGTTGGGTCATTTCTTTTTCGTATATATTCACCCTTATATGGACGGTAACGGACGTATTGGCCGCTTTCTAATGAACACGCAACTTATATCAGGTGGGTATGATTGGACTATTATACCTGTAGAAAAAAGAACTGTATATATGGCTGCTTTAGAAAAAGCAAGTGTACAGGGCGATATTACTGATTTTACTTTATTCATAGTGTCTTTGATACATGGTGAATTTAAGTAAGAAAATGTCAAGTACACCTGAAGAGGTCACTCGCTAGCAAACCGTGCGCAATCCAAAATCATTTATTTTTTATTGACTCACTCATATACAATCTAATTGAAGTATCACATGCAATAAACCCCTTTTATAGGGGTATATTGCATGTTGTTGCTTAATTCTTGATTCGCGAATTGCGAATTTTTATTTTGTTTAATGAGTGACAAATCATTCATTAAGTTGTAGAATAATCATTAATGAATGAAATATCATTCATTTCTGCCACTTACTGATATAAAAGATATTATTTTGAAGGGGACATAGGGGTCAAATTTAGTGGTTGGTTTATATTTGCAAACCATTATAAATTATGTAGTGGTTTGCAAATACATTTTACCGAGGTCCTATCATAAAATAATTGGCTTTTGAAGGGTCTTTGAGGATAATGTCTTTTTCGCGCATGAATTTGATATAGCCTTTGGCGGTACGTTCTTTTACGTCCAGGTATTCTTGGAGTTTATCGGTTAGTTCCTGATAAGTGTAGTATCGTTTTTGAGCGAAGATTGACTTGGCTGTAGCAGTCAGTTCATTTTCTTTGCGCTTTTCCTTTTCTTCCTTGGTTTTCTCGCCTAAATAGACATGCATTTCTTCTTTCTTGTCCCATGCAAATTGGATAAGCGGTACATCTAACGGGCTGCCATCACGCACTTTTAATACTTTTACTACGGAGACTCCGGGTTGGTCGTCTTTTTCGATAGAAAGAATGCCGGCGGATTTTCGCTGAAGCTCCGAGCCTAAATGACCGCGGAGCTTTAACCCGTTTGGAATAAAGTGCAGCACACAGACAATACAGGTTTGGTATATTCCGGCTAATCGGTAGAGTTCGTCTACAATACGGATACTTTCGGCTTCATCATTGGCCGAATGGATTAAATCGGCTATTCCGTCAATAATTACCAAGTGGATTCCGCCAAACTCGTAAAAGAATTTATCCATACTTTGGATAATTGCCTGAAGCCGTTCTTTTCGGGACATACCTGTCAGACAATAAGCTCTGAAACTCTCGGGGAAATGCTTTTGCTTTGCCCGTCTGAGGCTATTCATCGTGTTTTTATAAAGTTGTAGTTCTGACTGTTCGGTATCGTAAAGCAAAACGGCTTTGCTGTGCCGGTTGGGTTTGATATGAGTTCCCAAGGTGTCGATATCATCGTCATCAGTATTCAACGTTCCTGCAACCAAGGCACAGATATAGTTACTTTTGCCTGTCCCCTCCCCTCCTGTTATACAGCATAAATTGCCTTGTGTACCAAGCGGGACGTTATTGATTGAAATTATCATTTCGGCTGATATTGGTGGTTTGGTGAAATCTATTTCGCATGATTTTAAAACTGCCATGGTTTCGGCGTAGATAATGTCTAAAAATTGTATGAACAATTTTTGAAAATCTTCCTTCATATTTCCGAGTTTGAAATAGTCGGAAATATCCTTTTCATCTTTAGTCCCCTTTAAGGGAAGCACCATTCTTTTTACTCCTAGTGAGGATAATAGCTGTACATGTTTTTCTGAAGCTTCCATACCTGTTTTATCGCAGTCGTATAAAATAACAACGTGCTTAAAGCGGTAAGACAATTTCCTAATGGTGCTTTGGGGTATATTGGATGTTTCACTGTTGAAGCAAATTGCAGAAAAACCTTTAGCAACCAAACTTAATACGTCCTTTTCACCGCCGGTGATAAAAAGAATATTTCCTTTTGGTGGCAGTTGCTCTAGTCCGAAACAATATTTGTCGCCCAAATCGCCAGCATATTGAAAACGAACAGTCGAAAAAGGTCGGTAAAGTTTCAAGTACCGTTTCCCCAGATAAGCAAAAATTGGTTCCTTGTCAGAGGGTGTTAGCTTGTAAGGTTTGCCTTCGTTGTTTTCTGAAGTAAACTCTTTTAGCGAGACAACCTGGTATCTCTTCAGGATTTCAAGTGATATTCCGTATTGCTGCCAATAGTTCAATTCAAACTCTGAAAAGGGTTTAACTTTAATGGAATATGGTTTGATCTGTTTGGGTTGCTCTTCTTTTGATTCCAAGATTGAGGACTTTGGGGACAATGTTGACATGGACCTCTCCCAAGGAGAGGGAAAAGAATTGGAGGAATGGTTTTCCATACCGAGACAAAGATCCTGATTTATTTTTTGGAGAATTTCAAGGAAACCGTGTGCGTGACGGCAGTCAGTTCCCAGTATTTTTCCGACAAAGTGGAAGCAATCCCCGCTGTAGTTGTCATTTCCGTAATCTTTCAGCTTGTACTGATCGTTTGTTCTGTCAAAATAAACATTGCAGGAAGCTTTTTTATCTTCATACAATGGATTGAGGAAATTTCGCCCGACACGAAACGGAAACGGCAGATAATGTTTGAACACATTCAAGCCTTTATCTGTCCGTGCGAGTATTTCTTCTTTGCTCAACATAGGTTTTGTGACTTTGAATTAGACTATCAAGAGCTTCCTGATTACTTTTGACCAAACGTTCTTTCAACATGCGTTTTACTTCGGCAATGGTGTAATAGGTTTTTCCCGAAATAATAGAATAAGAAATGAGTCCTTTGGTGCGAAGGCGCTGAAGAGTACGTTCACTTATCTTCAAGAATGTACAAACTTCATAACCGTCTACCCAAGCTTCTTCTTCGTTGATTTCTTCAGGTTGATAGTTGACTACAAATTTGGCAATGGTGTTGACCTTTTCCATTAGATCTTTAAATGCTTTGGATTCGATTGTTATTACTTCCATATTTTTGTTTAGATGTCAGAGCCAAGAACCAAGAGTCAAGAAACTAAATTCAAGACACTTTTATCCAGCAAATGACGATTTTTTAATTAGACAACTAAGTGTTATGAATGATATTCTAATGCCCGGATAATCCAACCATACAGGTATTTTTTGTTAGTGGGACATTTTTTAATAATGGAAATGTAGTGGGTTATTTTAGCGACAGTAAAGGCCGGTTGAAAATAGCCAAAGTCCAACGAATTGAGTTTCTTGAGCGTTTGCTCTCCAATTATTCCGTCTTCTTTCGTGCCAACGATAGACTGAGTCAGCTGGACACTTTTGTTTATACCGGCATTTACTGCAAAATCAAAAATTGAATCGGTTGTGGTTTGATTGGCAATTAAATCACCTTTCAATGGTAACCAATATTCATAGAGATAAAAGAGTTCGACTTGTTTTTCCAAATCATCATTGCTTGCCAGACTGAAAGGAAAATTGGGTTTGATTTTATACAGGTCGATAATGGACCAACCTTTCCAATCACCGTGGTTTGCACGTGAGATACCTCTATAGGTTTCCTTGCCTGAATCATCGGGATCGTTAACATATTCGCCTTCATGAGCGAGTGTCTTTTGAAGTGAGATTTTGAATTCTGCCATTTTGTTAGATTTTAGAACCAAGAGTCAAGACCTCACCCCAACCCTCTCCGACCTCTATCCCCTTTCGGGGACTTTCTCCAATGGAGAAAGAAATAGGATATGGAGTTTTTGAGAGGGAGCAAGAAAGACTCAATGGTTATGATTTATTTTTTGGCAAAATTGGAGGGTTTTTGTGGATAATATTCACAAGTTGTACCCAATTGGGAAAAAAAAATGAGGGGAGAGAAACAACAGTCGGCAGTAAATAGCAAGCAGTAATAATCAGTACTCTTCTTCCATTTTATGGAGTAAAGCAGATTTGAGTGAATCAAGGAATTTTGTAGGTGTGGAACGGATTTTGATTTCGAGATATGTCCGATAAATATCTGTAAGCCTGATATTAAAAGCTTGTTCGACGAAAGCAGCAAGTTCCCGTATTTCACAGTTAGCTTTATTAAAAACACCGGCAGAGTGAAGAGCATAGATAAGTTCGACCAATGAAGTTTTGCTATCTGTCCATTGTAGATTTTGCACAGAATCCCCAAGTTGTCCCCAATTGGGATTTGAAGATTTGATAGCTAATGACTCTAATTCTCTGTTAAGATACACTTCTAATCTATCGTTTGCAAGGATTTGAGCTACCACATAATCATGACTCGTTGAAAAATCCGGATCGACATAAAACATAAGACTGTCTTGATAAAGATGTATATCCTCTTTGCCACGGACGAAGTATTTGTCATCAAGATATGTAGAGTTCATGCGGTAATATTGGTAAAATTCCAAGTGATTATTAAAAAAGAAAGTCAGTTTTCCTAACTCATGGCAAAGGAAATTTTTCTGTATTTCGAAACTACCCAATGGACGTCGGCTTTCTACGTTGTAAATATTGACAAAATAGATTAGTTTGCTAAAAATATCCGGTTTGATCTCTTTAAAAAAGTGAATTTCTTCTTCTTCACTTTTGAAAGTGTAACTCAAAATAAATGACTTTAGTTTACACAATGCTGTTCTTATACAAATAATAGATTTTTGTGCTTTGTTTAGCGCACTAGATTCTTCCAAATCAATGCATTGTAATTTGGAATTGAGGTTTTTATTGAGTTTATTAGCAAAATGATTCATGCGATATTTATCCGATTATTGTTTTTTTAATATTTTAGTTTACTTTTTCTATTTTTTCGGAGTAACTACTATTTTCGGAGTGATTTTAGTATAGTATTTGGAGTTTTAAATATGGATTTTTTACACTTTTTTGAAAACCCAATAGTGCTGCAACGTGTAGTTGAAACCAATTGAAACTATCAAGTCAACGGTAATTCGGCTAATTTTATAATCAATACTCAAAAATGAAGTAATTAGATAAGTACCGGAAGACTTTAAAAATATGCTATTTAAAACTACCAACACAAATCTCATTAACTGCTTATGCATTGAATTCCTATATGGAATGTTCTTTGAGTGAAAAGTCCATTTGCTGTTGAGACTGAAATTGACTACAGCTCCAATTATTCCGCCAATTACAATGGAAATAGTATAATGCACATGAAAAACTTCGGTAAAAAAAACCATGATTGCATAATCTGTCATTCCTCCAACGAATGCTGATACTTGTGCTTTTAGGAATACAATAGACTTGGATAGTATATCATTTGCCGCTATTCTACTCTTTTTCTCTAATGTCGCACTCATCTGCAAGTTTCAGTAGTTTTTTCATATCAATTATATTCATTATGAATAATATAGCTGTTACAATTGTTGATATATAAAGAATAGAACCATTAAATAATACTTCTAAAACAAAAATCAAAGAGATAACAATTCTGACCTCTGTAGGTCCAAAAAGACCTGAATCGATAGTGTATTTTCCGGTAATTTTGTATCGCAACAGGGTTGAAATCATTTCCCAACCGTACAGTACAACAAATGCAAAACCAATTATTTCCCAAGACCCACTAACATAAACCATAAACCCTAATCCCATTAATACAATTCCAAGCCAATCTATAGTTATGTCAAGTGCAAATCCATACCATTTTCTCGATTTTTGTCTGTAATATGCAACTCTACCATCCAGCGAATCGCCAAACCAATTTATAGCATAACCCAATACGCCTAATAAAAGATAATAGGGATTTATATAGGCTGCTAGAAGGAAACTAACAAATGTTAGTGCACTTCCAAAAAAGCCAATACCTGTAAGCATGTTAGAGCTTAACCACGAAGGAACTATTTTAACTAGAAAAGCTATTGTTTGTTGTTCTGATTTCCTTAATATGTTGGTGCGTTCTCTATCTGAAGAAATCACCTTTAAGATTTCTGCATTTGATAGATTTCTTTTCTCTGCCATTTTTTCTGTTTATTGTAATAATTGTTATTCGGTTGATTATCACATATTAATTTATCAATGTCCAATTACCAAACCTCACCTATTGTTTTGCCTCTGTCAAGTTTAAAATTTTAGAATCGGTGATTCCCGCTTATTCTAATTATTTACCACCAAAATAAAGCAACAAAAACTCAACTCATCAGCTAGTTAGTTTATACCCTCTACAAATGTAGAAGGGAAATAGGGGAGTATTAACTATTTCCGCTTCATTCAAAAAACTACTACTCATGGTTCTTATTTTCAACAATTTTTCTCAAGTTCACTAATGTATTATAAGGACTGTCAGCCATGAACATATTTATAATTGAATCGGGAATAACCCCTTCCGGATCTCCAAATGATTCAAAAGTAATTTCTATTTTATTATTCCCTATCGGTTTTATTTTACACATGCTTTTTATATTTTTTACTCGTATGAAATTTACTTTCTCTTTAATATAATCCGGTTTACCGGTCAAATTGTATGTAATAGTACCGTCAATATCTACAATTTTTTCTGAAAATAAAACAACATCCCTATTAGTCAGCGGCCAGGGAACACTTGTTGTATAGTAAATGTATTGTGTTTCTTTATTTACCTGTTTTAGTACTTTGGCTGTGGCAATATTTGCTTGCCATGTAGGATATTCACTTATTTTATCAATCAGATTTTCTAATAATTCCATTTTAGCAGTGATAGTTGTAATGGCTTTGAACTCTTTTATTTTTGAACCATCTGAATTGCGAGTGTAAATTTTGATATTGTTCTCAGCTTTTACTAACTTCCAATCAGAGGAATCAGTAGAATCGCTTTTAGTTCTAACAAGTGTAAATGCCATGCTTATCAGCAAGATACTAATGATGAATAGATATGTCAGAGTTTTAGTTGTCATTTTCTTTTTTCTGTTATAAAGAATAATTACATGATGCAGTTTAATTGGTCTTAGGTCTTTTTGTTAAGCAACTGAGTTGTTGTTTTCATTTCTTTTTCATTAATTTATTATATCTGTCTAACACTTCTTCCGTTATATTTTCCCACGAACGGGCTATGGTTTTCGATGCGTTCAACCCCGCAGAATGAATTTTATGTGGAGCAGTAATCAATTCCCGTATTTTAGCTGCTAAAGATTCGGCAGAATTGTCAATCAAAAATCCATTAAAATTATCCGTAATAATTTCAGAAGCAGTTGAACCCTTGGCTAACACAGAAGGTGTATGAAGAGCTCCCGCTTCACGAACAACGAGTGGTGCATTGTCATATATGGAAGGGAAAAGAAACAAATCAGCAACTGCATAATACTTCTTTAGAAGTTCTCGATCTAAAATAACTCCTATGAACTTTACTTTATCTTCTATTCCCAAGTCAATAACCATTTGTTTCATATCGTCGGCAGCATAACCGGTACCTATAAAAAACATTTTAAATGAGCTGTCTTTTATTTTAGCAAGAGCCTCGATTATCATTTTCGTGTTTTTTTCCCAGATATGTTGCCCTACAAATAGGAAAACATGCTCTTTTTCCTCAATATTCAAAAATTTGCGAGATTCAGCCCTAAATTTTTCAATTTCGCTTATTCCTGAAAAATCATTGCCATTCTCTACAACAACCAACTTTCCTTTATAACCATACTCTCGAATCGTATCTTCAACAGCAGCTTGTGGTATCCAAACTTCATCTGCCTTATCATAAAATTTAACGACCTCCTTTATCATGATGTTTGCAACCTTCTTGTTAAAGAATGTATGTTCAAAATCGTCACGATATTTTGAATGAAAAGTTGCCACCAGAGGTATTTTTCTTTCTTTTGCAATTCTTAAAGCTAATTGTCCTGAAGTAAAGGGACAATGAGCATGAACAAGTCCAAAAGGAACTCTGTCAAGTGTATTCTGAAATGCCATATCAACTTCTGGGATACCTATTCTGTAGGGGTGATGAAAAAAGAGTGGAAGTGAAGAATAACGATATACCGGATATGGCTCGTCAATAATGTAATCTGGAGCTTTGGGAGTAATAACACAAACCGGTTGATTCATGCGATACAACCAATAAGCACTGTTCTGCGCAGTTAAAGCTACACCATCCATGATTGGAGGAAAGCTGTCGTTGAAAATTCCAATAGTTTTCAAATTTTCGTTATGAATTAAGTTCATAAATATATCTTATACCGATTGCACAAATAATATAGTCCAATTTCGACTTTTATTCATTGCCCTATTTGTTTGTTCCGATGCTCGGAATGTCGAAATACTCCATCCACTTCGTTACCAAATGCATCGGCAGAACCAACTGTACATATAAAATAGCTTTGGGCTATTTTATATGTACAGTTGGTATTATTATATGTTTAGTTCCGTCCTGTTACTTGTAAATAAGCAACGAGTTTAACTTTATAATTAACGCGAATATCTGTTAATTGGTCTTTTGCCTGTTGAAGTATTGTCTGAGCTTCCAGCATATCGGAGATATTTACAATTCCGCTTTTGTAATTATCGCTGTTGATTTTCAGATTTTCTTCTGCTTGTTTTATGGTTTGATTGGCCACTTCTATTTGTTTATAGGCTTCATCAAGTTCGTTCCATGTTTTTTGTATCTGTAAAACAAGAAGCTCAGAGTTGTTCTTACTATTATTCAGGGCAATTTGTTCCTTAAACTTTCTTTCTTTTAGAGTGTGTGAAGCACCCCACCAATCGGAAATTGGAATTTTAACGGAGGCAAATGCCATCGTGTTGGTTGTGCCTTTGTTATTACTGTCATAATCGTAATATAAAGCTCCTACACCCACACCTACCTCCGGCAGATATTCCCCCATCTTTAAACGCGTTTGAAGTTTTTCGGCTATCACACTTTGTTGTAACAGTTTGTATTCCTCACGATTGTTTAACGCTTCGCCGGCATTCAAATAAACTTCATACGGAGTTTTAGTTACAGCAAGGGTATCAGTCAAAACGGTAGTCGAATCATAGGGAATTCCAATGTTTTGACAAAAAGCCATAGTTGCCAGTTTTATGCCATTTTTGAGTTTGATACGGTTAATACTCAATTCACTTTGTTTTATGGATACTTTCATAACATCATTGCGGTTAATTAACCCTGCCCGATAAGCATCGTTTGCCTGTTTGTAAATGGAATTGAGCAGTGATTCAACCACTTGAACGGTTTTCATTTTTTCGTTCAGGGAAACAATGAGCCAATATTGCTCCTCAGTTTTCAATAAGACTTCATTTTTTGATAAAACTAATCTGCTATTGTTCACATCAACACCAAGTTGAGCCAGCTTATTACCGGTAATAATACGACCACCTGTAAAAATGGGTTGTACGGCGGTTATAGCACCGACATTTGCTTTGTCCAATAATGCCAGCGAAATACCCGGGAAGTATGCAACCTGAGTTGCAGTTGCCAGATTTGCCGGATTGCCATCATAAACAGGCAGATTGCCACCGGGCATATTGAATTTCACTAACGGATCGTTGAAACGAAAAGCCATTCCTGTAGCACTTACTTTCGGGAAGTAATTGGTAAAAGCTGCTTTTTTTACTTGCTTTGAAGCTTCAATTTCTAAAATTCCGTTTTTAATTTGGATGTTATTCTTAGTAGCCAGCTCTTTACTTTTTTCTAATGTCAGGTTATTTTGAGCATGACTCCCAACAGGAAAAACACTGCCAATGGCAATAAATACAAGCATTGGCATTATTTTCCTAACAATGTTCATGTATGGAATATGTTTTTTTACTTTGGGTTTGTTTTTTTCCTTGAAAACAACTGAATATAAAACCGGAAGTACGAACAGGGTAAGAACCATGGATATTAATAATCCAAAACAAATTACTGTGCCTAACGGACCCCAAAGCGGTGAACGGCTGAAAATCATTGGTATTACCCCTACAGATGCTGCCGCAGAAGTAAGGAATATAGGACGCATTCGCCGTTTGCCGGCTGCTAATGCAGCTTCTTTCACACCCATTCCATGTAATGTCCGTAACTCCTCTAAATAATCTATTAAAATAATTCCATTACGAACCACGATACCACACAAACTGGTAATGCCTATAAAAGCTGTAAGGCTAAACGGGTATCGCATAAGGAACAAACCGATAGCTGCTCCCGGTAATCCTAACAACATGGTGGACATGATAATCGAAGCCAGCTTGATCTTTTTGAATTGGAATAACAAAATAAAGAAAATAACCACGATGCTTATTGCCAAAGCATAAGCCATAGGAACAAATGCTTCTACCTGACCTTCAGCTTCTCCGCCATACGATAAAGTAACTCCTTCGGGAAGTTTTAGTTTATCTACCTGAGGTTTAATCTGTGCTAAAAGATTCGAAGCAACTACTTTGGAATCTACATCTACCTGAACTGTCAATGTTCGCGTACCATTGCGGTGTACAATCGTTCCCTCCGTCCATTCGGGAGAAAACTTAGCGAAGGAGCGCAAAGGCACCGATGAAAAACTCATGGGCGAAGTAATGGTTTGATTCCCCAAATAATTAACATCCTTTTTCTCTCCGTTGTCTTGCGTTAATTCTACTGAAACAGGGTAATCGTTTTCCCAAATAGTTGTTAGGGGAATTCCATTCATACCCATCATAAGAGAAGTAGCTACCAAGCCTTTGGAATAACCCATGCGGTTAGCTTTGTCTTTGTCTATATCCACCCGTATGTTTTGTTGCTTTTGTTCCCAATCAGAATGTACCCAGATTATACCTTTCACAGGTTTGATTATTGAATCAATTTGAGCTTCCACATTACGTAAATCTTTAATAGAATCGCCTGAAATACGTAATTCTATAGGATATTTACTAAATTGTATCGCAAGAATTTTCCATTTTACATGGGCATTAGGGAAAGTTCCGGCCAGTTTTTTATCATATTCTTCACAGATTTGCCTTGTAGCCTTATTACTTATTGTATTGACCATCAATTGACCATAATTAGCACTTGGAAAATGAGGTGCATACACCGTATGAAATCGAGGAGAACTTGAGCCGATAAAACTGGTTACGTTAGTTACTCTACTGTCTTTTTTCAGTATATTCGCCAAACTGTCCATTACCTTCGCCGTGCCTTCCACCGAAGTTCCATGCTCAAGATATACTTCCACGGCAAATTGATTGCGTTCTACCTCAGGAAATAATCTTTGGTCCATTGTTTTAAATAAAATAACCGCCAGTATTATTGCTCCAACGGCTAAACCGAGCGTGATCTTAGTATGTTTGAATGCTTTCTCCAAAGCAGTGTTAAATCCATCCTGCATTCTATCCAGAAAAGTTTTTCTACCGGTATTATCATCAGATGATTTCATACCCTTTTTGATAAAAAAGAAATTAAGGAAAGGCACAACAAATAAGGCTACAATAACAGATACCACCAATGCAACACAAATGGTTTTAGGCAAATCACGCACAAAATCGCCGGCCGTACCGGGCAGCATAATTCCTAAAGGAATGTACACCACGCAAATAGCCAGCGTGGCAGTAATAATCGGCGTAACCAGTTCGCGAGCACTTTTGATAGCAGCATGCCAGGAAGACATACCGGAATCTTTCTTTTCTACATAATTATCTATCACCACGATGGAATTATCCACTATCATCCCCAAAACTATAATTAATGAAGCCAGTGAAACCGTATTTAATTCTACCCCAAAGAAATAAAGGAGTCCCAACGTTATCAGTACAGAGATAGGAACTGTTATTCCGGCGATGGCAGCTACCTTTTTAGGCAATAATAACATGACAACCAAAATCACGGCTATAATTGCAATCAAAAATTCCGACATAAAGTTTGAAACAGAGTCATCGACATACTGAGGTAAGTTGGATATAACATTTACTTCAATATCTTTAGGACACTGTTTTTTGAATTTTGCCAATGATTCTTGAACCTGTTTCCCAAATTCCACAATATTGTTACCCTGCTGCATTTCCAATGACAAAAGGATGGTTTTTTTTCCATTCTGTCGGATGTAACTATCAGGATCCTCGTCTCGTCTTTCTATTTTTGCAATATCTTTCAGGCGAACCACACCGCCCATAGGATCGGAATACACAATTTGGGATGCCAAATCTTTTTCCGATTCAAAGTTGACCGGAAAATGCACATATAAATCGTTTTGTCCTGTTTTTAATTTGCCTGCCGGAGATACCATCCCGTTAAACTGATAGGCGGAAAGTAACGAAAGGGATTTAATGTTGTATTCATTCAGTTTTTCAGGCTCTACATTGACAAAGATTTTTTCTTTTTGACTGCCATAATCTTTTATCTTGGAGACGGCAGGAATCTTACGGCATTCGGCTTTGAGTTTTTTTAACTCGTTTTCCATGTCTTTGTATCCCTTTGTATCCGAAGATAGGGTGATTAACATGGCCGAAGTATCGCCAAAATCGCTGTTGACCATTAAAGCAAGTACTCCGGGCGGTAATGTAGATTTGAATTCATTCAATCCATGTTTCAGCTTCGACCAGAACTCATCGGCATCCGCCACATTATCGTTCAGTTCCACATAAATAATCATCATACCTTCTTTGGATTCCGAGTAGGTTTTTGCTTTTTTCACCTCTTTGAATCCAAATATGTAATTTTCCACCTGTTTGGTAAGTTGTTCTTCCACTTCTGCTGAACCGGCTCCCGGATACACTCCAATAACCAACCCCTGCCGAATGGTAAAATTAGGAAATTCATTGCGGGGCATCTTTAATAAAGCCACAACTCCAATCAGGACAAATACTGCTACCAAAATGTTTGTAATATTATGGTAGCGCATTGCCCACCCTATAAAACCTGTTTTTCTCTGTTTCATGATTAAAGGCTTATTTTACAGTTATCCGACAATTTCTGTTTTCCCTCACACACCACTTTTTCTCCCACGGATAAACCGGAAAGCACTTCGATATTATTATTCAGATAATCTCCAACACGAATAATCCTTTTGTTTACCGTTTGCTTGGTTGTATTCACTACAAAAACAAATTTATTCTTGTCTTTGTCCTCATCAATAGCCTGAAAGGGAATAACCACCATCTCTTTGCCAACTGCAACACCTAAATTCACATCGCACACCATACCCGGTTTAAGGAGTAGATTTGGATTTTTTACTGTAATTTTCACTTCGTAAGTTCGTGATATCTGATTAGCAACCACCCCAACATTTGTTACTATCCCTTGAAATATTTTATCATCAAGCGCAGAAACTTTAATAGTTGCTTTCAATCCTTTTTTGATTTTACCAATTTCGTTTTCGGGAACTGAAATTTTTACATACACGTTTTCTATCTTTATTAATTCCAATGGAGCCATAGCACTACCGATAGCCGCCATACCGGGTTCGATGTGTCTACTCCCAATAATGCCATTGTCAGGAGCATAGAGGGCATATTTACTCAGGTTGTTTTTAGCAAGGGCAACTGACGATTCCGCCTGTTGCAGGTTCGATTCCATTTCCACCCATTTTATTTCAGGCAAACTTCCGTTGTCGTGCACTTCCTTCAATCGGTTGTATGCATCTTTGGCTTGTTTGTATTTGGCAAGCGTTAAATCATACATGTTTTGGGCATCCGCTTTGTCAACCGTTGCCAATAATTGCCCTTTGTGCACAGCATCACCGGCATTTACCAACACTTGAAGTACGGTACCGATTGTTTGAAATGTAAGCGGTATAGTTTGAGAAGCTTCAATGCTGCCGCTATAATGTAACTCGCCGGAGCTTGTTACGTTGGTTACTTCTGTTACCACTACCTGAGGATACGAGGAGTTTTCCACCGTCTTTTTCTGATTACAGCCCACAAGTGATAATACACTCAGAGTTAATAAAATTGTCTTTTTCATACCTTTTTTAAACATTTGTTTAATAATAAATTATCTATTTTTTTCTTTGTTGTTTTCATAAACGAAACATTGGGTGTTACTCCCGATTTTTCTATCCAAATTTATCAAATTTAATACGTATAATTATATGCGTATTAAAGACTTAGAATTTCCGGTGTGACTACTATTTGTCAAAACTAATATTCTTGAAAGCCGCCAGCTCCATGGCTTTTCCCCTGAACTGTTTACTGCTACCGGCTTCACTTTTGATATAACTCATGCGACTTAGACCAAAATACCCATAGGATGCGCATTCATCTCCGTACGCACCAAAAAGAGATAACTTGCTGATTCCTGAATGATAATATTGTTCAGCCAGATTATTGTCATGATACTTTTTCTCTTGCAAAATACCTTTAAAGATGATGAGTTGTGCCTGGAAGTATTTATTTTCTGTTTCTTTCTGGGAAGTAATGATCAGTTTTTCGGCTTCATCGTATTGTTTCAACAGTAGCAGATTTTTAATATACTGGGCAAGGTATACCACATTATCAGGGTACAACCTACAGAGAGTTTTACAGTAATAGACGGCTTGTTGGTATTTGTTCTCAAAGTTTAAATAAATTCCTGCTAATAAATAATAAGATTCAGCCCTTAATACAACTCCGTTAATGGCAGCATTCTGCAATTCCTTTAATCCTGCTTTCATATTTCCGGATGGTAAAAGGAAAACCAGCGGTTTATAACCAGGATTCGCTTTGGGGTAGGCCTCCCGATAATAATTGTAAACTCCTGTATAATACTGCAAATCCGTACAGGCATTAGTAAAGTCGAAAGCATGCCTCAGGTTGCCGTAGGTACTTGTTACAAGAGGAATTACATCCCACGTAAGATTATTCTCATTATAATACTGTAAAAGCATTCCCCTTGCACACAGGTTAGTCAATAAGTATTCCGCCTCATAAGCAGGAACCCTGTTTTTTTCTGACAACCGGATACATTGGCGCAAATCTTCTTCAAATAAGACGTGGGCGGGAGTTGTACTAAGCAGCGGATAATTTTTCCAATAAGTCTGCATTCCTTTGATAAGAAGTAAAACAGGATGTCCGGGATACGACTTTTTGATTTTCAGGTAATTTTCCTGAGCATTCGCGAACTGCATATTATAAATGCAATCAATATCTTTTTCAATCAGGTTCATCGTAGCCGAATCCTGAAATAGTTGTGCATTCGTTGTACTTGTGCCAAGGAATATTGGCAACAAAACACAAGCTGTTAATACTTTAAATCTTTTTGGCACTGTAAATATATTCGATAACATCATTTACTATTTTTAAATCAACAAATAACTGAAACTGAATTGCGTTTTATCGTTACAATCAAGTTAACAGGATCAATAGCGACTACTTAGTTATAGAAAAAACCTGTGTAATTAGCTTTAGTGGGCTATTTTTAGCCCTTCCAACATCACATATTTTACCCGCTTTTGGTAGTATTGATAATGAAAATTGAGTATTGTTTCCACTCTGAGTTTTGAAGATTTAAAATCCCCCAAAATCGGCAAAATATCTTTTTTAAAAAAAGACATTTCAGCAGTCAAAGATTTACAAGGATTCAGTTTATAGTCAATTAATGTTTCAGCTGCCTGACCAAGAACCATATCCGCTTCTTTGTACTGTAAAGGCATAATTAATTGCACTAGATGACAATCTTGAAGATTTGATAAATCTCCATCAATAAATACTATAATTTCAGCATCTGTATTTTCGATTCCGGTTGCCATTACAAAGCCCTTACCTTTGTTTTCGGGTAAAACAATGTAGTTAAAATTGTAAAAGTCATTCATTTGCTTTAAGATGAAATCTGTTTTATCAGTTGAGTCATCGTTTACAACTATCACATCAGCAAAAAAGGAATCACAGACTATTGATACAATATCTTTAATTGTACTTTCATTATTGTAGGCGCAAATTATGGCTGATGTTTTTTTCATTTTGGTTTATTTTTGAGTTCCACGACGACTACTTTCAACATTAAATCGTAATTTTTCAACGCTGTAAATACTATTTCCCAACCCTCTTTAATATATCTTACCGAAGCATCTATAAATGAAGCCTTTTTATATTTATCTTTATGTTTTAATCCCACTAGTTTAGTGTATTTTATCTTTTTATCCATCGAGGCATAATGGAGATACAATAAAGTTTCAACTCCAAATCTGGATTCCTTCATCTTGTCAAGAATTGGAATAATATCTTTTTTGAACAAAGCTCTTTCGCCGGTTAAAATTTTCAACGGATTTATATTCAGGTTTAAAAAGCTTGTTGTAGTATAGCCTAAAACCATATCACTTTCATTCGTCAACAAATAACTTGTTATTTGACCAATATATCCGGGAATAATCTTTGTTTGGTCGGCATCAATGAAAACAATTATTTCATTTGTTGCATACTCAACACCGATAGCCATTGCGTATCCTTTCCCTTTATTTTCATCAAAATGAATAGCTTTTATTTCCATTTCGTCTTTCAATTCCTCAATTATTTTCTTCGAGTTATCTGAAGAGCCATCGTTAATGACAATGATTTCGTTAACGTTGTGGTCTTCAAAAACTGATAAGACTACATTTCTTACTGTTTTTTCTTCGTTAAAAACACAGATTATTGCTGATACTTTTTTCATGCGATAATAATTGATTTTTAAGGGTCGTATGAAACGAGTCTCGTTTCATGTTTAGTCACTTCAATGCAGTTTATTAACAGCCCTAATTGTTTCCTTTCTGCCCAACTCAATGAGTTCCGCAGCTTTATAGAAGTCGAATACACCGCACGACTGTCTGGAAATTTCAATAAGTAAATCGGGGGGATATAATTCAAGTGTCAACTTGGCGATTTGCAATAACATAAGACTTGTAGTTACACCAATAAGATTAAAATAACCCATATTCTCCTTTTTGTCTCCCGGAAAAAGTTTAGCTAAATTCCGTTGAAAACCGATGAGTTTACTTCTGGTCAGTTTTTCAAGTAACCCCCTGTCAGTATCTACAATTGTTGGTTTTTTATATGGGATATTGGCATTTAGATTAACTGCAATAAGTATGTCGTTTTCATGTCGATAAACACGGTTGACAGGTACAGGATTTAGCACACCACCATCCACAAAAAGAGCATCGACTTTTTGTATGGGAGTAAAAACCACCGGAATAGATATTGAAGCCCGAATGGCATCATATAGACTTCCTTGGGTTATCACAACTTCTTTTTTATTCTTTAAATCCGTGGTTACGGCTGCGTATTTAATGGGTAGGTCTTCAATTTTTTGATCTGGAATGAATTTCTGCATCTCTTTTAAAACTCTATCCGCTTTGATAATTCCTTGTGTACTCAATGTGAAATCCACTAAATTAAAAATATCCCTTTTACTCTGCGAGCATAACCAAGCTTCATATTCATCTAATTTCCCTGCTGCATATATTCCTCCAACCAAAGCACCCATTGATGACCCGGATATAGAACTTATCTCATATCCTTGATTTATTAATTCCCGAATTACTCCTATATGTGCTATTCCGCGAGCACCACCGCTACCCAATACTAATGCTACCGTTGGTTTCATAATTTATATTTTTAAATCAAGAGAAAAATTTTCAGGATATTTAGCCGTAACATCTTTATACATTGTGTTTATTTGATGTATAACAGTTCTTATATCTTCAGTTTGACTAATTACTCCCTTTATTCCGATTTCCTTCTTTTTGTAATCAAGATAAACAACTACAATTGGTACATTTGCTTTATTAGCTATATAGTAAAATCCCTTATTCCACCTGATTACTTTTTTTCGCGTGCCTTCAGGAGAAATAACGATATGTAAGTTTTTTGATTCTTCAAGCATTTGGGTAACACAATAAATTGCATTCTTATCTTTAACGCCACGAACGGGAATCGCTCTATACCATTTCAGAAGAATGCTCATTGGAAAGAAAAAAACTTCCTTCTTGGTTAGGATTAAATGCTTAATCCCAATGACATTTAGATAAAGTTTACCATATAAAGCATCATAATAACTGGTATGAGGTCCAAATACAATAATACTTTTTTTAAAATTTGGAAATTCGCCAATGATTTTCCATCCCAATATAGTTGCGAGAATAAAACCGGATATAGTTTTCATGGTTAATACTTTCTATTATTTTCTGTTTATTTTGTTTGAAAAGGTATCAATTTTTTAAATAACATTTTTACATGCATGTACGCTGTATTACGTTTTTTGGAGTCGAAAAACTTCTAAAATAATAGAAGTATAATGACTTATTATCACCGCAATACGAAATGACGAACTGCTCAAAAACATGAATTTCTGACTTAATTTAGGGGACTCGCTCATTGTCTTAATTCCATTCATTGAGGTATCTGTACTTTTAGATTATCAATTTGACCATCTATGACTTCATAATTACGATCTGTTCGTTTCAAGAGAAAAGTTTTCTGGATATTTTGCTGTAACATCTTTGTACATTGTATAAATTTGAGCCATAACAGTTTTTATGTTTTCATGCTCATCTATTACCCCTTTTATTCCGATTTCTTTCTTTTTATAGTCAATATAACCCACTACGATAGGAACATTTGCCTTGTTTGCCATATAGTAAAACCCCTTGTTCCATTTTGTGACTTTAGCAAATGCTCCTTCAGGTGAAAGGATTATATGTAATGTTTGAGCTTTTTCAAGCATTCGAGTTACTTGATAAACTGCATTACTACCTATCACCCCACGTACAGGAATGGAACCATACCATTTCAAGAAAATATTCATTGGGAAATAAAAGAGTTCTTTTTTAGATAAAAACGTATGTTTAATCCCGATACTATTGCAATATAGTTTGCCAAATAAAGCATCATAATAACTGGTATGTGGTGCAAATATGACGATACTCTTTTTCATATCAGGGAATTCACCAACGATTTTCCAATCTAATAAATATTTCAATATGAAACTTGAAAACATAGTTTAATGAGTTATATTGTTAATGTAAGAAATCAAATCACCAACGGTCTTAATCTTATACAGCATTTCATAATCGATAGTGATTTTTAGTGTGCGCTCCAAGTCAAAGCATAATTCCACCAGATCCAAATTGTCGAATTTTAAATCTTCTTCAAGCAAAGAGGCAATATTTATATCTGACACATTACTATTTGACAAATCGCTAATTCTTTTAACTATTATTTCTTCCATATCTATTAATTTAACTGATTCAATTCTGAGTCTTAGTAAAGCCCACATGACTTTAGTTCTGAGCCAGTGGAAGGATTCTAAGAAAGGTAATTTTTAAGTAAAAAACAGTAATTTTATTTGTTTTTATTATTTTCAAAATGTTTTGCGATTAATACCGATTGTACAAACAATATAATCCAATTTCGATTACTGAACTCCAAACTTATTTTGTTATAATTTGATGTTCATTGTGCATGTAATTTAGCTTCAATATACTTACAAAGATCTCTTACATCATAAAGTTTTGTTGCTCCTTCATCGGAAATAGTAAGGTGAAACTTTTTTTCTATATGAATCATAATTTCCATTTCGTCAAGACTATCTGCCCCTAAATCTTTAAAAGTGGAATCCAAAGTGATCACATTTCTGGTAATCGCCAATTCTTCTATAAGTATTTCAGTTATTATTGTTTCTATTTCTTGTTGGTTCATGATAATTGAATTTTGCCTAAGGGTTATTTTAATTCTATTTCAATAAATAATCAGTTGTTTTACTTGGTTTTAAAAAAATTTCTTTAGCTTAACATCTTATTGACTAATAATGTTTTTTAGTCAAATCCCATGCAAAAAAAATAAATTAATTGTTTCTTTGGTTTCTTAAACTATTGACTATCAAAGTAGCAAGTTCATTAAACGTGCTTTCATATTCGGCATATTTGTTTTGTAGAAATAAAGGGATCTCAATCCCGTTTATTATCATCATAAGGATGTTGACTGTGGAGGTTATGCTTTTAATATCAAGATAACCTTCATTTTTCCCTTTTTCAAGAATAATAGATATTTGGTTACGTTCAAATGTATCAAAATCATCTCTAACGTCTTTAACGAACTGATATTTTTCGAATAAATCAGCTTTAAGCGTTTCATGATAGTTTAATGAATTGTTCAATAGTCTCAGACGAGTGAGCATATATTCATTGAGAATAATTAAAGAATCCTTATCGCTATTCACAATTTGCCTTAATTCAGTCTTAACTGTGCTTAACTCTTGTTTTAACACTTCATTAAAAAGCTCTTCTTTGCTTTTAAAATAATAATAAATTGCCCCTTTAGCTTTATGAATGTGTTTTGCAATCTCATCCATTGTGGTTTTGTAAAAACCATATTTGGAGAAGTAGATTGTTGCTGACTCAACAATTACATTTTTTACTTCGATTTCTGACATAATAATTGACCATTTAGGTTTTCGGGTCAAAATTAATTATTATTATTTACTTGACAATGCATTCTTGATTATTTAGGAATTATTATATTTTACTTTATCATTTCTTTTAGTTTTTACATGTATCGATTTTCGGAGTTTATAATCTTTTTCATATCAGGAATTTTGGAGTAATGTTGTAAAGTGTAAAAAAAAAATCTAATCGTTTTTTATAGCTCAAAATTTAGTGCAGGGTGCAAGTGTTTCTATATAGAAACTTGCACCTTGCACAATGTATAAATACTTCTGAATATGACACTTGCATATATCAAAATAATTGTGTATATTTGAACCTGAAAGTTTAGCAGACAAAACGTTGTCTCAGCAAGACAAAGCAAGACTTTTTATTCGTTACCAAATCATTACTTCTTTTTATCCTAATTATAGTAACTTATTGGAATGAAAAGAATTAGAATGGAAATATATGACCCCTCCTGGGTCACAAAAAAAGCAATGAACTGATATACAGTTCGTTGCTTTTTTTAATTTAGTTGTACAACATTTGCACAACTACCTTATTTTTTTCTAATAGTTTAGCTTTTACGGATAGCTCTAATAAATCTAAGTTACTGTACGATTTTACGGGAGTATCATACAAAATAACCATATTTTTAAATTGCCGTCCCGTTATGGAACGGCAATTCTAACTACATCTAGATTTGTACAACCAGATATTTTGATACACTCCAGAATTTTGAAGGATTGGTAATTTCGATAGTGATATTCTTGTCTGTCCCTGTTACCAGTTTATAACTGTTTTTTGGGTGTAAAGAAAGGATCGTTACTTTTTTACTAAGGGTAGGTATCGACGAAACGTTTCTCAAGTCAACCTGGGTAAAGGCATTTTTATTGAAATCATTATCCAGTACTTTTTTACTCTGAAAGAGTCCGCCACTCGAAATGATCTTTTCTTCCTTGAGTTTTTTAGATGTGGCAACACAGTACCATACCGTATTTATATCGATGTCTTGTACATTTATTGTTGATTTTTGCTGTTCCATCACATTTTGCTGTTCAGCAATACTCTTGGTTTGAACATCTACAGTAGAGGTAAGCTCATTTATTTTAATGTTTTTTTGTTCAAGCTCTGCTTGTAAGGATTGAATTTGTACATTTTTT
>Ga0118677_10001399_pt1 | contig 51342 bp, 17 predicted proteins | sample AliMusrvi5mmetaG_FD_86154 | JGI IMG/M metagenome (GOLD analysis project Ga0118677, IMG submission 86154) | reverse complement strand
GAGAAAGGAATAAAAATATCTGATGATGATTTGAATAAAATCAATTTACAAAAAGATGATTTTCACGGAGAATGGAACTACACAATCAAGCCAACTATTGGAAACCTTATTTCGTAACAGCTACTAACCCCCGGAACCATGAAAAACCTAACCTTGTTTCTCCTGCTAATCTTAGCGGTATCTCCCTCCTTCGCGCAATTTGAGAACATCAATATTCCCCTGGTGAAACATACGGCCACCCGGAACAGGATTATCCCCCGTAACCAGCCTCATCCCTACGATCCTTCCGGCGGGATACTGCTAACCTTTGAAGGCATGGGGGCCCCGGATTTTATAATGAATTTCTATAACGGTGGAACCAGCCTATTTGGATATACCGGGACGAATTACGGAGTATCTTTCAGCCCAGGGGTATTCGTAGGGAATGTGCCCCCCGGCAATGAAGGAAACATGCCCTCTCCTTATGCCTTAATGAGCCCTTTGTATGGCAACATCATGAATGTCCCTGCCGGATTTGCGACCGGTATTTCTTTTTATTATTGCACTTTTGCAAGCAAAGTTGTGAGAATCTACGACGGTCCCGATGGCACAGGAAACCTTCTTGCTTCCTATTTTCTTGCAGCAAACATGCTGGATTCCAACGTTGTAAATATGAATAAGGTGGAAATTCCATTCTCCGGGACGGCCAAATCGGTTGTTTTTCCGGGGCATATGTTAGACTTTGCTTATTATGATGACATTGCATTGGGTGATGCCGCTCCTCCCAGCAGTGTTCCCACCCTCTCGCAATGGGGACTGATCATCTTCGCCTTCAGCCTGGTCGCATTCGGCAGCCTCTATATCCTGCGGCTCAGGGGTGGAGTTTCCTGATTTTGATAAGCCAGGTGCTTTGAAACCTGTGAACCCGGGTAAGGCAATTCGCTATATAGCCATTATCTATTGCCACGGGCTTCAGCCCGTGGTTGGGGAATTTGGATGAACCAGATCATAGTGTTAATTTGCTATTCCCGGCAAACCTTCTCCCTCCCCGCGAAGGGGAGGTTCAGGGGAGAGCTCATATACCATACAATGAAGATATGCCGGTGATTACAAAACAGGGATTCCTGGTCATACAGGGCAGGTTGCGGTTGATCAATTTTCACTATTTTGATGGCCCGCCGGTTCATCAGGTTACATGACGCACCTTCCACCCTGCATAGGATCCGGCAAGTCTGTAACAACGCAATAAATTTCAGCCCATTGGACCTGTTTTATGTCATCGCGTTTTTCCTGATCCTGGTGGTGATCATCACTGGCTCCTTCAGCCTTGGGTTCAGGATATCCCGGTTCCTGATGCTGACGATCCTGGTATTTTTCATACCCGGCCTGTCGCTCCGCTTTATCCATTCTCTGATCCTGCTCTACCACAGCCCTGTTATCCTCTGCCTGCTGGCCGGCAACGGGGCGGGACTTTTACTCTACCTGCTGGTATTGCGAAAATTCACCGCTTTCGGCACCTTTGAGCATGAACTGACCCATGCGCTGGTTGCACTGCTGTTCCTGAACAGGATCCATACGTTCGTGGTAACAAGGCATGCTGGAGGGTATATCAGCTATTCAGGCGGCTATGGAGGGCAGTTTGCCCATTTTATGATCGGACTTGCCCCCTATTTCCTGCCAACCTATTCTGTGATCCTTATCCTGGCCCGGTTTGCGTTGCCCGGCACCTGGTTTCCCTGGTACGACCTGCTGATCGGCATGACCCTGGCCTATTATCTTATCAGCAATGTGGAGGAGATCAGGCGCAACTGGACAAAATCGGCGGTTCAGTGTGCAGGGAGCAGTGAAATTACCCGGAGCGATCTTGCGCAGGCGGGGTATATCTTTTCAGTGTTCTTCATCGCGGGACTGACGTTGTTTGTCTATTCCCTGCTTTTTTACCTGCTGAGTGCAACCAGCCTGTGGTCGGAAAGGTTTTTCCAGCAGCTCTGGGCCGACAGCCTTGGCTTTTACCAGCCCAGGATCATCATTGTGTGGAATTATCTCACCAGGTGATCGGCAATCACCAGGGCTGCCATGGCCTCCACGATCACCACCGCGCGGGGAACCACGCATACGTCGTGTCTGCCCCTGCCCTGCAGGATCACCGCATCGCCTGCGACGTTCACAGTCTGCTGGTCCATCATCAGCGTGGATACTGGTTTGAGGGCCACCCTAAAATATATCTCCTCCCCGTTGGAGATCCCGCCCTGGATACCCCCTGAATGGTTGCTGCTGGTTTTGATGACACCGCCTTCATTGACAAACGGGTCGTTATGTTCCGATCCCTTCATGGCAGCGGCACCAAAGCCCGAACCATATTCAAATCCTTTCACTGCATTGATGCTCAGCATAGCCCGTGCAAGGTCGGCCTGGAGTTTGTCGAACACGGGCTCACCCAGCCCGGCAGGAACGCCGGTTATGGAACAGGCAATCACCCCGCCGGTGGTATCACCGGCTGATTTTAATTGCTCAAGATAGTCCAGCAACAAGGGATCATCCAGGCTGTCGGCCCGTTTTGAGTCCCCCCTCTTATACACCATTCGATATCCTCCTGTTCGATATTCCCCAATCAGAAACTCCCCGATCCGGGTCACCCTGGCATTTACTTCAATATGGTGTGTTTTCAGAAAGATTTTGGCAAGTGCGCCGGCAGCCACCCGCACCAGTGTTTCGCGTGCCGAGGATCGTCCGCCGCCGCGCGGATCGCGGATGCCGAATTTTTGCTGCCAGGCAAAGTCGGCATGCGAAGGACGGTAGACACCGGCAAGGTGATCGTAATCGGCCGGCCGGTGATCATGGTTATAAACGAGAAAAGCAATGGGAGCGCCGGTTGACCGGCCGTTGTAAATCCCTGACAATATCTCTATTTTATCCTCCTCCATCCGGGATGAGGAATAAAATTCGAGGCCCGGCCTGCGCCGGTCGAGTTCCGATTGGATAACAGAAAGGTCGATCTCCAGGTTGGCAGGAAATCCGTCGAGAACACCGCCCACAGCTTTCCCGTGCGATTCTCCGAAGGAGGTCAGCACAAGCGCTTTTCCGATGGAATTACCGGGCATATGAGGTGATTAGGTTACGACGACGGGGTGAAGTACAGACGCATGATGCGCCCTTTTTTCAGCCTCCCTGTTGTTTCAGGATCTTCATCTTGGCTTCCAGCACCTTCAGTTCGCTCTTGGCCTTGTTGATCTTGTTTTCAAACTCCTCCTTGACCACCAGGGCGCTCTTCGATTTTGCAAAGAAACCGATGTTGTTTTCCCAGAGGATGATCTCCTCTTTCATCTTGGTGATCTTGGTGGCGAGGAATTCGCGCTCCTTGCCGATGACCCTGCGGGCATTGGGATCATTCTTCAGGTGATCGAACTTTGCCTGGAAGCTGACGGTGCTCATTTCAACTTCGCTGATCTTCAGCTTGTCAAGATGTTCGTTCACGAGGGCACGGAATTCGTTGTGAAGCCTGTCCTTTTCCTTCATCGGAACATGGCCGATCTCGGTCCATTCACGCTGAAATGCCTTCAATACATCGAGGTTGGCACTCTTGTCGGCACCAAACTGGTGCTCCTGCAACCGGGTCATCAGGGTGAGTTTCTTAGCGAGATTTTCACCTTCGCTGGCCTGGACATTGGAGAAAAACGCCTGTTTGGCATTGAAGAAATCGTCGCAGGCGGTGCGGAAGCGCTTCCAGATCTTGTCGGAATTCTTTTTGGGAACAGGACCGATCTTTTTCCATTCGCCCTGCAGGCGGATAAGCTCATTGGTAGTGGTTTTCCAGTCGGTGCTGGTATTCAGCGCCTCGGCCTGCATGCACAGTTCAACCTTGAGGTTGTAATTGTGCATCTGCTGCTCCTTCAGTTTGTCGAAATACTCCTTTTTGTTGGCAAAGAAGGCATCGAGAGCTGTTTTGAACCGGTTCCACGTGTCGATATTAACCTTTTGGGGTACCGGTCCGATATTTTTCCAGATCTTCAGCAGGTCGTTCACCTTGTTGGTGTTGTCCTGCCAGTCCTTGATCGACTCGTTGGGCAGCCCAAGCACGATCTCACCCTGTTCGCAAAGGGCGATCTTGGTCTCAAGGTTCTTGTCCTGGTCCTCCTCGATCATGGAGTAATGTTCGCGGCGACGATCGTTGATCTTGTCGGTAGCATTTTTGAAACGCTCCCAGATCTCATCCTTCTTGTCGGCAGGAACCGGTCCGAGTTCTTTCCACTCTTCATGGTATTTCTGCAGCTTCTTGAACGACTTGATAACGGACGATTCGAGCAGGAGCTCCTCGGTCTTTTCACAGAGGGCGATCTTGGCCTCCATGTTCTTTCTCAGGTCAAGGTCCTTGAGCTCCTTGTTGAGTTTAACCTTTTCGAAGAATTTCTCCACCAGGAAATGATAGTTCTGCCAGAGGTTGTTGATCTCGGTGCGGGGCACCATGCCGATCTCTTTCCAGCGTTCCTGCAGGATCTTGAATTCGTCGTAGGTCTTTTTCAGCGTCTCTTCCGAGCTGATCAGTGCCTTTAATCCATCCAGGATCAGAAATTTCTTCTTCAGGTTATCCTGTTTGATCTTTTCCTGCTCCTCAATATGACGGGCTTTACTAACCCGGTATATGGCAAATAATTCGTTGAATTTTACATCAAGTTCATCGGGTTCCGGGGCAAGTTCCTCTTTGGTACCCCCCTCTTCCATCACCTTTTCGTATTTCTGAAGGTCTTCCTCCTTTTTCTTTTTCAGGAAGGCTACCTTGATCAGGGCGATCTTCGATTTCACGGCATTGAAATCGGGCTCTGCAACCGTTTTTTCGAGCAGTTCAACCAGTTGTTCGCGGGAAAGGCTGTCGAAGTTATTCTCGCCGTCAACCGTGACATGTTCAACATTGTCCTCGGTAACCTCATCAAGATGTTCATCGAGATGGTCGTCCAGGAGCAGGTCCATGTTTTCAACCGACGGGATCTTCTCTGCAGGTTCCGAAATTTCGGGGGCTACTTCGGCGGCAACCTCCTCAACGGGAGCGGCAGCTTCAATTACCGGTTCAGCAACAGGTTCCGTAACTTCGGCAACAGGTTCTTCAATTGCTTCGGCAACAGGTTCTTCAATTGCTTCGGCAACAGGTTCTTCAATTGCTTCGGCAACAGGTTCTTCAATTGCTTCGGCAACAGGCTCCTCTGGTGTTGCAGGGACTTCGTCCGTGATTTGTTCTGTTTCTTTGGTCTGATCTGTATCAGATGGGAGCATAGGGTTGATGTTATCCGTGGTATCAGTTACAACGGCAGCATTCTCCTCCTGAACGGCTGGTTGCTCCGGTTCAGGATTCTGAGGGATGTTCTGGGTATTTTCCATTCTTAGTTAATATCCGTTAAGGTATAAATTACGTGAGTGTCCGACATTTGCCGGTTGAATTGAATCATTATGCCAGCAAAAATACAAATTATTTCCAAACCAATTGAAAAATAGCTTATGGCATTGCTCTGCGGTTAAACAGTATATAACCAAAGTTAAAATTAAGGATAAACCGGTCGGGCATCTTGTCATAATAGTTCACCCCGATGCTGATGGGGCCCAGCAGGCTGTGGTAAACCACTGACGTGGAGGCCATGTACGAACGGTCGTTGAATTTCAGTCCATAATAGGCGGTCAGGTCCACAGGATTCTGAAGGATCTCCTGGTAGGGCTGGAAAAGATACCCTTCCAGCCTGTAGTCCATTTTTTTGTACAGCCTGACCACCATCTTAATGCCGCCCGCCGCATAGTTAATTGCCCGGAAGGGTGGCAAAAAGTAGGTTTGCGACTCCGGAATAGGCTGAAAGGCAGAAGCATACAGCATGGTGGAGATATAATTCGAGAAGATTGGCTGACTTGAAATCACCACTTCGCCATAAAATCCGAATTTGATGGGTCCCAGCGATTCAAAGAAATTGTCGTAGGTCAGCTGAAGCCGGTACCAGTTATGGTGGTCTGAAACGAGGGTCTTGCTGATGGCGGTCGAACCCGGTACCATCCCCTCCCGCCCGGTTACATACGATAACTTCAGCAGCAGCCTTACCCCTGCATTGGCGAATTGTTTTCGGTTCAGGCTGTTCAGGTCAAATATCATCGACGGGGCTACAAAGCTGAAGGTAGTCAGGTCGGTGGTATCGTAGCGGGTAAAGGTGTTCGACTGGTAATATTTCTTGTTGGTAAAGGCATAGTTAAGGCCCAGCATCAGTTTTGCACTGTTGGCCACGGGCAGCCCCACGCGCATATCGGCGAAATACTCTCCTTCCAGGATATAATTTGGCGTTTTATCATCAAAAAAGAAGCTGGAACTCATGAAATAGTTGAAATGGTTGAAGGTGTAGTTCAGATCGATGAACAAGGGGATTTTTGAATTGAAGTCGATACGCCCCCCGATCTTGGCTGAACTGTACACCTTGCCGAAATAGCCATTGGCAAAAAACAGGAAGGCTTTTGTCCACAGGTACTTGTACTGAAGCTGCAGGAAGGCTTCACTGGCGTTGCCCAGGGAGAAGTTACCACCAAACTCCGCGCCAAAGCTGTTTGCTTTTTTCATGTCGAGGTAGAGGTCATAATAGCCGGTCCTGCTGTTGATGCATGCCGTGGGAAAAATACTCCTGATATAGGCTTCATCAATGAACCTGAAATATTCATGGGCAAGATCGTCAACCGGAACCGTTTTTCTGCCGTGCTTCAGTATCTTAAGGAGGTAGGTTGATTGCTGTTTGTTGAGCCCGGTCACGTGAACCGAATCAAACAGCAGGACCGGCTTGCTGCTGTTGAACCGGGCTCTGCGGCTGATAATGTCAGCCTGGCTGAGGGTGTCGTGAACCAGCTTCCTGATCTCCCCGATCTTTCGCAGGGTTGCATGATAACCGCTGTCGGCCAGTTGTGAGGTCCTGGAGAAATTCAGCAGGTCAACCGGCGGGATGTCGGGGACAATCATCACCGAATTAGGATAGCTGATCGTATCGCTCTGGCGCTCCATCAGCATAGTCAGCAGTTGGGATACCATATCATCCCGGTCGGGTTTTTCATATCGCTGGGCCACCCGGCTGCCGATGATCACATCAGGATGAAATTCGTGGACCGCCACATCACACGGGAAATTGTCGTACATCCCCCCGTCAAATACAAGTTTCTTATCGATAACTGCGGGATTCAGGATCAGGGGCAGGCTCATGGAGCCCCGCACGGCCGTACTCAGATCCCCGTGCCGGAGAACCATCTTTTCGGAGGAATCAATGTCCGACACCACGCACCGGAAAGGAATCATCAGTTTGTTGAAATCGCCGCCGGCAGCAGCGTTCGACGCCGCCAGCATCTTCATAATCTGGAAATCGATCTCATAGGTTTTGATGAACTGTGCTGGCAGGATGGCCGTAAGTTTCCGGGTAAAGTCGAAACTGGTGGTGATCCAGGAGGCATTAGGATCCTCCTTGCGGTAATAATAGATGTACTTTTCATCCATCTCGCCCGAAGCCCAGTGCTGGAAATTCCTCGAATTCAAAATTTTCTCGATCTCATCAGGGGTGTAACCGCCGGCATACATAGCTCCGATAACGGCGCCAATCGAAGTCCCAACGATACAGGTGATGGGGATATGCTGTTCTTCCAGGGCACGGAGTACGCCGATATGGGCTCCCCCTTTGGCACCTCCTCCCGAAAGCACCACCGCAACACGTTGTGCTGCGGCGGAGCCGATGCTGACAAAACAGAGGTACAGCACCAGGATCAATAAAGAGTAAACAGTCGGTCTGATTAACGTCATAGTGCCCAACATTAACTGCAGCCTCGCGGTGCAGGCCAGGTTTCACGCCAGCAGGCATCGAAACCGGTCACAGGATCGGCCTAAACCTTTTCAAGGGCCTGCGCGAGGTCGGCGATAATATCTTCAACCTCTTCAATACCAATCGAAAGCCTTACCAGTTCATCGCTGATCCCACCCTCTTTTTTCGCAGCCGCAGAGAGTTTGCTGTGGGTCATGGAGGCCGGATGCTGGATCAGTGTTTCAATTCCACCCAGCGATACCGCCAAAACGCAAAGTTCGACACTGTCCATCAGTTTTTTACCGGCAACCAGTCCGCCCTTTAAGCCGAAACTCATCATGGCGCCAGGGCCGCGCATCAGCTTCCGCCCGAGTTCAAACTGGGGATGAGAGGGAAGTCCGGGATAGATGATCCATTCGATTTTCGGGTGTGCTTCAAGATAAGCTGCCACCTCCATCGCGTTATCCTGGGCGCGGTCGATCCGGATGCCCAGCGTTTTCAGTCCCCTCCGGGTAAGGAAGGCCTGGTGGGGATCCATGTTGCAACCCATCGTCACCATCACCGGCCTGATCTTTTTATAATCAGCTTCGGTCTTTGTGACAATGATGCCGCCCACGATATCGGCATGGCCGTTGAGGAATTTGGTCAGCGAATGGAGCACCACATCAGCGCCCAGGTCGAGCGGGTTCTGAAGGTACGGACTGCAGAAGGTGTTGTCGACACATACCGGGATGTTGTGCTGGTGGGCAATCTCACAGATGGCCGGAATGTCGGAGATCCCGATGGTGGGATTGGCCGGTGTTTCGAGGTAGATCAGCGCCGTGTTCGGCCTGATTGCACTTCTTACCTGGTCAAGGTCAGTGGTGTCGATATAGGTTGACTCGACACCGAATTTTGCAAAGGTGCCTTCAATAATCCCCCGGGCAGGGCCATATACGGCATTGTGACTGACGATGTGCTTGCCCGCGCCCAGGTAGGCCATATAGACCGTGCTGACGGCGCCCATTCCCGAAGAACAGCCGATGCCGTCGAAACCGTGTTCCAGCACGGCAATGGTCTTTTCAAGATCCCGCACGGTAGGGTTGCCTATACGAGTATAAATAAAGCCGTCACTCTCCCCGGCAAAGCAGGCTGCTCCATGATCGGCGCTCTGAAAAGCAAACGTGGAGGTCTGGTAGATTGGGGTGATGACACTACCCAATGGGTCTTTGGCGCCGGCGCCGTGTACGAGGTTCGAGTTGAAGCCTGAGAATTTGTGTTTCATATGATCGTATATTTGTTGTTCTGGTAGCAAGCGGATCCGGAAGGTTATGACCGGATAATGGTGACTTCATTTTCGATGGCAGCATTCAGGTGGCGTTTTACTGCACAAAGCGAAGCAGTTTTGATCACAGCGGCATCATATTGTTCCGGAAAATCGGAGGGCACATGAATCTGCAGGATGAATTTTACAATCATCTTCTGGGTCTGGTCATATACCGTATCCATGGTAAGGTGTACCCTGGTGGTGTCAATGCCACGCTGGTCGCAGAAACCCTTTACATAAATGCCGGCACAGGTTCCCAGTGATGCCAGGAACAGACTGAAGGGTGTCGGAGCCGAAGCCTCGCCGCCCGATTGAACTGCCTGATCCGTCATGACGGTAAACCCGTCGATATCTGCATTTACCTTCCGGTTGCCGGTGTAATAAATTTCAATGGCCATTGTGGTTTTTTTAGCCTGCAAAAGTACATTTTTATTGGCAGAATTTATTCCAGCCAGGACATTATCAAAATTAATAGCAGAAAGGAAGGGGAAAGGGGAAAGAGGCAATAGGCAACAGGCAATAGGCAATAGGCAATAGGCAATAGGCAATAGGCGGCAGGCAAATTCTGCGATTATTGATTTTCCCGGCATTCCGGCATTCCTGCATTATTCTCAATTTTTATCGAGTAATTCGAAGGAATCATCGAATTAAATGCAATGGTGAAGGATTTCTGAATATTTTTGTTCCTTGAAACAACAAGACCTAAACCAAGAACAGAATGAAAAAACTAACCCTGATTTTTACCTTCATGCTCCTGCTGGGCGCTGTCATTGCTCAGGACGAAGCACGTCTGATGCGGTTTCCCGCCATGCATGGGAATCAGATTGTATTCACTTATGCCGGCGACCTTTACACGGTTGACAAGAGCGGTGGCGTCGCCAGGAAACTGACAAACGATGAAAACGGGTACGAGATGTTTGCCAAATTTTCACCCGATGGCAAACAGATCGCCTTTACCGGGCAATACGATGGCAACACCGAGGTTTATCTGATCCCTTCAGCGGGAGGAATACCCAGGCGTCTCACCTATACCGCCACGCTGGGTCGCGATGATGTTTCCGACCGCATGGGTCCCAACAATATCGTCATGACCTGGAAAGATAATGAAAACGTTGTCTACCGGTCGCGCAAGCAGACCTTTAACGACTTCAAGGGACAGTTGTTCGTTGCCAGTACAAAAGGCGGCCTTTCCCAGGAGTTGCCCCTGCCCTGCGGCGGGTTCTGCTGCTTTTCTCCCGACAAATCGAAACTGGCCTATAACCGCGTATTCCGTGAATTCAGAACCTGGAAATACTACAAAGGCGGCATGGCCGACGAGATCTGGATCTACGACTTCAAAACGAAGGAGACCGAACGGATCACCAACAATATCTTCCAGGATATCTACCCCATGTGGAACGGCGACAAGATCTATTTTGTCTCCGAACGCGAGCGTCCCACGAACCTTTATTGCTATGACCTGAAATCGAAAGAGACCAAAAAGGTGACCGATTTCAAGGAGTTCGACATCAAGTTCCCCTCGATGGGCGATAACGGGATCGTTTTTGAAAACGGAGGTTTCATCTACACCTTCGACTTTGCCACGCAGCAAACCCAGAAAGTGACTGTGAAGATCTCCGACGACTTCATCACGGGCCGCAACCAGCTGAAGGATGCAGGCAAATTCATCAACTCCTTCTCCCTGGCCCCCGATGGTAAACGGATTGCGTTCGATGCCCGCGGCGATGTGTGGTCGGTACCGGCAAAGACAGGCATCACCAAAAACCTTACCAACACCCCCGGGGCTCACGACCGCGATGTGGCCTGGTCGCCCGATGGGAAATATATTGCCTTTATCTCCGACATGACCGGCGAGGATGAGATCTATATCCAGAAACAGGATGGCACCGCCGAACCCCAAAAGATCACCAAAGATGCCGACACATACAAGTATGCCGTAACCTGGTCGCCCGACAGCAAAAAACTGCTCTGGGCCGACAAGATGCTTCGTCTCCAGTATGCCGACATCGACAGCAAGGCCGTCACCCTCGTCGACCAGTCCGTTACCTGGGAATTCACCGATTATAACTGGTCACCCGACAGCAAATGGATCGTCTATACCTTCCCCAGCCGCCGCACCACCTCCAGGGTCTTCCTTTATGAACTCTCCTCGAAAGCCAAAACCCCCGTTACCGATACCTGGTATGAGTCGGCCGGAGGCAGCTTCAGCAGCGACGGAAAATACCTCTTCTTCATCTCCAACCGCGATTTCAACCCTACCTACAGCTGGACCGAATGGAATCACACCTATTCGGATATGTCGCGGGTCTATTTTGTAACCCTTGCCAAAGCAACCCCAAACCCCTTCGCTCCCGAAAATGACGAGGTGACGCTGAAAAAGGATGAGAAAGCCGACGGTGATGCAGCCCCTGATGCAAAAGATGCGAAAAAGGATGGTAAAAAAGGCGATAAGAAGGATGAGAAAAAAGAGGGCGATGCCAAAAAGGATATCACCGTGAAGGTCGACCTCGATGGGATCATCGACCGTATCGTGGATCTGCCCACCGATGCCGGCACCTATAACAATGTAAACTGTATCGGCGACAATGTCTATTACCTCAAGGGAGGCCGTGGCGGCCGCCCGGGCGGACTGATGATCTACAACCTCAAAGACCGCAAGGAGTCAAGCCTGGGCGATTTCGGTCAGTATGAAATCTCGGCCGACAACAAGAAGATGCTGGTGGGCGAACGCAACAAGTTCGGCGTGGTCGACCTACCGCATGGCGGCAAGATCGAGGTCAAGGATTGGGCCGACCTCTCCAACATGAAGGTGGTGGTCGACCTGAAGGCCGAATGGTCCCAGATCTACCACGAAGCCTGGAGGCAGATGAAGTATTTTCTCTATGATCCCAACATGCAGGGGGTAAACTGGCCGAACATCCAGAAAAAATACGAACCCCTGCTTCCCTACATCAACAACCGTAACGACCTCACCTACGTGATCGGCGAAATGATCGGCGAGATCAGCATCGGCCACTCCTATGTGAGCGGCGGCGACAAGCCCGAACCCAAACGCATCAAACTGGGTTTGCTTGGCGCGAAGATCAGCCGCGACGGCTCTGGTTATTATAAAATCGACAATATCCTCAAGGGCGAAAACTGGACCAATGAAGCCCGCTCCCCGCTCACCGAACTGGGCGTCGACGCCAGGGAGGGCGACTTCATCATCGCCATCAACGGCAAGTCCACCAAGGAGATGAACGATATCAACGAAGCCCTGGTCAACAAAGCCGATGTACAGGTCGAACTCACCCTGAATGCCACCGCATCGGAAACCGGTGCCCGCAAAACCATCGTGGTCCCGACCGACAAGGAAGCCGGCCTCTACTATTACAACTGGGTGCAGAACAACACCAAAAAGGTATCCGATGCCTCCAACGGCGAAATCGGGTACATCCACATCCCCGACATGGGTGTTGAAGGACTCAACGAGTTTGTGAAACACTTCTACCCGCAGCTTGCCAAGCGGGCGCTGATCATCGACGACCGCGGCAACGGCGGCGGTAATGTATCACCCATGATCATCGAGCGGCTTAACCGCGAGATGACCATGATCGCCATGTCGCGCAACACCGTAGGCGCCCCCGGCCGCCTGGAGATGCTCTGGGGCCCCAAATGCCTGCTGATCGACAACTACTCCGCCTCCGACGGCGACCTCTTCCCCTACCAGTTCAAGAAGCTGAAAATCGGCAAAGCCATCGGCAAACGTACCTGGGGCGGTGTCGTCGGCATCCGCGGTAGCCTGCCCTTCGTCGACGGCGGCCAGCTCATGCGGCCTGAATTCGCCCCTTACGACAACGAAGGCAAAAACTGGATCATCGAAGGTCACGGTGTCGATCCCGATATCGAGGTTGACAACGACCCGGCCAGGGAGTATGCCGGCGAAGACCAGCAGCTTAACAGGGCCATCGACCAGATGAAGGAGGAACTCAAATCTTGGCCGAAGGAACTCCCGGGTATGCCCCCCTTCCCCGACAGGACAAAATAGGCCTCCCGGTCGTTAAACCAATCGTGAATAACCCTTAAAACCTATAGCTGCCGGCCCCGCCGGCGGCTTTTTTTTTTACCCGGCCACCACAGCCTTTGGCAGAAACAGATTTCTTTCCTAATTTTACAGGGAATTGATTCCGGGTTAATATTGATCCCATGTCACTTTTTAAGGGTAAATACCGGGTTGAAACGACATGGTTGCCCGGGTTTGACTATTCCGGCGAAGGTTACTATTTTGTGACCATCTGTGTAATGGATCGCGATTTTTTACTGGGATTTGTAAGGGATGGGAAAATGTATCTGAACGAATACGGGATGATTGTACAAAATTGTTGGTTTGATTTGCATGGCCATGACCTCTGTTGAACGTTTTTTCCGTAAACCCGGCGTTACCGACACCGCCCTGCTCGCGGCCATCCTGGTGGCGGGGGCGGCGCTGCGTTTCTGGCGGCTATGGGACATTCCCTTTACCTACGATGAGTTCAGTGCGATCTTCCGGACGCAGTTCTCTTCCTTCGGCGAGCTGATCGACAAGGGGGTCAGGGTCGACACCCACCCGGCCGGTATCCAGGTCCTCCTGTTTTACCTGGTGAAATTTTTCGGCTCCTCCGAGGCTGTAGTAAAGACACCCTTTATCTTCTTCGGACTGCTGTCGGTGTGGTTCACCTACCGGATCGGCCGCGACTGGTTTAACAGCACCGCAGGGCTGGTGGCGGCCTCCTTCGTCTCCTTCCTCCAGTTCCCGGTGATGTACAGCCAGATTGCGCGTCCTTATGCCAGTGGACTCTGCTTCTGCCTGGCGATGGTATGGTTCTGGACCCGGGTGATCTTCTACCCGCAGCGCAGATCCTATCTTAACCTTGCCGGCTATGTCATTGCCGGGTCGCTTTGTACCTACAATCACCATTTCAGCATGATGTTTGCTGCAATGGTCGCGGTAACCGGGTTGTTCTGCTGCCCCCGTCCGGCATTAAGGAACTACCTGCTAGCCGGAATGGTGATCGCCCTGCTCTACCTCCCTCACCTGCAGATCTTCTTTACCCAGCTGGGGATGGGCGGTGTGGAGGGATGGCTTCACAAACCGCGCTACGACTTCCTCTTCGACTTCATCCAGTATATCTTCCAGTTTTCGGTATTTGTGTACCTGCTGGTGATCGTGGTGGTCAGCCTGGGAATATACGGGTATGAGGAAGAGCGGCCGGTAAAGCGGAAATTCATGATGATCGCGGCCATCTGGTTCCTCCTCCCCTATTTTACCGGGTATTTCTATTCGGTATACCGCAACGCGGTGCTGCAGTATTCGGTACTGATGTTCTCTTTTCCCTTCCTGCTTTTTCTGATCTTCGGATTTCTGAATACCACCCGTTCGCTCCACAAGCTGGCGCTGGTGACGCTGGTCGCCCTGGTGGTCATCCCCTCACTGGCCGGCGAACGGCAGCATTACAGCCTGTTTTACACCTCCCCCTACCGGGAGATGGTGGCGGAGTCGAAACGCAGGTGCGACTCGCTGGGGAACTCGAACTGCGCCGTGATCCTGGATGCCAAGAAAGAGATCCTGCAATATTACCTGAAAAAGCTCGAATGTGACAGCCTGACCTATGCAAACCTTCAGTCGATCCCGCCCAGGGGCGGTTTGCTGGCCTACCTAGGCCACTGCCGGGGCAACTACCTTGCCTTTGGCTGTATCGCCTCCTCCCGCTGCGAAACCTACCGGCTGATCCTGGAACAGTTCCCCTTCCTGGTGGAGCATAAAACTTACGCCGGCGGTGACTTCTTCCTCTTTTCAAGAATAAAACCCAAAAAGCCGCTGGATGAATATTTTTATACCCTCGCCAACACCTTTGAGCCCTCCCTGCCTGAGTGGGGATATGTCAATACCAGCCAGTGCAGCGATTCGCTCGTGCTGGACGGCAAAAAATCGTTTGTAGCCCTTGCCGGCGCCGAATTCAGCCCCACCTTCGAGGTTCCGCTGAGAAGCCTGATGCATACCGGCGACGATGTGATCGACGCCTCTGTCGATATCAGGATCCCCCGGGTCTTCCCGGCCGGGTGGCTGGTGGTAAGCGTAACTTCGAAGGACAAGCTGATCTACTGGAACTCCACCCCTGTGAGCGATTACATCGCCCCCGGGCAGCAGGGACGATTGTTTCATTCCATCCGTCTCAGCGACCTCGACCTGCGCCACCATGGCATCGTGCTGAAGGTGTTCTTCTGGAGCCCGATGAAGCTCCCCTACATCCTCGACAATTTCACGGTAAGGCTGCGCAGCGGGAACCCGCTGCTGTATGGGATTTACCGAAAGGTGGGGAGCTATTGACAGGGGAACCCCTTGCGTGGTGGGGCCACGTCCCGCCCCCCCGTGATTCCATAATCCGTCAATCCACCATTTTTATATTTGATGTATTTCAACCAGATTATCTTACTTTCAATTGATTAAATCCTGCGATAGTAGAGGATAATAGTAAAATCAAGAAAATGGCTGGTTCAGATTCACTGAACTACCCCGCCACAGAGCAGCGGGGTATCCTAAAACAGAGCTAACTGTTTACTTTTAGGCAAAACTGTGTATTCTTTCTCAAGCCCTTGATCACGAAGATAATTCGTAATAGTCGTCTCATCTCCAAACTTACTGACCGTGTTCACGAAATAACCGTTTGTCCAAAATTCTCCGCCCCAAAGTTGGGTTTTCACTTCTGGAAGTTTTTTGAAAATCTCTTTGGCCGTGATACTTTTCAACATGGTGATGATTACCGTCGCACTCAACCCGGGAACACGTTGAACCAAAAAATGGACATGATCCTTGTCCGGGCCAATCTCCAAAAAGTGAACCTCGTATCGTTTCTCAATTTCCATGCAACCATCTTTCAGCGTTTGATCAACTGCTTTGCTACAGACAACCCTGCGATATCTGGCAGGACAAACAAAATGATACAACAACACTGATCCATTATGCGATTTATGTATGTATTCGCTTCGCCCATACATACAAAGATAAAATGTTTACGCCGCAGAGCGGCGGGGAAATAAACCCTAAAGAGATTAAAATTATGAACTGCGAAAACTTTCTCCTTTCACTGTTTCAATCCCGTAATAAGCAAATAGCGAAATGGCGATACAAAAACCTTACGAAACGCAAAACTTTTGAATTTTGAATTGAGTTTTGACTTTTGAGTTTTGAGTTTTGACCTTTGAATTAATCCTTTTGCCTTTCCCGGATATCGGTCCAACCGGGCGCCGGTCTTTCATGTTGTTCAAGGTTTCATTAAGGTTCTCCAGGGGGTGTTTAACATTCTCCAGTGGGTGCTTAACATTCTCCAGTGGGTGTTTAACATTCTCCAGGGGGTCTTTAAGCTTTTATTAATCATTCCGGCTTATAGGGTTCAATAAGGGTTCAATAAGGGTTCAATAAGGGTTAGCGTCGGCGGCAGATGGGAATAAAAAAAATGGGCTCCCGATAGGAACGCCCATTTTATTATGAATTATTGATGATATGGATGGAGCCTGATTTCCTGTTGAAGTTAACCAGGTGAAAATCAACCACCATCCCAAACCTCGCCTTCAAGGGGAGGGCAGGGTGGTGTTATGACCAAACCTGGAAAAGGCTTATGAGCACCTATTCCTTGATGATCCTTTGTGTAAAGGCCTCGCCATTGATATTCACCGTGAGCAGGTAGAATCCACGTTTAAGGGAGCTGCAGTCGAAACTGACCATCCGGGCGCCGGAAGACAACATCCCTTCGTTGAGGGTCATTACCTGCTGGCCAAGGAGATCGGTCACCACAAGCGTTACCTGTGCAGGACGTTCCAGGGAGATATTGATATGGGCCGATCCCTTTACAGGGTTCGGACTGCTCTGGCCGACCTGGTTCCTTACCTGGGCTGCATGCTGGTCAACGCCCACGATCATCGGGATCGCGCGATACACGTAGCTGACATCGTGAACAGGTACCGTTGCATCCTGGATGTTGGAACCGGGCTGTGAGGAGGACTGGCAGATCATCTGCACCTGGTTGTTTTTCAGCTTCGATGCGGTGGAGGGATAGACAAACTCCTGGAAGATATAGAGAAAATCGGCATCCATGTCAACCATGGTACCAAACCCCTGATTCCATTCGCGAACCCAGATATGACGGTAGTTGAAGGGGGTCGGATCGGGATTGCCAACCGTGATTCCCGACCAGTAAACATTGACATTATTATAGTTGTCAATGACGATTTTCGGGAAGGAGCTGAGACCAACCCCGTATTTCGGGAAACCCACGATGGAATCGCCGGCCTGATTGGTAGCCACATAGCCGGCCAGCTGGCCGTGAGCATCAAGGGTGTCAAGGTTGCTCAGGCGGGTGGTATCCATGACCGGCATGGTTTCATTCCAGTAGATCAAACCATCGGTACCTGGGAAATAATAGTGTGCGGCACCGTCGCCGTTGGCACGCATGCGGCCGACAGCCACATGAGCTTTACCATATTTGTCAAGGGTAATGGCGCAGGAACCGTCGGGGCACCAGAAGGTGGGTACCACTTGTGACATTGGCGCCAATTTATAAGGATTGTTGAAAAATACCGTCTTGGTCCAGGTTGATCCGTTATCAAACGATTTCATGATATACCCGTCTTCCCAGTTTCCGGCAACCACGAAGGCGATGGTATCCCCTTTGGGGGCTGCCCAGTTGTAATCATCCCCCGAATAGCCGAGGCCGTCGGCGATGGTCATCCCCGGGAGGATCACACCGTTCTTGTCCCAGGTGGCGCCACCGTCGAGCGAACGGTAATAGAGCAGGGCGTCGCTCATCCCCTGGTAACTTGCCTGGCCGATGGCCAGGATATGCACATACTGGTGGGTGCTGCCGCTGGTCATCACACTCGGCCAGAGGAGACTGGTAACGCCTGTCGGGCCTGCAGGTGCAAGCGTCTGGGTCCAGGTGCCGGTTCCCTTGGCGGGGCGTGTGTTCATGACCAGGGTTGCAGAGGCGTTATGGGCGAAAACGATCTCGCCGTTGCCCATCCAGGGGTTCAGGCTGGGCCAGCCGGTACGGAGGGTCTCAATGCGTGCGGTCGGTACGGCCCCCCAGCTGGTGCCAGTGCTGTAGTTGTAACCGGTGCCGCGGTCGCCGTAACCGGAGGCATCATTTGTTCCGCGCATCCAGGCGGCTGAAATGGAATTGTCGGGCCACAGAAAGATACGGTTTGAAACAGATCCGTTGCACTGGTTGTCATACCGTGAATCGCCGATGATATCATCGTTCACACTCTTGCTGGTGACGACGGGATTGGTCGGATTCAACGGCAACTCGGCATGTCCGTTATATTTTGGTGAGAGGACGGCCCTGTTTTGCAGGGAGGGCGATATTACAGCCCGTTTCTGCTGGGCAAAAACCGCAAGCGACAAACTCAGGATAAACGCTAAAACATAAATTTTTCTCATGGGTCAGAATTTTTAAGGTTGTAGCAAAGATAAATATTTTTTAATCCTTACTTCATCTTGTTTCACTGCGGTTTATTTTTAAACCATTATCCCGCCACCTCGCTCAGGGTGTATCCCAGTTTCAGCAGGTTCTCCGCCTTCAGCAACACAGCCAGCTTTTCATTGGATAACGCCTGCAGCGCCTGGTTGGCTTCGAAAATGTTGATGCCCCGCGCCTTCATCACAGCGGCCAGCTCAGCAGCCTTGTGGTAACCGATATGGGGTACCAGCGCCGTGGTGATCGACGCGCTGCGGAAAAGCCTCTCCAGGCTTATGTTTGCATGTACGACCAGCGCGCTGAACAGGTGGGTCTTGAGGGTGCGGTTGCAGGCTACAAGGAGCTTCAGGCTCTCCAGCAGCGCATGGCCGATTACGGGCAGGTACGCGTTCAGCTCGAGGCATCCCTGGGCCGACAGCGAACTGATCAGCTGGTCATTGGCATAGATCTTATGGGCGGCGCTGATCACGAATTCGGGGATCACCGGGTTGACCTTCCCGGGCATGATCGAACTTCCTACCTGGCATTGCGGAATCGACAGGGAGGAGCCCGTCAGGTCGGAGGCCAGCAGGCGGATATCCGCAACCATCTTCTCGAGGTTCACGGCATGTGCCTTGAGGGTTGCATGGATCTCGACGAAGGAATCGAGGTTGCTGGTGGCATCGGAGAGGTTCTCGCTGCGCGTGACCGGAAGGCCGGTGAGCTGCTGCAGGTGGCCGATGGCTTCCATGATAAAATAGCGGGGTACCGCCATCCCGGTGCCAATGGCGCTTCCCCCCAGGTTGACCACCTTGATCCGTTCAAAACACCTCGACACCCGCCACCAGTCGCGCGACAGGGCATCGCTGTAGGTACTGAAAAGCTTCCCGAAGGAGGTGGGAACAGCCTCCTGCATCTGGGTGTATCCCGGCCTCAGGTCATCCTGGTGACTGATCTCCAGCTGCTCCACGTCGAACCGCACCGCATTGATCGCCTTCTCGAGATCCTGCAGCAGGAACATCGCGGCTACCTTTAGTGACGTAGGAATTACATCGTTGGTCGACTGGTAAATATTGGCATCTTCGATGGGATCGACCAGGTGATAACTGCCGGGTTGTGCGCCGAGTTTCAGCAGGGCCACATTGGCGATGATCTCATTGACATTCATGTTGATGCTCGTGCCGGCACCTCCCGAAACGGCAGGCACGATAAAATCCTCAAAATGGTCCCCCTCCGCCACTTCAGTGGCCGCATGGATCAGGTGGGTGAGCCGTGTCGCATGGTCGGGGTTACCGGTGCCGAATTTCTCTTCAACAGCCTTGTCGTAGGCTTCGGCAGTCTGGTAACAGGCCTTTTTCACCAGTCCCACCGCCTGGTACCATTCCCTGTGAAATGGGGTGGCATCGGGAAAGTTCTCCCGTGCACGGGCGGCATGAATCCCATACAGGGCCTCTTCCGGCAGTTCCATTTCACCAATAAAATCAATCTCTTTACGCATGATCCGGTATTTTTATGATTTTACACCAATCTGTTTGTTAGGTTGCATCACATTGGATTTTTTGTAATTTTACGGAATAAATCTGAACCGGGGGATACCACTGAAAAAAATAGTTTTACTTTTTCTGTTCCTGTTGCTGACAGGTTCATTGTTTTCACAGATCGACAAGGAGTTCTGGTTTGTCGGGCCCGAGGCCTCCTCGAACCATGGCGACCGGCCTGTCTATATCCGTGTCTCCACCATGGAAGATACGGCCCATATCGTGCTGCGCATGCCGGCAAACCTCAAATTCGCCCCGATCCTGCGCACCATCAACCCCAACTCCACCACCTCCATCCAGCTCGATGTGATCAGCGGCAACACCACGTGGCTCGACAGCATTGAAAACCGCCCGGCCGACAAGGTGCTGCGCAAGGGGTTGCTGCTCACCTCCGACAACTATGTTACGGCCTATTACGACCTCAACAACGGCAGTAATCCCGCGCTTTTTTCCTTCAAGGGCAAGAATGGCGTGGGGACCGAATTCTATATCTCCGGGCAGACCGATTATGCCAACCAGACCAACGACGGCAGCGAGGCCTTCGACATCGTGGCCACGCAGGATGCCACCACCGTCACCATCACCCCCTCCATCGACATCGTCGGCCATGTGGCCAATGTCCCTTTCCAGGTTGTCCTCAACAAGGGGGAGACCTACTCGGCCCGTACGCTGATCACCACGGCCAGCGCCTCGCTGGCAGGGTCACATGTGGTTTCCGACAAACCCATCGCCATCACCCTCAGCGATGATTCCATCATCACCGGGGGATGGGACATCATCGGCGACCAGACGGTCCCGGTAAACCTGCTGGGTAAGGAATATATCGTCATCAAAGGGTTTGCCGACAATTCGCCACCGGGCAACGATGATGAACGCGCCTATATCCTCGCCACCCAGGATGCCACCGACGTTACCGTTGACGGCGTCTCCGTCGGCACCCTTAACACGGGGCAGCAATACGATTACCCGCTGCCGGCGACGACCAACACGGCCTATGTGAAATCGACCAAACCGGTCTATGTCTACCATCTTTCGGGACATCCCGGCGAAGCCGGCTCCTCCCTGCTGCCGCCCGATTCCTGTACCGGTTCAAGGAAGATCGGCTTCAACCGCTCGAGTACCAGCGCCTTTGCCCTGCTGATCCTCACCCGAAACGGGAACCAGGATTATTTCCTGCTCAACGGCGGCAATACGGTGCTTACGGCTGCCAGTTTCAACGTGGTTCCGGGAACAGGCAACAACTGGGTCTATTACCGGCAAAACAACCTCTCGACGGTTCAGGTTCCGGTTGGCGGCAATATCATCGAAAACACCCAGGGCAAGTTCCACCTGGGGATCCTGAACAATATCTCCGCCAGTTCGGAATATGGCTACTTTTCCGACTTCAGCACCCTCTATCTCGGTGCCGATGCCAGCATGTGCCCGGGCGACAGCATGGTCCTCGACGGCGGCCCCTATCGTATCTCCTATGAATGGGAAAAACTCGTCGCAGGAATCTGGACAACCGTGGGCACCATCCGCAACTACACGGTGAAGGACACGGGCTACTATGCCTGTATGACCAACGGCGATTTCTGCACATTGATGGATACGATCCACATATCCTATTATCCCAACGGTTCCGTAAGCCTTGGTCCCGACCGGAACATCTGCCAGGGCACCACCACGACCTTCAGCCCGGCAGGCAATTATGTATCCTACCAGTGGAGCACGGGGGCTACCGGCTCCTCCCTCACCACCGGCACGCCGGGACCAGTATGGTTAAGGGTTACCAACAACAATGGGTGTGTGGCGCACGATACGGTGATGGTTGCACTCGATTCACTTCCCCAGGCCAACCAGTTGATCACCGGTGCGACGACTGTTTGCCAGGGACAAAATAATGTAACCTACAACATCGATTCGCTTCATTTTGCCACCTCATGCAGCTGGACCCTGCCACCGGGCGCCACGGGAACAAGCACAAATCGTACGATCACGTTGAATTTTTCAACCTCCGCTACCTCCGGCACCCTCAGCGTGCACGGGGTCAACAGTTGTGGCACGGGGTCTGCGATCGACCTCCCCGTAACCGTTAACCCGCTGCCGGTTACCGCCGGCGCCATTACCGCCCCCCCCTCGGTTTGCCAGGGACAAAACGGGTTTGCCGTTTCAGTTCCCGCCGTGGCCAACGCCACCTCCTATGGATGGAGCCTTCCTGCGGGACTGACGATCGTCACCGGTTCCGGCACCAATTCGATCACGGTAAATGCCGGGTTGAATGCGGTTTCGGGCACCATCTCGGTTAACGGTCACAACACCTGTGGCGACGGTCCGGCCAGCGCAACGCCGCTGACGGTGAAACTCTTCCCTGTTCCTGCAGGAGCCATTACCGGCAGTGCAGCCCTTTGCCAGGGCCAGGGCGGGCTGGTGTACAGCGTTCCCGTCATCACAGGTGCAGGAAGCTATCTATGGTCCCTGCCTTCGGGCGCCACGATCACTTCGGGTGCGGGAACCAATTTCATCACGGTATCATTCGATTCAACATCGGTTTCAGGGATGATCACGGTTAAGGGACACAGCACCGACTGCGGCGACGGGGTTCCGGCAACCTTTCCGGTCACCGTAAACCCGCTGCCCTCTCCGGCCGGCGTCATCACAAGCCCCTCCCCCGTATGCCAGGGCCAGGGCGGCGTGTCAGCCTCCATCGCGCCACTTGCCAATGCCACGGGTTATGTTTGGACACTGCCTTCGGGCTGTACGATCGTTACCGGCAGCGGAACGAACAACCTCATCACCAGTTACGGTACCGGCGCATTAAGCGGATCATACACCGTTTACGGTCATAATGAGACCTGCGGCGACGGACGGCATGTTTCACTGCCTGTTACCGTCAACCCCCTGCCATTGGCTGCCGGCACCATCACGGGGCTCACACCGGTTTGCCAGGGCGAAGGCGCTATCGCCTATTCGATACCCGCCACCGACCCCTTCACCACCTCCTGGGCATGGAGCCTCGTTCCTTCTGTTGCCGGTATTATCGCCGGACAAACCCCCGCGGTGAGCCTGACCTGGGATGCCGGGTTTACAGGCATTGCCTCCCTATCGGTTCAAGGCGTGAACGGCTGCGGCAACGGGCCGGTATCTGCTCCCCTCAACATCCAGGTCAATCCAAAGCCAAATGTCAGTTTCCAGGCCTGCAACGATCTTTCAACCACTAAAAATGGCCGCCCCATCGTACTCAAAGGCGGGCATCCCCTGGGAGCGGCGGGCCTCTATTCAGGTACCGCTGTATCACAGTCCGTCCCGGGGGGCTATATCTTCGATCCCGGCAGCAGTTCAGTGATTGGGTCATCCGCAGGAACGCCCTACCCGGTCACCTACCACTATACCAATGTTTATAACTGTTTCAGGGAAGCTACCCTCCAGGTAAAGGTCTATCTCTCGAATGCAAACCAGCCCTGCCCGGGCACGGTGACCGATGTCCGCGACGGCCAGCTCTACCCGACGATGCTGGCAGGCACGGGGGCCGCGGCCCGCTGCTGGATGGCCAAAAACCTGAACTACGGGACCTCCGTAACGGGTACCCAGCCGCAAAGCGACAACTGTATCTTTGAAAAGTATTGCGCAGGTGATCTTTCAGCCCAATGTGCCCTCACGGGTGGTTATTATCAATGGGATGAACTGATGAACTATATCACCTCCGAAGGCGGCCAGGGGCTTTGCATGCCGGGATGGCACCTCCCGTCGGGCCAGGAATGGAACGATCTTGAAAACAATTATTTTGGCCAGGGACTCGCAGGGAACAGCCTGAAAGACATGAACGCCACCTATGGGTTCCAGGGAATCCTGGCCGGGCTGTTTTACCTGAATAACAGCTGGAAATTCATATCGGGGAACCTGACCGGGACCATGTTCTGGAGTTCCGCAACCCTCAACGGGCTGCCTGTGGCCAACGGGCTGAATTCCATAAACATGAGTGTTTCAACCTATCCGTCAAGCCCGGCCAACGCCTTCCCGGTGAGGTGCGTCAGGGACAATTAAGCGGCAGACGGGACCTGGCAGAAGAATGAATGGGAAAAAATAAAAATCAGGCAACTTTTTTTTATTCCGGTTGTCTCCTAATTGAGTAACTTTATTAGCTGATATCCCGTACAATATAGAAGTTGAATTTACGTGTAAAACAGATCCCGATACAAAGAAAAATGAGGTGTAACCATTTCTGTTTTCTTCTGTTTATTTTGTTATTATACAGCTCTTTAGGCTATCCTGAAGGGACCAAGGAGTTAATGCCCATCGAGACCATTCCAACCAGGATCCTGATGGATCCGAGTACCGGGCGTGATCCCTTCGCACTCTATTCAACATACCTCACCAAACCCGACTACCGCCTTTACATCCACATTGAAAACCCCGCCACCGAAAGAATTTACTTTGGCCTGGGCCAGCAGCGGCTTACCACCAACAATACCACCACCGAAACCCAGATCACCTGGCGGATACACCAGCCAAACAGTCCCTACAGCGTGCAATGCAGCGGTCTTACGCCGATCACGCATACCCTTCCTGCTTTGCCCGACCCGGGATACATTTCTACTTACACAGAGGCGGTGAACGGCCCGAACAACATCAATGCGGCGGGGTATAACCCGCTCATCTGCGTGCCGGGCGGAGGAGCCGGCGACTATTTCATGACCTTCGATGTCACCGCCATGCGGACCTTTGATTTTTTCGACATCACCGTCGTCGATATCTCCTCAGCCACGCCGGTAGCCATTCCGGGGAGGGTTTTCTCAAAATGCTGGCAGATACGTAACCCGCAGAATGGTCCCAACTGGTACACCTTCCATGGCAATATGTACATCTATTCTGCCGACGGAATTGTCACCAAACTGAATCCCAATGCCTTTGAAGGCCGCGATTTTTCCTTTTCCTGCAATGAATCGGGGTGTTTCCCTGTTGGCCCCTCCTATAATGCCCAGCAGGCACGACAGTCGCAGTTGGGCCCGAATCCGCACAACTATCCGCAGTTTAAGGTCTTCCTGAACAATCCCGACCAGGTCGTTTACCCCGACGGGGTGATCGGCCACCTTGTCGATGGTTCGGTGACCACGCAGACCTTCTGCAATACGGGAACCGTCACCTTCACCTTTCAAACCATGCCGGTAAATGCCATCGGGACGGTGGAGATAGACCTGCTGCTCAGCACCCTCACCCCACCCCTGACCGACAGGGTCCTGATCACCAACAATGTTCCCGGAGGTTCCTATACCATCACCTGGGACGGGCTCGATGGCGCGGGGGTGCAGGTTCCCAGCGGCTCCACCTTCCCCTTCACCCTGCGATATACCAACGGGCTTACCAACATGCCGCTGTGGGATGTTGAAAATAATGTCAACGGGTTCATTGTCACCCTCGTCAGGCCAGTTCAGGTGCCGGCCCTGGCCGATCCGGCCTTTTACTGGGACGACATCCTGGTTGGGGGAACGCAGGTGACGGTATCCCCGGGTTGCACGACACCCCCCTCCTCCTCCTGTCATGCCTGGACCAATTCATGGGGCGACACCAAAACCATCAATACCTGGTGGTACCTGGTCAGTAATTCGACAACCCAGATTACCCTTACCTATAAAAAGAGCCCCGGAACCCTGGTGGCGGTGAACCCACCGACCCAGGTATGCCAGGGAGGGACCGCCACCTTCACGGTTACGGCCGACCCCAACTCCTTGCAATATCACTGGGTATGGAACGGCGGTTCGCAAACCACCACCCTGCCTACCATCACCATTACCTTCACCACGGCCCCGCCCGGACCGAGCACGGTTTCCGTCAACGGGATCAATAACGAGTGCGGATCGGGTCCGGTCACCAGCATTCCCATCACCATCAACGCCCTGCCGACGGTTACCATCTCGGGTCCCGGTTCCGCATGCATCAACAGTGTTACCCAATATAATACGGAGGCAGGCAAAACTAATTACAACTGGACAGCCTCGGGAGGCACCATTGTCGCCAACACCGGCAGCCAGATCTCCGTTCAATGGACCTCAACCGGCAACCAGGCGGTTACTGTCATTTACACCAATTCCACAGGATGTTCGCCCGGAACGCCCGCCACCTACCCGGTGACAGTTCACCCATTACCCAACCCAACCATTTCAGGGGTTGGAACGGTATGCCAGGGTGCCTCCGGCATTACCTATACGACCCAGACCGGCATGTCGGGCTATACATGGTCGGTATCGTCGGGAGCCACCACCACCGCGGGCGGCACAGGCTTCGACTTTATCACCCTTACCTGGAATACCTCCGGTATCCACACTGTTTATGTCAACTATACCGACGGCTTTGGCTGCACGGCACTTACCCCCTCCTCCATTACGGTTACCGTAAATCAGCTGCCCGATGTACAGTTTACCTATGTCACCCCCGGCATTTGTTCCGGGATGCCCATGAATATTCAGCTTAGCTCCAACCTTGCCGGCGCCACCTTTTCGTGGACAGCCACGGGCAGTTCGGGTAATGTAAGCCCGCAATTTACCTTTGGAACGGGCAATATCACCATTCCTTTTACCAACTCGGGTACAGCCATCGAGAATGTCGTTTTCTCGGTCACTCCATCGGCTGTGGGCTGTTCGCCCGGTACCCCGGTTTTATCAAACCCCGTTCTGGTCTATCCTGTACCCGACCTGATGGTCACCCCTGCCACCCTGACGGTATGCTCCAATGAACAGGCCAGCATCTCCTTCAGTTCGGTGGTGCAGAACACCACCTATGCCTGGAACGCCACCGGCGGTGCCGGGATCACCCCGGCTACCGTGAACGGCACCGGCAATGTAGCCGAAACGTTCGTCAATTCAGGTACCTCGCCGGCTACGGTCAGCTTTGCCGTCACCCCCATTGCCAACGGCTGCAGCAATACCGGCCTCCAGCCCTACCTGCTCACCGTAAACCCCAAGCCCACCGTGGTATTCCCCTCAACCCCGGCAAACCCGCAGACCATCTGCGCCGGAACTTTGTCGGCCACGGTGAACCTGCAGTCGACCGTTACCCTGCCGGTGATCACCTACGCCTGGACCGCCGCCGCCTTCGATCCCGTCAACCCTACAACCTTTGTCACAGGATTTACCGCAGCCGGTGCCGGAGGGACTATCCCCGGGGAGACCATCTCCAGCACCCTGCTGGGACCCGGTGTGGTTAAATACGAGGTTACCGCAACCTTTGCCAGCGGGGGAGCCACCTGCCCGGGCGACCCGTCCGAATACCAGGTGGTCGTCAACCCGGCGCCTACCGTTTCACTCTCGCCGGCCGATCCCACCGGGCAGACCATCTGCTCGGGGAACTCAAGCCAGGCCATCACCTTCACCCCCAACGTAAACCCTGTCATCTATTCCTGGCAGGCCATCGAGGTGGTTGGCATCAACCCGCCCGTGATGAACGGCACCTCCACCGCCATCCCGGCACAGGTGCTCACCGTGACCGGGGCCGTGCAGGGCCATGTAAAATACAAGGTAACCCCCACCTTCGTGGGCAGCGGCAGCAACTCCTGCCTGGGAGCCGATTCCTATTCGACGATATTCGTAAACCCGCTGCCCGCGCCGGTGATCAGCAGCACCACGCCCCAAACCGTTTGTGAACTGCAAACCAACGTGCACTATACAACCCCCAACGTGACTGGCAACTCCTATACCTGGACCGTGACCGGTGCCGCCCTGGTGACCAATGCCAGCACCAGTGCCGTTACCGTGAACTGGGGCCCCTATACCGCCTCGCCGGGAACGCTTACCGTGACCGAACATATCAACGCCACCGGGTGTGAAGTCACCACGGCAGTCTATTCCGTGATCCTGCAGCAACGGCCTGTTCCTACTCTCACAGGGGCACAGACCGTTTGCGACCAGACCACAGGCAACCTCTACCAGACCGAACCCCTGATGTCGAACTACACCTGGACCATCAGCGGGGGATCCTTCTCCTCGGGGGGTACCGGCACCAGCAACACCGCCACCGTTACCTGGAACACACCCGGTTCGCAGTGGATCCAGGTAAACTATATCAACGGTCTCGGCTGCCCGGGATTCCCGGCCAAACAGATACCCGTCACCGTGAACCCGCTGCCGGTTTCCACCATCTCCGAAGGTTCCGGCCCGGTATGCACCCTGCAGGCCCACCCCTACAACACCCTGGCCGATCCCGCCTGCGGGTTCGCCTGGTCGATCATCCCGCCTGCCGCGGGGATCATCACCTCGGGGCAGGGCACCGAAGCCATCTCCATCGACTGGCAAACCAGCGGGAGCTACACCCTGGCCGTCACGGCGACCAAAACCGCCACAGGATGCGCCACAAGCTCGACCTACCCGGTGGTGGTACATCCCTCGCCGGCGCCGGCCTTTACCGCCTGTTTCGACCTGAAGACCACGCCCAGCGGCAAGAAGTTCACCCTCCGCGGCGCATCGCCCTGGCTCCCCGGGCAGGGGGTCTATTCCGGCAACAGGGTCAGCTACAATGCCGGTTCGGGCATGTACGAGTTTGATCCCCTTGGCGCAAGCGCCGGGAACTACCCCATCACCTACACCTATACCAATACCTTTGGCTGTACCGTGGCCACCACCCCGGTCACCATCACCGTGGTGAACAACTCCTTTATCTGCAATGGAACACTAACGGATGTCAGGGACGGCAAGCAGTACATGACCTCCATGATCGGGGGGAAATGCTGGATGAAGGAGAACCTCTCGTACGGCACCATCCTCAGCGCAAACCTGCCCCAAACCGACAACTGTATCAGCGAAAAATACTGTCTCCCCTCCGATGTTACCTGCTCAACCTACGGCGGGCTCTATCAGTGGGATGAACTCATGGCCTATGCCTCCACCTCCGCCGGGCAGGGATTGTGCCCCCCCGAATGGCATATCCCCTCCGAAACCGAATGGCAAACCATGATCAACGCACTGGTCAGCAGCGTGACCCCTCCGGTCGACGGCTTTGGCGGAAGCTTTATCAAGGACCCTATTCTCAATCCCGGGTTCCATTCGCTGATGAAGGGATTTTATTACCTCGACAACACCTGGGGTTTTACCACGGGAACCTTAACAGGGGCCCTGTTCTGGACCAGCACGGCAAATGGCGCCGACCGCGGCGTGGCGCGCGGGGTAAACTCGATCAACCCCAGCATCGCCAAATATCCCGGGAGCAGGGGCAATGCATTCAGTGTCAGGTGTGTGAAGGATTAGTGGCATTAGTGAAACATAAGTCAGAATTGTCACAAGTACCGCAAAAAGCGATAATTGTGAAAGAGTGTATATTAATGAGTGTATCAGAATAACTTTTCAGTTAACCAGCAACTTAATTGAGTTACCATACCGATGAATAATAAATTTCTTTTAGGATTCCTTGTATTTTTATCCTGTATGGTTTTGTCTGTGAGCAGAAGCCAGGCCGAAGGTTCGAAGGAACTTTATGTCACCACGCACAATACCAGTCTCTACTTATGTAACGATTTTGTCGGGAAGTGTAATGTACCGGCGGCAAATGGCGACAGGTCGCAGTTTGCCATCTATTCGTGCAACGAGGTCGACAGGCTCTATTTTGTCAAGTTACATGCCTCGGAGGTCATTTACCTGGGCTTCAGCGGGAGCAATGCCGGTAATAACAACCATATTACCTTTGAGATTAAAAACCTTGCCGGTACGATTGTTTACAGTGAGTCGAATTTACCGACGGCTGGCACCGGTTTTATTGCCAATATTGGCCAGGCCAGGGTCGGTCCCGACCAGATTTACACCACGGGAGGATATACCGCCATTGACTTTCATCCGGCAGATACCGGCCATTATTATATCGAATTCAACAAGAAGAATACCGCCAATACTGTTGTTACCGGGAATTTCAACATAGACCTCATCGATGTCACGGTTTATGATACGGTTGCATTACAGGTCAAGCCCGGCCGGTTGTATTCAAAATCATGGCAATTCCAGGAAAACGGCGGCTGTTCGGCTAAAACCTATGCCTATTCGAACGACAGCATCATCACATCCTGCGCCTTCAACAATCTTGGCGGCGGGGTGTGGGTGCAGTATTGCAACCAGTACGGCTGCGCCAATACGGGGAACTTCGCGGCCGACCGCAAATCGCTCTACCACCTGCAGGCCCTGCTGCCCGAGTTCAGGATCTTTGTCAACCTTCCTGATGCCACCCTCTTTCCCCCGGCCACGGTGCTTGGGGCCATTGTCGCCCCCATGCCCTGGGGCGACCGGAATTGCCTGACCGGGCACGTCCTTTTTCATGTATTTGTCAATAAACCCGGGAAGGTTACCATCGCCCTGGCTTTCGGGGGCGGTTATGCCGGCATTACCCTGACCATCACCAATGCCGTTGTGGGGGAAAACACCTTTGACTGGAATGGCCTCGATGGTTTGGGCGTGGTTGTTCCGAACAACACCTCGATCACCTTTACCGTAAGCTATATCAACGGGTTGACGAACCTGCCGCTCTATGATGTCGAAACAAACACCAACGGGTTTACCATCAGCCTGGAGAGTCCCACCGGGGCACAGGTGGTTTCTTACTGGGATGATACCAATATTGTCGGCCCTCCTGTGGGAACCAACAACTCCGTTACAGGATGTGCCACTCCTCCATGCCATACCTGGGGAAACAACTGGGGGAACCTCAACACCATCAACACCTGGTGGTATAATGTCTCCTCGTCGGTTACGCAACCCCCGATCTTTGAGTTCAGGAATCCCGGAACACTGGTATTTAACCAGCTGCCTCCCCAGAATTATTGTGAAAACACCTCGGGCCATGTATTTTCCGTCACACTTGATGCAAATACCGATGTCTATCACTGGAGTTATACACCGGCTACCGGGGTGACCCTTGTGCCTAGCGGCAACAGTGTGACTGTCAACTTCGGACCGGGCGCATCCTCCGGTACTCTTAGTGTTTATGGCACCAACACGAACTGCCTGACCCAGGGACCTACCTCCACGCTCGCCATTACCATCAATCCCGCGCCATTGCCCGTCATTATCGGACCGGCATCCGTATGTATCGGATCAACAGGCAACTCCTACGTCACCGAAACCGGGATGACCAATTATGTTTGGACTGTTTCGGCTGGCGGTACGCTTACCTCCGGCCAGGGCACCAGCAATATCCATGTGACCTGGAATACCGCCGGGGCCAATACGGTTTCAGTAAGCTATGGCAATACCAACGGTTGTACCGCTGCCAGCCCGGTATCCTACCCGGTCACGGTTAATGTACTGCCCACTCCCACCATTTCAGGCCTTGCCAGCGTTTGCCAGGGTGCCTCCGCCATTACCTATACGACCCAGACGGGGATGACAGGTTACACCTGGTCGGTATCGTCGGGAGCCACCACCACCGCGGGCGGCACAGGCTTCGACTTTATCACCCTTACCTGGAATACCTCCGGTATCCATACTGTTTATGTCAACTATACCAACGGCAATGGCTGCACCGCGCTTGCCCCTTCTTCTACTACTGTAACCGTGAACCAGTTGCCCGATGTTCAGTTTACCTATGTCACCCCCGGTATCTGTTCCGGGATGCCCATGAATATTCAGCTTAACTCCAATGTATCGGGTGCCACCTTTTCGTGGACCGCCACGGGCAGCTCAGGCAATGTAAGCCCGCAGTTTACCGCGGGAACGGGAAATATCACCATTCCTTTTACCAACTCGGGTACAGCCATCGAGAATGTCGTTTTTTCGGTCACTCCTTCAGCCATTGGTTGTTCTCCCGTAGCCCCGGTTTTATCAAACCCCGTTCTGGTCTATCCTGTACCCGACCTGATGGTCGCCCCGGCAACGCTCACAGTTTGCTCCAGCCAGCAGGCCAATATCTCCTTCAGTTCGGTGGTGCAGAACACCACCTATGCCTGGAACGCCACCGGCGGTGCCGGGATCACCCCGGCAACCGTGAACGGCACCGGCAATGTAGCCGAAACGTTCGTCAATTCAGGGACCTCGCCGGCTACGGTCAGCTTTGCCGTCACCCCCATTGCCAACGGCTGCAGCAATACCGGCCTCCAGCCCTACCTGCTCACCGTGAACCCGAAACCCGGTGTGGTATTCCCCTCTACCCCGGCAAACCCGCAGACCATCTGCGCCGGAACCGCCTCCGCCGCGGTGAACCTGCAGTCGACGGTAACCCTGCCGGTGATCACCTATGGCTGGACCGCCGCCGCCTTCGACCCTGTCAACCCTACAACCTTTGTCACAGGATTTACCGCAGCCGGTGCCGGAGGTACTATCCCCGGGGAGACCATCTCCAGCACCCTGCTGGGACCCGGCGTGGTGAAATACCAGGTCACCGCCACCTTCGCCAGCGGGGGAGCCACCTGCCCGGGCGACCCGTCCGAATACCAGGTGGTCGTCAACCCGGCGCCTACCGTTTCACTCTCGCCGGCCGATCCCACCGGGCAGACCATCTGCTCGGGGAACTCAAGCCAGGCCATCACCTTCACCCCCAACGTAAACCCTGTCATCTATTCCTGGCAGGCCATCGAGGTGGTTGGCATCAACCCGCCCGTGATGAACGGCACCTCCACCGCCATCCCGGCACAGGTGCTCACCGTGACCGGGGCCGTGCAGGGCCATGTAAAATACAAGGTAACCCCCACCTTCGTGGGCAGCGGCAGCAACTCCTGCCTGGGAGCCGATTCCTATTCGACGATATTCGTAAACCCGCTGCCCGCGCCGGTGATCAGCAGCACCACGCCCCAAACCGTTTGTGAACTGCAAACCAACGTGCACTATACAACCCCCAACGTGACTGGCAACTCCTATACCTGGACCGTGACCGGTGCCGCCCTGGTGACCAATGCCAGCACCAGTGCCGTTACCGTGAACTGGGGCCCCTATACCGCCTCGCCGGGAACGCTTACCGTGACCGAACATATCAACGCCACCGGGTGTGAAGTCACCACGGCAGTCTATTCCGTGATCCTGCAGCAACGGCCTGTTCCTACTCTCACAGGGGCACAGACCGTTTGCGACCAGACCACAGGCAACCTCTACCAGACCGAACCCCTGATGTCGAACTACACCTGGACCATCAGCGGGGGATCCTTCTCCTCGGGGGGTACCGGCACCAGCAACACCGCCACCGTTACCTGGAACACACCCGGTTCGCAGTGGATCCAGGTAAACTATATCAACGGTCTCGGCTGCCCGGGATTCCCGGCCAAACAGATACCCGTCACCGTGAACCCGCTGCCGGTTTCCACCATCTCCGAAGGTTCCGGCCCGGTATGCACCCTGCAGGCCCACCCCTACAACACCCTGGCCGATCCCGCCTGCGGGTTCGCCTGGTCGATCATCCCGCCTGCCGCGGGGATCATCACCTCGGGGCAGGGCACCGAAGCCATCTCCATCGACTGGCAAACCAGCGGGAGCTACACCCTGGCCGTCACGGCGACCAAAACCGCCACAGGATGCGCCACAAGCTCGACCTACCCGGTGGTGGTACATCCCTCGCCGGCGCCGGCCTTTACCGCCTGTTTCGACCTGAAGACCACGCCCAGCGGCAAGAAGTTCACCCTCCGCGGCGCATCGCCCTGGCTCCCCGGGCAGGGGGTCTATTCCGGCAACAGGGTCAGCTACAATGCCGGTTCGGGCATGTACGAGTTTGATCCCCTTGGCGCAAGCGCCGGGAACTACCCCATCACCTACACCTATACCAATACCTTTGGCTGTACCGTGGCCACCACCCCGGTCACCATCACCGTGGTGAACAACTCCTTTATCTGCAATGGAACACTAACGGATGTCAGGGACGGCAAGCAGTACATGACCTCCATGATCGGGGGGAAATGCTGGATGAAGGAGAACCTCTCGTACGGCACCATCCTCAGCGCAAACCTGCCCCAAACCGACAACTGTATCAGCGAAAAATACTGTCTCCCCTCCGATGTTACCTGCTCAACCTACGGCGGGCTCTATCAGTGGGATGAACTCATGGCCTATGCCTCCACCTCCGCCGGGCAGGGATTGTGCCCCCCCGAATGGCATATCCCCTCCGAAACCGAATGGCAAACCATGATCAACGCACTGGTCAGCAGCGTGACCCCTCCGGTCGACGGCTTTGGCGGAAGCTTTATCAAGGACCCTATTCTCAATCCAGGGTTCCATTCGCTGATGAAGGGATTTTATTACCTCGACAACACCTGGGGTTTTACCACGGGAACCTTAACAGGGGCCCTGTTCTGGACCAGCACGGCAAACGGCGCCGACCGCGGGGTGGCGCGCGGGGTGAACTCGATTAACCCCAGCATCGCCAAATATCCCGGGAGCAGGGGAAATGCCTTCAGCGTAAGGTGTGTCAAGGACTAACAGCCTGAACGCTGATGAAATAGAAATCATTTCCCCCTGCCTGCAGGCAACCTTCCGTACACAGAAACTGTCTTGCTGACAGCATGCAGATTCTTCCCTTGAGACAGACCGGCTTTCTCCAGTTTTATTGGAGACAGGCCGGATTTTCCCTGTCCGTACCACTCGTTATACAGGCACCGGAGCTGACTCGCCGGAATTCTCACAGAAAACATGATGAAAATGAAGATTTTCGTTCAGAATTGTCCAAAATTCATCCCCCTGTTGTTAGGGTCCTGAAAAAATTGTACTTTTACAATGGCATATTATTATTCAATTCGTAATGGCAAAAACTTACGTTTCCATTTACACCTTACATCTATGAAAAAACACCTCTACCAGTTAAACCTTTCAATCCTTCTTTCCATTCTGTTTCTGGGTGTTTTATTATTGACAAACACTGTGGTTGCGCAAACGAGTGATACGACCAGGCCGGGAAGTGCAATAAAGCAGGATGAACAATCTCCTTCCGGGGAGGTTATTTCCCCGGTATTACCGGGAGAAGAGGAAGTTGTGACTCCTTTCAAGCCCTATGTGCCTGATATGAGTATTCCAAGAGTCTGGAATCCACTTAGTAGACTATGGGAACCAGCGGTACTTCCCGATCAAACGACGCTTACCAACACCGCTTCGAATTGTACCAATTCCGACTTCGTACAGGGTAACTTCAACTTATGGAAAGGATGTAACGGCAACTGGTCCGATCCCACCTATACTCCGCCCTGTAACAATACCAATATGCCCTGGTCAAATACTCCTGTAGGCGGTCATTACCAGATCATTCCCGCCCCGGGAACCGCCGACGCGTATGTCCCAGCCATCAATTCAGTTTTCCCCGGAGAGGCCTATACTTGTCTTATCGGAAAACATGTGATCACCAATGGTGGTGGCTCTGTTGACCAGCTTAAGTACCAGATGACCATGGGCGCCGACAACCAGTTTTTCATCTACCGTTATGCCGTCGTACTTTCCAGTATTACGGATCCCACGCACAATACGGCCAATAAAAGGCCAAGATTCACCATCGAGATAAAAGACCATACCACGGGCGCGCTGCTCGACCCCATCTGCGGATTTTTTGATGTCTATCCCGGCGACGGTACTACTGGCTGGTCAACAACGACCTGGGGTACAGGTGGCAACCAGCAAACGTTACAGTACAAGGATTGGAATACGGTGGGCATCGACCTTTCAGGGATGACCACCCTTGGACAGACCATTGATGTGGTATTTACCATTCACGGCTGCGGTTTTACAGCCCACACGGGCTATGCCTACATTTCAGCAACCTGCGGCTCTATGACCGTTGCCCTTGCCGGCTGCGAAGGATCAGGACAGATCACCTTCACAGGTCCCCCGGGCTTTTCGCAATATGCCTGGCAGGGCCCCTTCTGCCCGCTTTGTACCCTGCCCCCCCCTATTTACCTCGGACAAACCGTCACCATCACCACCGCCCAGGGCGCCGTATCCGGGAACATGTTCGAGCTTAACCTGACCGCCGCAAACGGATGTACGGTTAACCATGTGCAGCAGATTGTCGGGTTTACCTCGGTATCCTCGGCCTTCTCCTACTCGCTGATGTGCGCCAACAACGTAAGCACTTTTACCGATAATTCCACCAGCAGCAATGCCACACAACCGATCGTGAACCGGCAATGGGCCTTTGACGGTGGCGGCTGGGGGGCCCTTACAGGCAACCCGGTGTACACCTACACCTTCCTGACTCCTGGTCCCCATACTGTGTCGGTCCAGTCCTTTTCACAGGATGGCTGCGTGGGAACAAGCACCCAGACGGTCAACATAGATCCGGCGCCGGCCATCAGCAATGCGAGTACGACAAAAAGCATCTGCTCCGGTGATAACGCCGGGCTTACCCTTGAATTTTCACCTGGCAACGACGCCACCTGGACCAGCAGTGTGACTACCGGAACTGCAACCATTACCAACGTGCCTGCCAGCCAGTCAGGAACCCAGATCAACGACGTGATCGTCAACACCGGGATCACCAATGCGGTGGTGACCTATACCGTTACTCCCCATATCAGTGGTTGTAACGGCTTGCCAACGACTTTTACCGTCACCGTAAAACCGACACCTCACCTTACCAACGGGCCCCACACGCCGGTATGTTCGGGCGCCCCCTTCACTGTGACCCTGGTCCCCGATGTAACCGGGGGTAATTTCACCTGGACGGCCTCCTGCACACCTGTGGGTTCTGTTACGGGATTTACCGCGGCACAGGCGACCAATGTAACTGCCATCAACGATAACCTCGTCAATACGACTGTGACTTCGGCTACCGTTACCTACCTGATCACGCCGCATGCCAACGGGTGTGACGGTCCCGTAGCAACCTATACTGTCACCGTATATCCGTCGCCTGTTGTCAACAGTGTGCTTACCGCCAACTGGTGCAATAATGTGTCGAATTCCTACAATATTACCAGCAGTACCACTTCACCTGTACCAACCTATTCGTGGAGCAGGTCATTCGCAACCGGGATCACCCCGGCCACAGGTTCCGGCACAGGCGCGGTTATCACCGAAACCCTGGTAAACGGTACCCCCGATCCGATCCTGGTGGTCTACCAGATCACACCGGTTGTCAGTGGCTGCCCGGGTGCCACGGCCAGCCTCGTGGTTACCGTTAACCCGAAGCCTGTCATTAACAGCGCCATGTCGGTAAAATGGTGCAACAACGTACCGAATACCTATACGATCACCAGTACCAGCACCAGCCCGAGTCCATCCTATATCTGGACCCGACCCTCTGTTGTCGGCATCACGCCCTCTGCCAATGCCGGGTCAACTGACATCATCACCGAAACACTGGTAAATTCCACGCCGGACCCGGTCACGGTGGATTACCTTATCGTTCCCTCTGTCAATGGATGCAACGGGGATTTGTATGATGTTTCAGTCTCGGTCAACCCCACCGTTGTGATTACCAGTCCGACGACCGTCAACTGGTGCAACAACACGCCCAACACTTACACCATCACGAGTGCAACGTCGGCCATACCTCCAACTTTTTCATGGACGAGAGCTGCCGTTCCCGGCATTTCGAATGCAGCGGGCTCCGGTACAGGATCAACCATCACCGAAACCCTGATAAACACCACACCCGACCCCGTGGTGACGACCTATGTGATCACCCCTTCGATTTTCGGCTGCCCCGGAATCCCGATGAATGTCGACGTTACGGTTAATCCTACCATTATGATTACCAGCCCGGTAACGGAAAACTGGTGCAACAATCAATCCAATACCTACAGCATCACCAGCAGCAGCACCGCACCGGCGCCAACCTACGTATGGTCACGCGCATTCGTTGCGGGCATTTCCAACCTGGCAGGAGCGGGCTCAGGATCCTCCATTACCGAAACACTGGTGAATACCACGACCAACCCTATCACGGTAACCTATGTCATCACCCCTACCGTGAACAGCTGCGACGGGACACCGAAAGTTGTCACCGTAACGGTGAATCCTACCGCCACAGTCACCAGCCCCTCCACCGCCAACTGGTGTAACAGTATTCCCAATACCTACAATATCACCTCAGGCACGCTGCCAGTACCGACATTTACCTGGACACGGGCAGCGGTTGCCGGCATTTCAAACCTTGCAGGATCCGGTACCGGAACCTCCATCACCGAAACCCTGGTCAATACCACTACCGACCCGGTTGTGGTCACCTATGACATCACCCCGACCATCAACGGTTGTGCAGGTACGATCAAAAACGTAGATGTAACGGTTAATCCAACAGCCACCATTACCAGCGCCATCACGGCCAATTGGTGCAGCAATGTATCCAACACGTACAACATAACAAGTGCCAGTTCTTCACCGGTCCCGACATATACCTGGTCGAGGGCGGTCATGCCGGGCATCACCCCGGCGACCAACAGCGGTACGGGAGCCTCCATTACCGAAACACTGGCAAATTCAACTGCAAACCCCGTGGTTGTCACCTACAGCATCACCCCGACGGTGAACAGCTGCGCAGGAACCGCTGCCAGTATCTCGGTTACCGTGAATCCGAATTCGGTCATCACCAGCCCGGCCACGGCAAACTGGTGCAATAATGTTTCCAACACCTACAACATTACCAGCAGCAGTGCCACCCCGGTGCCGAACTATGCCTGGACCCGCACCGCAGTGGCCGGCATCACGCCGCCAACCAATTCGGGAACCACGGCTGCGATCACCGAGACACTGGTTAACGCGACCCCTGATCCGATCGCCATAACCTATGTTATTACGCCAACCGTCAACAATTGCGATGGCACGGTGAAAACCGTCACGGTTACGGTAAATCCCACGGCCATCATTACCAGTCCGGCTACCGCGAACTGGTGCAACAATATTCCCAATACTTACAATATTACCAGCAACAGCAGTGCCCCGGTTCCGATCTTTACCTGGACCAGGGCTTTTGTGGCCGGGATCAGCAACCTGGCAAATTCAGGCACCGGGGCCAGCATCACCGAGACCCTTGTAAATAACACCACCAACCCTGTTGTGGTGACCTATGTAATCACCCCGACCGTCAACGGCTGTGCCGGAACCCCGAAAACTGTCAGTGTCACGGTAAATCCCACCTCGGTGATCAACAGCCCTGCAACCGCCAACTGGTGTAACAACACCCCCAATACTTACAACATTACCAGTACCAGTACAACCCCTGTCCCAACCTTCGGCTGGAACAGGGCTATGGTTCCCGGGATCATGCCGGCTACCGGTTCAGGATCGGGAAACTCGATCACCGAAACCCTTGTCAACTCGACCGCCAATCCGGTCGTGGTCCACTACCTGGTCACCCCGACGATAAACAGTTGTACAGGCACACCTTACGACGTAGCCGTCACTGTCAACCCAACTGCCGTGATTACCAGCTCACAATCGGGCAACTGGTGCAACAGCATATCGAACACCTACATGATCACCAGCAATAGTAACATGCCGACCCCAGCCTACGCCTGGAGCAGGGCTGCACTTCCTGGCATCACGCCCGCCACAGGGTCGGGAAGCTCCGCCGATATTACCGAAACGCTGGTGAACTCGACCACCGATCCCATTGTCGTACATTACCTGGTTACCCCTACCGTGAACGGATGTGATGGAACCCCGGCCGATATCGAGGTAACTGTCAACCCGACTGCCATTGTCAGCAGCGCATCCACAGAAAACTGGTGCAGCAGTGTGCCTAACACCTATTCGATAACCAGCACCAGTACAATACCTGCCCCGGTTTTCTCATGGACAAGATCGGCAGTTGGCGGCATCTCTAACCCACCAGGATCGGGTACCGGCAATTTCATCACCGAAACCCTGATCAACACAACGGTCAACCCCATCGTGATTACCTATGTGATCACACCAACCGTCAATGGCTGCGCGGGTACACAGAAATATGTCGACGTCACCGTCAACCCCATATCTGTCATTACCAGCCCGGTGACTGCAAACTGGTGCAACAACATATCAAACACTTACAACATCGTCAGCAGCAGCACGGCCCCGACGCCTGGCTACACCTGGACCAGGGCCTTCGTGACGGGAATCGCACCCGCCACCAATGCGGGTACAACGGCTGCCATCACCGAAACACTGGTCAATTCAACGCCTGACCCGATTGCGGTTATTTATGTGATCACCCCGACGGTGAATGGATGTACCGGTACAATGCAAAACGTGACTGTAACGGTAAACCCGACCTCGGTCATTACCAGCCCGGTTACGGCCAACTGGTGCAGCAATGTGTCCAACTCATACAGTATCACCAGCAGCAGCAGTGAGCCTGTCCCGGTCTTCTCATGGACCAGAGCCGTGGTTGCAGGCATCACCAACCCGGCCAATGCAGGAACGGGTGCCACCATCACCGAAACCCTGGTAAATATCACTGTTAACCCAATCGTGGTGACCTATGTGATCACCCCGACGGTCAACGGTTGCGCCGGTACTCCCCAGAACGTGAATGTTACGGTAAACCCGACAGCCACCATTACCAGCCCTGTCACCGCTAACTGGTGCAACAGTACCGCCAACACCTACAACATCACCAGTAACAGTTCAGCGCCGGCCCCCACTTATGCCTGGAGCAGGGCCATGGTCGCCGGGATTACACCATTAACAGGAGCAGGATCAGGCAATTCGATCACCGAAACCCTGGTCAATGCAACCCCCAACCCGATCATCGTCCATTACCTGATCACCCCAACGGTGAACAGCTGCAACGGCACCCCCATTGATGTGGCCGTCACGGTAAACCCCACCGCCGTCATCACCAGCGCTGTCAGCGCAAACTGGTGCAACAGCATGGCGAACACCTATAATATTACCAGCAGCAGCAACGCCCCAACGCCGGCCTATGCCTGGACCAGGGCAGCCATGCCCGGGATCACACCGGCGACCGGAGCAGGAGCAACAGCAGCCATTACGGAGACCCTGGTGAATTTGACCACCGACCCTGTTGTGGTACATTACATCATCACGCCAACCGTGAACGGATGTACCGGCACACCCTCCGACATTGCCGTCACCGTGAACCCGACTGCCGTGATCAACAGCCCGGCAACCGCCAACTGGTGCAGCAATGTTCCCAACACCTACAGTATAACGAGCACCAGTTCAATCCCCACACCTGTGTTTTCATGGACCAGGTCAGCGGTTGGAGGCATCACCAATCCTCCGGGTGCAGGAACAGGCGCCGCCATCACTGAGACGCTTTTCAACATTACCGCCAATCCGATCGTTATTACCTATGTGATTACCCCAACGGTGAACGGATGTGCGGGTACCCAAAAGTTTGTTGACGTAACGGTTAACCCGATTGCCGTGATAACCAGTACCGCCACGGTCAACTGGTGCAACAATACGCCAAACACCTACAATATCACCAGCAGCAGCAATCTCCCAACTCCCGCTTACACATGGTCGAGAGCGCCGGTTGCAGGTATCACACCGGTAACCAATTCCGGCACGACGGCTGCCATCACCGAAACACTGGTGAATTCAACGACCGATCCGATTTCGGTGGTTTATGTGATCACCCCGACCGTGAATGGCTGTACGGGTACAACGAAAAACGTTACCGTTACAGTAAACCCGACCTCCGTTATTACCAGCCCGGTCACGGTCAACTGGTGCAACAATACGCCAAACACTTACAATATCACCAGCAGCAGCTCCATCCCGATTCCGTCGTATGGCTGGACCCGGGCGGCAATGCCGGGGATCACGCCGGCTACCGGTGCAGGTTCCGGCTCTTCCATTACAGAGACACTGGTAAATTCAACGCCCAACCCGATTGTGGTGACCTACGTGATCACACCAACCGTGAACAGCTGTAACGGCACGCCGCAGAATGTGTCGGTGACGGTGAACCCGACTGCGGTTGTCACCAGTCCAGCCACTGCAAACTGGGCGAACAACGTATCGAGCACTTACAATATCACCAGCAGTACCACCACTCCCGCACCATCCTATGTGTGGAACAGGGGAGCTGTTGCCGGAATTACCCCGGTGACCGGTGCCGGCACTGGCGCCGTGATCACCGAAACCCTTGTGAATTCAACGCCCGACCCGATCGTGGTTCACTACCTGATCACGCCGACGGTGAATGGCTGTACAGGCACGACCTTCGACCTGGCCGTGACGGTCAACCCGACCTCTGTCATTACCAGTCCCCCGACTGCCAACTGGTGCAACAACGTTTCCAACAGCTATACCATTACCAGTACCACCGTTCCTCCCCCGACCTATAACTGGTCAAGGGCCACGGTTACGGGCATCTCCAATCTGCCAGGATCCGGTACCGGCGCAACCATTACCGAAACACTGGTCAATACTACGACCGACCCTGTTGTGGTGATCTACGTGATCACCCCCGTTGTGGGAGGATTCCCGGGAACCCCGGCCAACATCGCCGTTACCGTGAATCCCACAGCTGTCATTACCAGCCCTGTTACGGCCAACTGGTGCAACAGTATATTAAACACCTACAACATCGCCAGCAGTACCAATCCCACACCGGTGTTTACATGGACACGGCCCGTTGTGGCAGGTATCACCAACCTGGCAGGATCCGGGACAGGAGCCGCCATCAATGAAACGCTGAACAACAACATGGTCAATCCCGTTGTGGTTACCTACACGATCACCCCGACCATCAACAGTTGTGACGGCACGCCGAAAGACATCTTTGTCACAGTGAATCCAACCTCGGTGATCACCAGTCCGGCCACGGCCAACTGGTGTAACAGCGTACAGAACAGCTACAGCATCACAAGCAGTAGTAACGCCCCTACACCAACCTACGCCTGGACGAGGGCATCCGTTTTCGGAATTACTCCTGCCACAGGTGCCGGCGCAGGTGCCACGATCACTGAATCGCTGGTGAATTCAACCGCCGATCCGATCGTAATTCACTATCTGATCACACCTACCGTAAACAGTTGCAACGGGACAATTTACGACGTTGCGGTTACTGTTAATCCCACTGCCGTGGTTACCAGCCCGGTAACAGCCAACTGGTGTAACAACATGCCGAACACCTATAGTATAAGCAGCAGCAGTACCAATCCGCTTCCCGCATATTCATGGAGCAGGGCTGCCGTGCCCGGGATCATACCCGCCACCGGTTCAGGCACCGGGGCTGCCATCACGGAGACCCTGGTCAATTCGACCACAGATCCCGTCGTGGTAACTTATGTGATCACCCCGTCGGTAAACGGGTGTACCGGTACACCGAAAAGCATCTCCGTTACCGTCAACCCAACGGCTATTGTAAACAGCACCGCAACCGTAAACTGGTGCAACAATATTCCCAACACTTACAGCATCACCAGCAGCAGTACGGCGCCAACGCCCGATTATTCGTGGACAAGGGCGACAGTTGCCGGGATAACCCCGCTGACCGGGGCCGGAACAGGGGCCTCCATCACCGAGACACTGTTCAATGCCACAACGGATCCTGTCGTGGTTACCTATGTGATCATCCCCTCCGTGAACGGCTGTGCCGGCACACCTAAAAGCATCTTTGTTACGGTGAACCCGACTTCGGTTATTACAAGCCCTGCGACGGGGAACTGGTGTAACAACATCTCCAACACCTATAATATTACCAGCAGTTCATCCCTGCCAACCCCAGCCTATACCTGGACAAGGGCCATGGTTCCCGGCATCACGCCGGCAACCGGAGGAGGCGCCGGCGCTACCATTACCGAAACGCTGGTGAATTCAACAAACAGCCCGGTAGCGGTCACCTACGTCATTACGCCGACGGTAAACAGCTGTACCGGAACGTCTAAAAATGTCGTCGTCACGGTTAATCCTACACCACATCTTACCAATACGGCACCACTGCCAATTTGTTCCGCAACGACCTTTAATGTCACCCTGTTGTCGGATGTCACCGGCAGCGATTTCACCTGGACCGCAGCCTGTTCACCCGTTAGCTCCATCACAGGGTTTACAACGCCACAGATGACCAACACCACGACCATCAGTGATCTGCTGACCAATACCATCAGTACCGTTGCAACAGTGACCTATACCGTCACGCCGCATGCCTATGGATGTTCGGGCCAGCCAACCGCATTTTCGGTCAATGTAAACCCGGTGCCGATTATTTCCTGCGCAGCCGGCCAGTCGATCTGTTCAGTTACACCTACTACAGCCATTCCCCTGAACTCCACCGTTGCCGGCACAGTCTATGCCTGGTCAGCAACCTGTCCTGTGGGGAATGTGAATCCTTGTCCTGTTACCCCTGGCACGACCAACCCCATCCCATCGGTGACCTTCACCAATGTTACCAATGCCCAGCAAACCGTTACCTATACGATCACCTCCTCGTTCAGCGGATGTCCCGGCACCACGACCACCCATACCGTGACCGTGAATCCCAGTCCGACGGTAACCAACTGGCCAATTGATCAGACCATCTGTTCGGGAGGAACCAGTACCCTGGTGACCCTGACCTCCAACGTTCTTGGCACCAACTATGCATGGACAGCCTCCACCCTGTCACCCATATCAGGGTTTACCACCACAGGCGGAGATTTCATCCCGACGCAGACCTTGTTCATACCCCCCGGAAATACAGGATTTGTGACCTATCACATCACCCCATCCTTTACCGGAGGCCCTACCTGTGCCGGTGCAACGACCGATTACAAGATTAATGTAAACCCGCTGCCAACACCGGTTATCAGCGGAAGCACCCTTGTATGCGAACTGCAGCCCAACGTGAGCTATACTACACCTTCAGTTTCCGGACATTCTTATACATGGACCGTCACCGGTGCCTCCAATGTGACCAATGCCAATACCAATACCGTAACCGTAACCTGGGGACCCTATACTGCCTCACCGGGAACGCTTACGGTAACCGAAACCATCGATGCAACAGGTTGTATCCAGGCTACTGCATTATATCACGTAATCCTTCAACAGCGCCCCATCCCAACCCTGACAGGTCCACAGGTGGTTTGCGACGGATATCCCGGGAACCTATACCAGACTGACCCCGGCATGTCAACCTATACATGGGCAATTTCAGGAGGCAGCATCACTGCAGGCGGAGGAAACGGGAATGCAACCGCCACCGTGACCTGGAATACTACCGGAACACAGTGGATCCAGGTGAATTATGTTAACAGCCTGGGATGTCCCGGTTATCCCGACAAGCAGATTCCTGTGACTGTTAACGTGCTTCCCAATACAACGATCACCGAAGGAACAGGCCCCAATTGCGAGAGTGCTTCGCACATCTATGAAGTTCCTTTTGATCCCCTTTGCGGATTCACATGGTCGGTTGCCCCTGCCGGGCGGGGTGTAGTCAGCGGAGGCCAGGGCACCAATTCGGTTACGATTGACTGGCAAACCTTCGGGTCAGCAACCATCTCGGTTACCGGTACCAACAATACCACCTCCTGTATGGCCTCTTCAACCCATACACTCACCATTCACCCGAAACCAATACCGGCGTTCAATGCCTGTTTTGACCTTCTCACCACTCCCAATGCCAAAAAGTTTGTCCTGAGAGGGGCCTCCCCTGTACTCCAGGGTCAGGGCGTTTTCACAGGCAACAGGGTTAGCTTTAATGCACTTACCGGAAATTACGAATTCGATCCCTTCGGAGCCATTACCGGTTCTTATCCGATAACCTACACCTTCACCAATAATTATGGTTGTTCAGCCACTGCCGGACCGGTAACCATCAATATCGTGAACACCTCGTTCAGCTGTGGCGGTCTGCTCACCGATGTACGCGACGGCAAGACCTATAAAACCTCGATGGTTGGCGGAAGATGCTGGATGGAAGAGAACCTGTCGTATGGTACTACCATTGATTCTCAGACCCTGCCCCAGACCGACAATTGCATCAATGAGAAATTCTGCCTGCCTTCAGATGCCACCTGTTCCCAGTATGGCGGCTTCTACCAGTGGGATGAACTGCTGCGTTACGCCTCCACTTCGGCAAACCAGGGTATCTGTCCCCCCGAATGGCATGTCCCGTCGGATGCGGAATGGCAGGTACTGGTCAACAATATCTCGCTGGCGGGCATTATTCCTGCGGATGCATTATCGGGAAGCTTCATGAAAGACCCTCTGCTGAATCCCGGATTTATTGCCCTGCTCAAAGGATTCTTCTACCTGAACAATACCTGGAGTTTTTCCTCGGGTTCACTCACGGCTACGATGTATTGGACTTCTACTTCATTCGGAACGGACCGCGCCCTTGCAAGAGGTGTTAATATATTCAATCCCAGCACATCACGCTATGACGGAAGCCGCGGTAACGCCTTCCCGGTGAGGTGCATCAAGGATACGCCTTAATTTTTTTACGGTATCCCGGGGAAATTGATTAATTTTACAGGGATGGTTAAGTATTCTGCCTTTTCCGGATCAGCATTGATAAGATTCATCATCACCCTGGTTTTCTGTTCCCTGGTGTTTGTCAGGGGTCTCTTTGGGCAAACCCTTGGCACCAACTGTCCCAATTCAAATTTCTCCCTGGGCACCTTTGATAACTGGACCGGCTGTTACGGCCACTTTGCCACACCCTGCGAAACGGCTGGTTTTTATAGTATTACCCCGAATGAACGTCACCTGATCATCCCCGCCCCCGGTACGCAGGATCCCAATACCGTTTGTGAATCGGCAGGGCTTACGACCGTTTTCCCTGGAGAGCCATTTTCAGCACGCCTTGGGAATGATGCCGTTACCGGGTTTGACCCGGGATGGGCCGAGCAGTTATCCTATGTGCTTACGGTGAACGAACTGAACTACCTCTTTATATACAGGTATGCCGTTGTGCTCCAGCAGGGACAGGTTAGTTCGCATCCCCCCGATAAACAGCCAAGTTTTGAAATCGACATCCGTGATGCCAATACCAATGTCCAGATCGATCCTACCTGCGGGTATTATTATGTGTATGCCCAGCCAGGTTTGCCCGGCTGGCACCAGTGTGGCACCGCAACCCCTGTTTTTTATACCGACTGGAAAACTGTCGGCATGAACCTTGCTCCCTATGTCGGGCAGACCATCAAAGTGGTATTTACCACGAAGGACTGCAAGCCGGGCGGGCATTATGGCTATGCCTACATCTCGGCCTACTGCAGCAAGATCAACCTGCAGATCGGCTTGTGCGCCGGAAATACAACGGCTACCCTTACCGCCCCTCCGGGATTCCAGACCTACTCCTGGTATGGCCCGGGATCGTGGGGACCTCCCATCGGCGGAAACACGCAAACCATCACGGTCTCCAATCCGGGCCCGGGCGATTACTATTATGTTGACCTTACCGCCTACAACGGATGTACCGTGACCGGGCTGGCCCAGCAGATTGTCTATACGGTCATCAATTCCGATTTTACCTTTATTCCAAACTGTGCAGGACAGGCCAGTTCGTTCACCGATATCTCCACCATCAACCAGAATGCCGTTGTGGACTGGCACTGGAATTTCGGGGATGCAACCCCAGTTGTGACAGGAGCAGCCACTCCCACGCACGTATACGCCAATCCGGGCAGCTATGTCGTTACCCTTACCTCCTATTCAACAGAAGGATGTACCGCCACCAGTAACCATACCATTATAATCCCGGCCACGCCGGTACCAGCGCTGACGGGTCCTGCCGCCTCGTGCGTGAACGGACCTGCCCTCGTTTACACGACCGACCCCGGGCAATCCTTCTACGTATGGAACCTCCCGCCAGGCGCCAACCTTGTAGCCGGGGGAACTTCAACCAGCAACACCGCCACCATCGATTTCAATACCCTGGGAGCCAACGTAGTGGGCGTAAGTTATACCATCCCGGCAACCCTGTGCAGCGCCGCCTCGCCAACCAATGTTACCGTATCTGTTGATCCTCAGCCTGTGCCTGTCATCGCGGGAGATAACCCATCCTGCGTGGGAGTGCCGGGCAGGACCTACACCACACAGCCGGGAAAGATCAATTATACCTGGACCATCCCTCCCCAGGCTACTCCTACTGCTGGCGGAACATCCGGCACAAATTTCGTCACCGTGACCTGGAATGCCGTGGGAACCTATGACATCAAGGTGAATTATACCGATCCTGTGTCACTTTGTACTTCTGATGCCCCCGCCATTTTCCCCGTAACCGTCAATGCATCGCCCACCGTAAACGCCGTGGTTAACCAGGTCCTTTGCCCGGATGCCCAGACAACTCCTGTTCAATTCACAGGTTCCATGACAGGCACAACCTATTCATGGTCCAATTCCAATACCTCCATTGGACTGGCCGCCATGGGGACAGGTGATATTGCTCCCTTTAACGGTCTCAATTCTACCGGTGCCGTACAAACGGCAACGGTTACAGTGACCCCTGCATACGACTATACCGGGCTGACCTGTACCGGCACGCCGGTAACTTTCAATTTCACGGTTAATCCCAATCCTGTTATTAATAGCATTACCAATAAAGTCTTTTGCCATAATGAATTGACGACGTTGATCCCTTTCTCCGCCAGTGTCACAGGATCAACCTATTCATGGACCAACGACAATCCCTCAATCGGGCTGGCCGCCCTCGGAACCGGTGATATTCCACCGTTTACCGCCACCAATCTCACCACTGCTCCGGTTACCGCAACCATCACCGTTACACCCTCCTTCACCAACGCGGGAATCACCTGCAATGGACTGCCATCCACCTTCACCATCACCGTCAATCCGCTCCCTGCCGTCACCAGCACTACAAGCCAGGTATTATGCCATCAGAGCCCTTCAGCCCCCGTCAGTTTTTCAGGTAATATAACGGGAACCCAGTTTACCTGGTCAAATTCCAATGCAACCATCGGACTGGCCGCCAGCGGTACAGGGGATATCTCCTCCTTCCTTGTTTCCAACACTACGAATTTACCGGTAACATCAACCATTACCGTAACGCCAGCCTATACAAACCTGTCCAAAACCTGTACCGGCACCCCTTCGGCCTTTACCTTCACCATAAACCCGATACCTACTGTCAACCCGGTTGCAAACCAGTTTGTTTGCCCTAATGCCCTTACTTCGCCTGTCCTTTTCTCTTCGGATGTTCAGGGAACTACTTTCACATGGACTAACGACAATACCACCATCGGACTGGCCGCCGGCGGCAGCAGTGACATTTCAGCCTTCACGGCAACCAATACTTCCAGTGTTCCGGTAACAGCGACTATAACCGTTTTGCCAACGTTCACAAACAGTGGATTGTCCTGCAGCGGACCATTCACCACCTTCTCCATCACCGTAAATCCCATCCCCACGGTGAATGCCCAGGCAAACCAGGTGTTATGTCACCAGTCGGCTACAACGGCGATTCAATTTACGGGATTTGTCCCGGGAACCATCTACAACTGGGTCAATTCCAATCCAACCATCGGGCTTGCCGCCAGCGGCACCGGCGATATCGCCTCCTTTGCCGTGACCAACATCACCAATGCCCCGGTAACGGCAACCATCACCGCAACGCCAACCTTTACCAGCGGAGGACTGACCTGCACTGGCAACCCTGCTTCATTCCAGGTCACGGTTAACCCGATCCCGACGGTTGGTGCCCAAACCGACCAGGTGCTGTGCCACCAGACATCTGCTGCTGCCGTCACCTTCACCGGCTTTGTAACGGGAACTGTTTACAACTGGGTCAATTCCAACACCTCCATTGGCCTTGCCGCCGCCGGGACAGGAAATATTTCATCGTTTACCGCGACCAACACCACCAATGCGCCGGTGACGGCTACCATCACCACAACGCCAGCCTTTACCAACACGGGATTGACCTGCACGGGAAGCCCCGCTTCATTCCAGGTCACGGTAAATCCCATCCCCACGGTGAACGCGCTGGCCAGCCAGGTGCTTTGCCACCAGGCGATGAGCGCTACGGTAAACTTCACAGGTTATGTCCCGGGAACACAGTATAACTGGGTCAACTCAAACCCGACCATCGGCCTGGCCGCAAGCGGCACGGGGGATATCTCCTCCTTTGCCGTGACCAACACCACCAATGCCCCGGTAACGGCAACCATCACCGCAACGCCAACCTTTACCAACAGCGGGCTGACCTGCACCGGGAGCCCTGCATCGTTCCAGCTTACCGTGAATCCCATCCCCACAGTCAACACCGTGACAAACCAGGCCCTCTGCCACCAGTTTTCCACCACCCCGGTCAGTTTCTCGGGAAATGTCGCGGGAACCGTTTACACATGGGTCAACTCCAACACCTCCATCGGCCTGGCTGCCGCCGGAACGGGGAATATCCCCTCCTTCACCGCAACCAACATATCGGCAGCTCCCGTCACCGCGACCATCACCGTAACGCCGGTATTTACCAATGCCTCGGTTACCTGCACCGGTACGCCAACGACTTTTACCATCAGGGTCAACCCGCTGCCGGTACCTACCATTACAGGCCCGGCCGCTGTTTGCCTGAACCTCCCGGCAACTTACTCCACCGAGGATTTCCAGGGAAGTTATGTATGGAATATCCCTGCCGGCGGGGTGATCACCCTGGGCCAGTCGACCAAACAGGTCGGGATACTGTGGAACACCATCGGAACCCACACCATCACCGTGAATTACGTCGATGCCAACGGCTGTACCGCCGTGCTGCCGACCTCCCGCCAGGTGGTGGTCAACTCCCTGCCCATTCCGACCCTTACCGGCGCCATCACCGTGTGTGCCGGCGATACCAAAACTTACCAGACTCAAACCGGAGCACAGTCCTATGGATGGGGGCTTCCCGCCTCAGGCATTGTCCTGATCTCGGGTGGAGGCGTCGCTGACGACCATGTGACCCTGCAATGGACCGTTGCCGGCACCTACAGCATCAGTGTCAACTACGTGATCGGGACCGGGTGTACCGCCCAGTCGCCCTTTGTGCTTCCCGTCACGGTCAACCCCCTGCCAACCCCGGTCATCACCGGATCATCGCCCGTGTGTGCACTTTCAACGCAAAACTATACCCTCGCCCCCATCGTGGCGGGACATCTTTACAACTGGACCATCGCCGGGGGGACCATCCTTTCGGGACAAAACGGCAATACCGCCCAGGTTGCCTGGGGAAGCACCTCCTCCAGTTCGCTCGACCTTACCGAAACCATCAGCTATCCCGGTCTCTCATGCCCGGCTGCGGCAGCCACCTTCCCCGTGATCCTCGACCCGTGGCCCGTTGCCGCAGGAACCATCAACGGGCAGAATTCGGTATGTAAAACCTCCACCTATACATACGCCATCCCGGCCATCCTGAATGCAACCTCCTGCCAGTGGGTCTATTCAGGAGCAGGCGTCAGCATCGTCAACAACGGCAATGCCACCATCTCCATCACTTTCCTGCCGGCTGCCACCAGCGGAACCCTGACC